>FLNY01000174.1_pt1 | contig 30025 bp, 25 predicted proteins | sample 1140381 | NCBI WGS metagenome assembly FLNY01 (sample SAMEA3878172, study PRJEB12797) | bioreactor metagenome | biome: Moose rumen | place: Sweden | collected 2011-10 | reverse complement strand
ACATCGCGCAAATTGTAAAAAATAGTGCCGACACTAAACGTTGGAAATCTTTTAAAAAGTCAAACGAAAAATATTAACTTCGTAAGTAAACAATAATTAAGAAATTCTATAAAGCAATGAAACTCCGCAAAAGCCTTTCGATCTTTCTCTTCGCCCTCTTGTCTGCTCTGACTTTCTCCAGCTGCTCCTACAACACCATTATCGAAAAACAAGAAGCCGTCGAAGCTCAGTGGGCTCAAGTCGAAAACGTCTACCAACGTCGTGCCGACCTAATCCCCAATCTTGTCGAGACCGTCAAAGGGTATGCCACCCATGAGCAAGAAACCTACACTGCCGTCATCGAAGCTCGCGCCAAGGCCACAAGCATGAATTTCTCTGCCGATGACCTGACCGAAGAAAATATGGCCAAATTCCAAGCCGCTCAAAACCAACTCAGCGGTGCGCTCTCCCGACTAATGGTCGTTCAAGAAAACTATCCAGAGCTCAAAGCCAACGAAAACTTCCGCGACCTTGCTCAGCAACTCGAATCCACCGAAAATCGTATCGCTACCGAACGTAAAAAATTCAACGAAGTAGCACAAGAATACAACACCTATATTCGTAAGTTCCCCACCAATCTCGTAGCCATGATTTTTAGCTTCGCACAGAAGCCCTATTTCAAAGCCACCGAAGGTGCCGACAAAGCTCCGCAAGTCAAGTTCTGATTAATTCGCTCCTCCCATGATACTGACGCCAGCCGATTGTCAGATTGTCGAAGCTGCTATAGAAAAAGCCGAAAAAACTTTCTCTGGCGAAATTCGTGTGCACGTCGACCATACCTGTTTGCCCGATGTCCGCGACTCCGCAGCCAAGGTCTTCGCCCGACTCGGTATGCATAAGACAGCCTTACGCAATGGCGTTCTATTCTACATCGCCGAAGCCGACCGTAAGTTTGCCGTCTTAGGCGATGCAGGCATCAATTGCCACGTAACTCAACAGTTCTGGGACGAGGTCCTCGCCACCATGTCCGACTATTTCATACGTGGCGAGTTCGCCTCAGGTCTGTGTAGAGGCATACACCTCTGTGCCGAAAAACTTCGACTCTACTTCCCTCCTACCGACGAGTCCTCTGCCAACAACGAACTCCCCAACGAAGTCTCTTTTGGCGAAAATGCTAACCAATGAAAGCTCTGCAAGCCAACATACTCTCGTGCCTCACCTCGTGGCTACTCGCTCTTGCGCTTTGCCTCTCAAGTTCTGCGCTCGCCTACGATAGCCCCGTACCTCCCTCTCCCAATCCTCCTCGGCTCGTCAACGATTTCGCGTCCATCATCGACTCGCAAACCAAAGCTCAGCTCGAAGAGTTTCTTGTCGCCTTTGTCGATTCCACGTCTACGCAAATAACCGTCGTTACAGTCGATAGCCTTGGCGATCTCTCCATAGCCGAGTTCGCTCAGCAGCTTGGCGAAAGTTGGGGTGTAGGTCAAAAGGGTAAAAACAATGGCGTCGTCATGATTGTTAAGCCCAAAAATCAATATAGCAACGGGCAAGCATTCATCACGTCTGGCTACGGACTCGAAGGCGCTCTAACCGACATTCAGTGTCGCCACATCGTTGTCGACGACATGATACCCTATTTCCGCACCTCCGACTATTCTCAAGGCATTGTCCGTGGTGTCGAAAGCATCGTTATGGCGGTAAGTGGCGAGTTCTATGCCGATGACGTTAGCGACGACCTCACTGCCGAAGACATACTCATAATCCTTTTCTTTTTCGGACTTATAGGCCTATATCTCTATCTCAACACGCGCTCTGGTGCAAGCGGTTTGCGCAGCGTCTCGCACTCTTCCGACATCGGCTGGATTCTTGGCAACTCACTCGGACGTGGCTCTGGTGGTTCCGATTGGGGCTCGTTCAGTGGTGGGCATGGCGACTTCGGTGGCTTCGGCGGAGGCAGTTTCGGTGGCGGTGGTGGCGGTGGCAGTTGGTAGTCATCTAAGGCACGTTTTTTGCACTCACAGCCACACATCTCAAAAACTCGACCACACCAATGTATAAGATATTCCTATCCGCAGCCCTTTGCACGCTAATCAGCATACCCGTCCTATCGCAAGACTTCCTCGGTGGCATGGCTCCCAAAGAGGTTCAGCAAAAAAAAGAAAAATCTGTCTCCCAAAAGTCCGCATCGCCAAAAGTTAACCTCCCCGACAAACCCAATCGTAAAGACGCTCAAGGACGTCGACAAGGTGAGTGGGCCACCAAATATCCCAATGGTCGCTATCGCTACGTCGCCACGTTCAAAGACGACAAGCCCATCGGCAAAGTCCGACGATTCTACGACACTGGCAAGCTCAGTGTCCTCATCGAATACATGTCGCAAGGTGTCTGTCGAGTAACAACTTACCACCCCGACGAGAAAGTCGAAAGTCGAGGCTCATATAAAGACGAGAAACGCGATGGGCATTGGCAGTTCTATAATCAACATGCCGAGCTCATTCGCGAAACCGACTACCACCTCGGTGCCGAACACGGACAGTCCAAACTCTACTACCCCGACGGCAAACTACTCGAACTATCCACGTGGGTCAATGGCGTGCAAGACGGTCCTTTCTTCAAATACTTTAAGTCGGGTGCCAAAGAAATCGAGGCTTCCTATCGTGCTGGAGAACTCAACGGACCCTATTGCGTCTACGGAATCGATGGCAAACCCATCGCCAAAGGGCAATATGCCATGGGTGTCCGTGTCGGTCGTTGGTCCGAGCGCTACCCCGACGAGGGTAACCTCAGTGTCAACATCATCTACAATAACCATGGTGTTGTTCAAAATCGCGCCGAAGTCGACTCTGTCGAGACTCTTCGCATAGACTATATGCAACGTCAAATGGGTAAGTATCTCAACGACCCTGCCAACTATATGAACAACCCACAAGACTATGTTCCTTTCCAATAATGAAGTCCCTTTCGCTGCTCATACATTTTCTCTTTGTCGCTCTTGCCGTCAATGCGCAAGTCGCAGGTGTGTGTCCACTTGGGGCTTCCGACCGTCTTACTAATCAACTCTTCGGACCTGTCCACACATCACATACCACCACGTGGAGTGTCGATTTTTCACGACACGTCGTCCAAAAAGCAGAACAAAAACGCGCTCGCCTACAAGAGTACGACGCGTCTGGCAACATCCTTTCCGAACAAAGTCTCGACTCCGATGGTCAACCTCTTTCTCGCACAGACTATGTCTACGTTGCCAATCAAAAGTCTGTAGCCACCACTAACGGCTTCGATGGCACTTTCTACGTCTCCTCGCGCACTCACTACACCTATTCACCCTCAGGCAATCTCGTCAGTCTCCTCTCGGTCGACAAAGACTCAACCATCATTAGCACATCCTCCGTAACGCTCTCTTCCTCACAAACCATTGTTACCGAAAGTTTTCCCGATGGCGAGACAATCACTACAACTTTTTCATACGACTCTCAGTTTCGCCTACAAAACATACTTCGGTCCGACGGTAAACAGACGTCCGAAATGAAGTTCAAACTATCTTCCGATGGCGTCCCCGTCAAGGGCGTTTATCGCAGCTCCGATGGCTCAAAAAAGACTATCACGTCCGAATATGTGTTCGATTCTCACGGCAACTGGACTCGGCGTGTCGTCTATGTCGACGGCAAGCCCTTCGAACTTTCCGAGAGGCAACTAACCTACTATTAGTCCACTTTCCGCCCATACCACCACTCTTTCACTTTATTTTTCCATCGCCTATTATCCCTCCTTATCTGCACCTGTCTGTCTTTCCGTTTGTCTTCAATTAGCTCTCTCAAACGCTCGTCGCTCAGTGTCCCCATCGCCCTCAAATACTCCTCTGCAAACACTGCAAACATCTCATTGTCTTCGTAGGGCGCACACATAATGTCATGATGTCTATATTTCTCTGGTGCTTCTCCTGCTCCATACGTCTTCATTCTGTTCACGTCTATAACCGCAAAGTGTAGCTCCTCACCCTCTCGTCTCACTATCACGTTGCTCGGGTTCAAGTCTCTGTGCGCCACGCCTTTCTTATGCAGTAGTGCCACAAACTTTGCATATGCCCTCGTCGTAGGTTCGTCAACTGGTTTAAGCTCACGCAAGCTCTTGCCCTCAGCTTTCTCCGTAATTGCATACGAGTACTCATACAGCCACCCTCGCCACACGTCCGCATACCCCACCGCTCTTGCCGTCTCTATCCCCATCTCCGTCAGTTTCGTAGCGTTCAGCATGGCTCGACGCGCCTTGCTATTATTGCTAATCGAGTAGTATACCCTGCTAAAAATGTTCGGTCGACCATATCGCTTTATCAGTACTTGCCGTCCTTCATATTCCAACTCCCTTATCTCGTTCCGTCCACAATGTATAGTCTTGTCGCACTTTGCAAACACTTCTTCAATGTTTGCCACCAATTCTTTTGCTGAGGCCATTGCCACCTCATATCGTATCCTATTGTTCTGCATTGTCTATAAAGTTATATATCTCTTCTTGCGCACGTATTTCCCTCTCGCCATCTCTCCGCTCCACCATGCAGTTGTTCATCACGGCGTCCACGCGTCTAAGTCTCGTATTGTCGCTCATCATTATTTTCAATATCCCTATCAACTCTCTCCGTATAACCACATTATCTATCGGTGCAACCACCTCTATTCGCTTGTTAAAGTTCCTATTTAGCCAGTCCGACGACGACGTATACAGTCCTCGCTCACCGTCCTTGCCAAAAGCCCATATTCTGCCGTGCTCCAACATATTGTCCACAAGCCTATACACCTCTATGTTTGTGCTGTACGACTGCTCTGGCACTATGCAACACACGCCCCTCACAATCAGCGTAATCTTCACCCCGTCCATGCTCGCCTCATACAGCTCGTTTATCAATCCCCTATACTGTATCCCATTCATTTTCAGCACTATGCGACCATCGCCACCACGCTTCGCCACTTCCCTCTCTCTGCCAATCAGTTCCCTCAACTTCTCTTCCATATTTATCTGCGACACCAGCAACTTACCCAGCTTAGGGCGCACTGCCGCATTACTCTCCATATACTCAAACACCCTCACAAGGTCCTGCGTTATTGCCGTGTCCGATGTCAGTAGCCCATGGTCCGTATAGCTTCGTGCTGTCTGTTCATTAAAATTCCCCGTACTAACGTATGCAATCGATTTCGCCCCCTCTCGCCTTATAAGTGCAATCTTTGCATGCACCTTAAAGCCCGTCATGCCGTAGATAATCTTTATGCCTGCCGCTTTCATCTTCTCTGCCATAATCAGGTTATTCCGTTCGTCAAATCGAGCTTTTAGCTCCACGAACACCGTCACACGCTTGTTCGCTTTCGCTGCCGCAATCAACGAGCTAACCACTGCCGAGTTCGTCGCCACCCTATATTGCGTCACCAGTATCTCGCAGACCGTCTCGTCCCTCGCCGCTTCATTAAATAGTCTAATCACGTAGTCAAACGACTCATACGGAAAATGTAGCATAAGGTCGCCCTCTTCCACGACGTTTATCACGCTCGGCGACACTCGCAGCCGTGCCGGGACAATCTGACCACGTCCCTTACGCCAATCCTCCTCGCCCACCTTAATCTCGCTCAGCTGGTGCAAGTTCAAATATCTACCGCATGCCACCATCTCATTCTCCGCAAAGCCCAACGTCTTTTTAAGGTTCAGCAGCAAGTCTCGTGGCATTTCAATGTCGTGGTAGAACCCCGACGGAGTTCCAGTCTTGCGGTTCACAAGGTTATCCCTAATCTCCTCCGCAATGTCTCCCTCAAAGTCATCACTTATCCCAAGGTCTGCATCTCTCGACAGTTTTATGCTCCACACGCCTTCAATCTCATAACCCGGAAAAAGCTCTTGCAACCCATGCCTAATTATGTCGTCCAAAAACATCACGTGCCGTAGCCCATCGCTCCCTTTCGGCAATTCCACAAATCGTGGCAACTCGTTTATCGGCAGCTGCACCACCGCATACGTCGGCTTACCCTGTATCCCACTGCGCGTCTTTCGGTGCATCTTTATCGCAAAATACGGCCTATTATTCCTCAAGAAAACGTATATCCCACTGTCCAAAAGCACCGGTTGCAAATACGGCAAAGCCTCCCTCTCAAAATAGTTCTTTACAAAGGCCCTATGCTCCTCCGCTGTCGCACGTTCCCCATAATGAAAGTCTATCCCCATGCTCCGCATCTCCCTACATATAAATGTCCTGATAATCTCGCTCGCGTCCAGCATTTGCCCAGACACAATCATGTTTATCCTCTGAAGTGTCGCCGTCGCATTGCTCACCTCCTCAATCCTAATCCCACCATACGCCGCCTTTCTATATAGTGCCACGCGCACACTATAAAACTCGTCCAAGTTGCTCGAATGATACGACACGAAGTTCAGTCGCTCGCTCAGCGTATGACCATCCTCTGTCGCCGACTCCAACACCCTCCTGTCATACGACAGCCAACTAATATCTCTATTAAAATATCTATAACCCTTTGCCAATTCCTTTCGCTTTTTTTTAACAAATATAACAACCTCTTTGCATTTTTCTCTGCATTTTGAGCCCTCTCCACGATGTTTTACAACCTTTTTTTACTATTTTCGTACAAATCCCGAAAAACTCATTAATCAAAACATTTTCAGTGAAACACATTTTACACCTTTTCCTTGTCGTGCTGCTCGCCTCGCAAGCCTCGCTATGCTTTGCGCAAACCTCGCAAACAGCGATTGGCACGTGTGGCGACTTCACTTGGGAGCTCCAAGACGGCACACGACTCAAAATCTATCCTACTACCGACAAAGTAGTAGCCGACGGCTTAGGCACTCTGTACTCCGATTCCTACCCTTGGAATTCTTTCACAGGCGTCTCCGAAGTCACCATCACCCTCACCGATGAAGTCAATCAAATCTCCATTCCCGATGGTTGCTTCAACTTCCCCAACAACGACGTCAAGTTCATCCTTCCCGCCGCCATCTACTCAATTGGCTCTGGCTCTTTCGTCGCCAAGTCTGGCTCTTGCTATGTCGGCACAGACAAAACCGAAGGTGAAGCCGAAATCTCGAATATCTCCGAGTCTGCTTTCCAAAATCTCAAAGTCTTCATCGGCACTCAAGTCAATATTAGTCCCAATGCTACTACTAAAGATAAAGATGCCTATTTCTCCAACTGCCAAGTCTATGGTCTATATGGTGACGAGAGCGCGTTGGCTGGGTTTTCAGGTCTGAGCAACACCTATGGTCTGTATCGAAGTATTGGTTTCTATGCGAGGCCTGATTCTGTATCCTACGATGTCACGTTATCTATTGATGCCGACACATATTATTTCTACGATGACGAGCCGTTCCACGCAAGAGTCTTCCTGACCGACACATCCTCTCACAAACTTACTATCGCTATCAAACAGAATGGCTCTAATGTCGAAAATTGGGTTCCGCTGTCTTTCGGTAGCGACTATAGCATATACACCCCTTGGGTCTACAACACTCAGTCCGACTCCTATTCATGTGACTTTAAACTCAATGATTTAAATACTAACTATCGCTATGAAGACAAATATGTCTGCTATCGAGAACCCTACACTGTCGGCACAGTCTCTTGGTGGCTCGACGAAGATGCCGGAAACACACTCTACTTCCGTGGCTCTGGCGCCATTTCTTCGTCCCTTCTCGAAGACATCGGTAGCAAATACGATGATTTGTCTACCGGTAATTTCCTAAACGACGATTATGTTGGCAGTGTCAGTGAAATCTATATCTACGACGGCATAACCAGCATAGAAAACAAAGTCTTCAAAGGTCTTAGCGGTCTTTCCAACGTCCACATCCCAGCCTCCGTCACGTCTATGTCTTGTCCTTTCGACTCCGAATGTTTTTCTGATGGAGGTATAAATATCGACCTCGCCGAGGGCTCTCCTTTCTCCATTCTCGAAAGTGTCCAAAGCCCAGGTACCGTATTAGAATATATCATATATCGCTACCTCGTTGAGCAGAAAGACTCCGACACTCGCATCATCTACGCTCTCGAAGTTAACAATTGCGTTATTCCCGAAGAGGTTACCTCCATCGACGATGGTGCTTTCGGTAAAATCCAAGGTCTCAATGTAGTTTACATTCAAAGTGTTGCCGATGATGTTTGGAAGCCTTTCGCATGCAGCGCCTATGTCCGTAGTTCAGTCTGCGATAAATGGACGAATGCCTCTTCCGACCTTGAGACAAGGCCCACATTTGAAATCTACTACTACGAAGTCTCTCTCGACGCCTCTTCCGTCCCCGAAGATCTTTCTGTCAACGTTCCGCACTTCTATGCCATCGGTGGCGACACCGTGGTCGTCTCTGTCAATGACTCCAACAAATACATAGGCAAGAATATCTCTTTTAAAGTCACTGGCACAGGTGTCGACGGAGAACCTATTAATGACACCTTCTCACAGAGCACAACCAGTGGTCTCTATTATTACCTCCCTTCTTCCAATGCCGCCGACATTACTATCACCTGCTCTGTCTCCGACAAGTCCTACTCTGCCAGCATCGCAATCAGTCAAGAGTCCGACGGTTATGATGAATTAGTAGAAAACAGAGATTTCGTCCTTACGATGCAATATCACGTAGACGAATCTGGCAACGTCGTTCGTATTTTTGGCAGCGACACCCTGGTTTGTACATATGCACAGCAACGTCTCATCAACATTTCAGGTCTCCCCAGTGGCTACACTGTTGCGCGCGTCTACTATCAAGATGCGACTGCCACTTCACAAGGGCTACCCGAGAAGCACGACATCCCTCTTGTCGACGACGGACAATATCTCTACACCCAACCCGACGAATGCAATGTCAGCATCCTCGTCCTCATCAAGCGTCTATACGACATCACTGTCCATTCTGCCGAGTCCATTTCGGGTGGCACTCTCACGTGCTCCAAGTCTCAATCTTTCGAGGGCGACACTATAACCTTCACCCTTACTCCTAATGTCGGCTACCAGGCTTCCTACCTCAATGTCGGATACACAGATGCCAATACTTCGCATTCTACCAACTTGTCTAATAATTTAGTCTACAACACTGCCAAATACGTTATGCCTGCAGCCAGCGTTAATGTATATGTTTTATTTGCCACAATAGATTATTCCCTTTCTGATATTATACGTTACAATCCATCTACTGAGGAGCCTAAACGTAATGGTAGCGTCTTGTTCGATGAGGAGACTACGAAGTCTGTATTTTATGCAGATACTGTTAATTTTGATGTATTCCCCGACGAAGGTTTCGAGTTCGCTCGCATGCTCTTCTTCGACGAGGAGGGCAACTATGTCATGGAGGTAAAAGCCGATCCCAAGAACACCAGTTCGCAATATAGCTTTATCATGCCCCCAGCCAGTCTCTACTACGAGCCTCAGTTCCGCCGTCCTCTCGAAGTCGTCTCCTCCGAAGAGGTCGTCGACTCTCTCGGCAACGTCAACATAACCATGCCTGCCGAGTCTCCCGAGTCCCTTGCCGAAATCTTCACTGCCATGGCCGACCCCACAAGCAACTACTACGCTGGTGCCGACATCGTCCTGAACGACAACATAGCCTACACCCCAGTCGACCTCTCGCTCGACAATGCCACTGCCGACGATATTCTTTCGCTCGTCCCCTCGCTACCCACCATCGAAAACCTCTTAGGCAACTTCGACGGACAAGGTAACGCCATTACCGACATGGCTGCTCAGCTCACAGGTCTCTTCAACGTTGTCGACTCTTCTGCTTTCGTCTCCAATCTCTTCCTCGACAATGCTCTCATCTACATCGACCCAACCGATGCCCAATGGACTGTCTCTGGCGACACCATCTATGTCCACATCGTTGCCAAGCAAAACTTTGGCGACCTCAGTAGCATCGGCTTCGCTGGCAAAGTCATAATCGACGAGTCCAAACTCCCCGAAGGCAAAGTAGTTGTTGTCTGCCTCGTTGCCGAAAATGCCGAAGGCGCCAACCTCAACGGCTTCTTCTTCGACACCGACCTACTCGCATCCTCTGGTGGCAACAAGCGTTGCATAACCATCAAGCAGAACCTTGGCTCAATCAAGAACCACGGTAAGAATAAAGTTGCCACAAGCAAAGCCTCCGACAATAAGTCGCTCCCCGTTGGCTACGAATACACCGAAGAAGAACTCCGTCAGTCCGAACGAGCTTTCACTGCCGATGAGTTCGCAAGTGGTGTCGTCGCCTACTGGCTCAACTGGACCGAAGAGGGCTACACTGGCGAGTATAAACCCATCTATCGCCAAGGTGCCGAATATCCTGTCCTCGCCACCTCTGTCGATGGTGTCTCCAATGCGCTCTACAAGGTTTCTTACGATGTCGACGACGATTCCGAAATCACCGACGCTCCAATCTTTGCCAACAATGGCGACGACATTACAATCTCCTATGCCAAGGCTCCACTTCTCGTAACCAACGGCACCACTGTCATCACTCTTGGCGATAATAGCACGACCTTCACATTCGATGCCTCCGCACCTGTCGTCATTCGCTACGCATCTACGGCACTCCACACCGTTTCAGATTCTGCCTCCGATAGCTACGAACTCTACGACCTCAGCGGTCGCAAAGTATCGCCCGCACAGGCTGTCAAGGGTATCTACGTCAAGAAGTCTCTCAACGGCTCTCAGATAATCAACATCAAGTAATCGGTTCCCTCCCGAATAACACACTCTTTGCGAGAGGCTTTGCGTACGGCATTGCCTCTCGTTTTCGTGCGTAATATTGAGCCTAAGTAGCACACACACTTTTTAATAATAATTAAACTTCGTAACTTCGATAGCCAAACCTTCACATCACAACCCACATATATTCCTTTCAAATGCTTTCGTCTCTTCGCATAGCACTTATCGCTTTTCTCTCCCTCTCCGCACTCATTGCCAACGCTTCCACTCCCCTCCGCCAACGCATAAATTTCAATGCCGAGTGGCACATGCACGTCGGCGACCTCTCTCTCTCCGATGTCCAGTCGGCTTTCCCAGCGTGGCAGTCCGTAACCCTTCCACATGCTTTCAACGAAGACGAAGCCTTTGCCAAGTCCATCGAGCAGCTAACCGACACCGTCGCTTGGTATGTCAAGTCCTTCTCCCTTTCCGACCCACAAAATACCAAAACTTTTCTCGAGCTCGAAGGCGTTCGCTTTGCAGCCGAGGTCTACGTCAATGGTCACAAAGTCGGCACAACCGAAAACGGTGTCATGGCCTCTGGCTACGACCTCTCGCCGTTTGTCGTCTCTGGTCAAAACATTCTCTGCATTCGTGTCGATAGCGATTGGAAATATCACGAAGTGTCAACAGGCAGTCGCTACCAGTGGAACGACAAGAACTTTAATGCCAACTATGGTGGCATCCCCAAAAATGTCGTCTTACACATAACGCCTCTCGTCTACCAAACGCTCCCTCTCTACTCCAACCTCCGCACAGTCGGCACCTACGTCTACGCCTCCAATTTCGACATCCCTGCCTCCTCCGCTCTCATATCTGTCGAAAGCCAAGTCCGCAACGAGTCTCTTGCCCAAACTTCGCTCTCCCTCCACACCGAAATACTCGATGCCGATGGTCGCCAAGTAGCTTCTTTCGACAGCAACCCAATAACACTCGCACCCGGACGTACGCAAATACTCAAGGCGTCTAAGCAACTTTCTGGTCTCCATTTTTGGAGCTGGGGCTATGGCTACCTCTACACCGTCCGTACCTCTCTGCGCCATTCCGATGGTGCTCTGTCCGACGTTCAGCAACTCCGCACAGGCTTCCGCAAGACCGAGTTCGCCAATGGGCTATTTCGTCTCAACGACCGCGCCCTCATGATTCACGGCTACGCTCAGCGCACCAGCAACGAGTGGCCAGCCCTCGGCATGAGCGTCCCTGCTTGGCTCTCCGACTATTCCAATCACCTCATGGTCCAAAGCGGTGGCAATCTTGTTCGTTGGATGCACGTTTGCCCTTGGAAACAAGACGTCGAAAGCTGCGACCGTGTCGGTCTCTTGCAAGCCATGCCTGCTGGCGATGCCGAAAAAGATGTCGACGACCGACGTTGGCAACATCGTGTCGACCTTATGCGCGATGCCATAATATACAATCGCAACAACCCAAGCGTTGTCTTCATCGAGTGTGGCAATCGCGGCATTACGCCAGCCCACTTTGCGCAAATGAAAGCTCTCCGCGACGAATTCGACCCTCATGGCGGACGTGCCATAGGTAGCCGCGAAATGCTTGACGTCGACGAGTCTGAATATGGTGGCGAAATGCTCTACGTCAACAAAAGTGCCTCCAAGCCCATGTGGATGATGGAATATTGTCGCGACGAAGGCCTCCGCAAATATTGGGACGAATACTCTGCTCCCTACCATGCCGAAGGCGAAGGACCACTCTATCGTGGCAAGCCTGCCGACGAATACAACCACAATATGGACAACTTTGCTGTCAAGTTGGTCACCGCTTGGCACGACTATTTTCTCGAACGCCCTGGCACTGGTCGACGCGTCAACTCTGGTGGCGTCAAGATTGTCTTCTCCGACACCAACACTCATTATCGTGGCGAAAGCAACTACCGCACCAGTGGCGTTGTCGACGCTCTCCGTATCCCCAAAGATGCTTTCTTCGCTCACCAAGTCATGTGGGACGGCTGGATAACTCCCGAACAAGACCGCACACACCTTATCGGACATTGGAACTATTCTGCTGGTGTCCGCAAGAATGTCTATGCTGTCTCCACTGCCGACTCTTGTCAGCTCATCCTCAATGGCAATCCCATAGGGTGGGGCACTCGCTCTGCACAATATCTCTTCACCTTCCCCAATGTCGATTTCGTCTACGGGACACTCATCTGTCGTGGCTATCGCAATGGGGCTGTCGTAACTTCCGACACACTCACGACCGCAGGCACGCCACACCACATCGTCCTTACGCCCATCGTCAACCCTCTCGGCTTCAAAGCTGATGGTGCCGATGTCGCTCTTGTCCAAGTTGAAGTCGTCGACAAAAATGGACGTCGTTGCCCTCTCGACAATTCCGACATAACTTTCTTTCTCGCAGGTCCTGCCGAGTGGCGTGGGGGCATTGCAAGTCGACACGGCAAGTGGCAAAAGTCCAACTACAACCCCAATCCTAATGCCAAAGACAAAAATGCCGAACTACTCGATGGCCCTGCCGATCGTAGTCCATTCAACAACTATATTCTTGCTCAGACACTCCCCGTCGAGTGTGGTGTAAATCGTGTCATCATTCGCAGCACCACAACTCCCGGGCGCATAACCATTCGCGCCAAAGCCAAAGGCCTCAAGTCTGCCACGCTAACACTCAACACACAGTCTGTCCAGACCGAAACCTATGCGCCAGCTTTTGCTCTCGCTTCCTATCTCGACCGCGGGCCTACGCCCAGCACACCATCTTTCGTGCCCGTCAAAGAAGAACTTCTCATAGAGTCCGCAGTCGCCTCCAATCAAGCCGACGCCCATCTGTCCTACGACGACAACGAAGCTTCCGCTTGGAGTTCCGATTCTGGCCGCGAAAATGCTTTCATAACCTATTCACTCGCCACGCCTTCGCGTGTCGACGAAGTCGTTCTCAAGCCTGTCGGCTGGCGTACCAAGTCATATCCCATCGAAATTCTTGCCAATGACACCCTCGTTTGGCGTGGTTTCACCTATCCCACTCTCGGCTATGTACACATCCGTCTGCCAAGGTCCAATACGCCTGTCCGTACACTGACCATTCGTGCCATTGGTCCCAGCACCGAACAACGCATCTCTGGCGACCAAACAGAACTTGCCGGTGGCGTAGCCAATCAACTCGACCGTATAGCTGCGGCTCCCGGCAAAGTCGACCTACGTCTTGTCGAAGTAAGTCTCCTGCGCGATGTCGAACAATAACATCTTTCACCCAATGCCCACATTCTCTGTCGTCGTCCCTGTCTACAATCGCCCAAGCGAACTTGCTGAGCTCCTCGAGTCGCTCGCCTCGCAAGTCGGCTCTCCTAACCTCGAGATAATCATTGTCGAAGACGGCTCACAGACTCTCTCCGATAAGGTCGCCGAGAGCTTTGCCTCTCGCCTAAATATTTCCTACGTCAGTCAGGCAAACACGGGTCCCGCCATTGCCCGCAACAATGGTGCTCTTTCAGCCCATGCCGACTATGTCTTTTTCTTCGACTCCGATTGCACTCTCCCGTCCGACTTCTTCTCCCGTGTCGAAGCACAACTAAGCTCCAACGAATACTATTGTGTCGGCACTCCCGACCATTCACACCCAAGTTTTACGCCCCTTCAAAAGGCCATATCCTACTCCATGACCTCACTCTTCACCACAGGTGGTATTCGTGGTGGCAGCAAGAAAATGGATGTTTTCTACCCACGGAGCTATAGCATGTGCATCCGCTCCGACGTCTTTCGCTCTGTCGGTGGCTTTGCTCCCATGCGCTATGGCGAAGACATCGACCTCAGTATGCGTATTCGCGAAGCTGGCTATACTCTCGCTCTCATTGCCGACACCTATGTCTACCATAAGCGTCGCACCACCTTTCGCGCATTCTTCAAGCAGACTTTCTGTTCTGGTACTGCCCGCATCGACATCGCTTCTCGCCACGTCGGTGCTCTAAAACTTGTCCACGCTTTGCCCACTCTTGCGGTCGCTTTGCTCGCTCTTTTCGTTGTTCTTGCTCTCTTCGTAAGCCCATTGTGGCTACTTCCGCTTGTCGCCTATGCAGCTCTCATTTTCGTCGATTCTCTCCGCGTAAACAAAAGCCCCGACGTTGCACTACTCAGCATCATCACTTCGGCCATTCAAATTGTGGGCTATGGACTTGGCTTTATCTACAACTTCTTCGTCCGACACATTCTTCGTCGCTCCGAATCTGTCGCTTTCCAACACACCCTCTACAAATAGATAGATTTTTTGTTCTATCTTCACTTCAAGCTCCGCAAACTACATTGTAAGTTATCAAGCAACTAATATCTCATCTATTTTCCGACAACAGTTTCGCCCACATTCACCACCTTAAACCTCTCTGCCCACATCTGTTGTGCTTCTGCACCCGTGCAGTGGCATGTCATCCACTTGTCTACTTTCACGTCCAGAGCTTCCGTCTCTCTCATTGCTTGCTCAATAGTTTCTTTGTCCTTGCCCATAAGGTGCAATCCGCCAACGTACATGTCTACGTGCCCTATTCCCAAAGTTTTTTGTATGTGTCTTAGTGTATTTGCTATTCCATGATGCGTACACCCTCCATACACGACAACGCTTTCTCCGTCGCTAACCACAGCAAACACCTCGTCCGAAAAACTATCTGCCTGTCCGTCCGCACCAAGTAGTCGCATATTCACTGGAGCTGCCTCTCTCATCGGGACAATCCATATTCGCCCATCAACCACACACGTCGGTTCGCTTATAATATGTTGCCGAACCCTTCCCAAAAGTTCTGGCTTAGGCATTCCGTTTCTTTTCTTCATACGCCTTTCGCCCTCACCCATCTGCACCGAATACCGCACTCGCTCCACACCTTCGCCCGTATACACATCTCCCTCAAAACCCTTATCTATCAGTGCTTCAAGTCCTCCCGTATGGTCATAATGCCCATGACTAAGCATTAGCATCTCCACTTTCTGCAGGTCAACGCCCAAGGCTTCTGCATTCACAGCAAATCGCCCCGATTGACCAGTGTCGGTCAACAGTCTGACGACCTCGCCCGTTTCTGTCGCAACTTCAAACAATACCGATAGCCCATGTTCCGACACCATGTCGCCGCACATCTGATTCTCTATCAATGGGCGTATGCGTATCATAGCAAGTCTTTTCGACGGAAATACAAACTAAGCATGAGGCTCAACACAATAGACATCCCCAATACGATGAAAAATGCCAACGGATTGTTTTCCAAATAGTTAGTAACGTTCATGCCATACAGGCTCGCTATGAATGTCGGCAACATGAAGATAATGTTTATGCTCGTCAGTGTCTTCATCGTTGCGTTTATGTTGTTCGATATGACCGACGAGTATGAGTTCGACATGTTGTTTACAATGTTTCTGTATATGCTTGTCGTCTCCTCTGCCTGTTTTAGCTCAATTTCCACGTCTTCCGTCAGTTCCTCGTCGCACGCCTCTCTGAAGATTTTTGAGTGTACAAGCCTATAAAACAGCACGTCGTTGCCCTTCAACGATGTTACGAAATACACCAAGCTATTTTCTATTCTCTGAAGCTTAAAAATCTCGTCGTTTTGTACGTTGCGCTGCAGCTCCGCCTCGAATCCCATCATCTGTACGTTGATGTTCTTCAAGTACTTCAAGAACCACACCGATGCCGACAACATCAGACGCATTGCCAGTTCGTAAGGATTCGACACCGAAATCTTTTTCCTTATCGAATACACAACGAAGTCATCCAACATGTCTGTCTTATAATTGCATATCGTAACGCACACGTCGTCGCGTATTATTATGCCCAAAGGCACTGTCGTAAAGTCTATCCGCGACTCGTTTCGCCTTATAGGCACGCGTAGCACAATCAGTTGCCAACCGTCGTCTTCGTCTCGACGTGGCCGCTCGTCAGAGTCCTCAATGTCCGACAAGAAAGACTCTGGCACATCAAGTCCCGATACTAAAAAATTTCGCTCTTCTGGAGTCGGATTCTCTACGCTCGTCCAGCAGTTCGACTCCCATTTGTCGGTTACCTCGTAACCTTTGTCATTAATATAAAATGTTATCATTTCTGGTCAGCTCATTTGTTTGTAGTGAGTTGTCTATGCCTGTTTTTCCGCCCTTGCGGTTGCTGTCCTCACTACTCGGCCTGACCTTTTCGCTAAGCAGACAAGACGTTTTGCCTCCGCAAGAGCCTTACTATGTGTGCGCTACTCGTTGAGTTCGCCGGAGGATAATCGTCCATATCTTTTTTATTTGTTCTACTTTTACTGCAAATTTACGAAAGAACATTTTCAAAAGTATTCCCATTATCTCCATTTTTGTCGCTTTTTTATTAATTTCGCCCTCCGAAAAATGGCCTCATAGTTCAAGGGATAGAACGGGAGTTTCCTAAACTCTAAATTTCAGTTCGAGTCTGAGTGGGGCTACACGTTTTTCCTATAGTATTTATTCTATACTCGGTAGCATTTATTTGCTACCGTTTTTTTTGCAACCCATTTGCAAACTCTCTTTGTCTGTTTCATCGCTTGAAAAAAACTAATTAATATTGCGTCCAAATAAAAAGATAATACTATCCAATGGACGAGATAATTCATCTGCTCACCGAAATGGCCCCATTCCTCTTGTTGGGCTTCCTTTTTGCTGGACTACTTCACGCTTTTGTCCCTCGCAATTTCTACAAAAAATACCTTTCAGGACGTGGCATTCGCAAAGTCATAAATGCTGCTTTGCTTGGCATCCCGTTGCCACTCTGTTCTTGTGGCGTAATCCCCACAGCCATGTCGCTCCGCAAAGAGGGTGCATCGAAAGGAGCCACAGTCTCTTTCCTTATCGCCACCCCACAAACAGGTGTCGACTCCATCGCTGCCACCTATTCTCTCATGGGATTGCCTTTCGCCATAATTCGTCCCATCGTTGCGTTCTTTACGGCCATCTTTGGCGGACTCGTTACAAATTTTGTCACGCGCCACGAGGCTGAGGAAACCACGCAAGCAGACGATGACGAACACCATTGTTGTTGCCATCATCACGAGCACTCACATGACGGAGAACACGAAGAACACTCCTGTTGCCACCACCACGAGCACTCACACGATGAAGAGCACGAAGGACACTCTTGTTGCCACCACCGCGAGCACTCACACGATGAAGAGCACGAAGAACACTCCTGTTGCCACCATGCCGAGGCTACATCCTCCGACTCTTTCCTCGATAAGTTAAAGGTTGCCTTGCGCTACGCCTATATCGACATGATGGAAGATATCGGTAAGTGGCTTGTCGTTGGTCTCGTCGTCGCTGCCGTCATCACCGTTGCCGTACCCGAAAGCCTATTTTCTGTCTTTGCCGATAATAGTCTCCTTTCCATGCTCCTCGTCCTCGCAATCAGCATCCCCATGTACGTTTGCGCCACAGGCTCCATCCCCATTGCCGTAGCTCTTATGATGAAAGGTCTCACGCCCGGAGCTGGTCTCGTACTTCTCATGGCTGGTCCCGCTTGCAATGTTGCTTCAATGGTCGTACTCGGACAACGACTCGGGCGGCGCACCCTCATAGCCTACGTAGTTTCCATCATTTCAGGTGCCGTACTATCAGGACTTTTTATCGACTATTTTTTGCCACGTCAGTGGTTCACGCAAAGTCTGCAAGCCATAGCACATTCACACTGTCAGCCATCTTGGTGGCAATGGCTTTGCACTTTCGTTCTCTTCGCTCTGCTCGTCTACGTTTTCATCGTCCGACGCTTCACCTCTTCAAAAACTCAAAAACATTGTTGCCATTAGTATGTCTTCAGCTGAATACGAAAAGCAACTCACACAAGCAGGCATCCACCTTACGGCTCTACGCTTGCTTGTGTGGCGTACTTTACGCACCGAGTTTCAGAACGCTTTCAGCCTTGCCGATGTCGAACAAAAACTACCAACAGTCGACCGTTCGTCTATCTTTCGCTCGCTCGTAACCTTTGTCAGTGCCAAGCTTCTTCACGAAGTCGACGATGGCTCAGGCGCACAAAAATATTGTGTCTGTCATAGTCATAACACGCTCCATTGCCACGGACACGTTCACTTAACCTGTCGCATCTGTCATCGCACGTTCTGTCTCGTCGACGTCAAAATACCTCCAGTCCCCATTCCACAAGGTTTTGCTGTCGAAGAAACTGAATACATCGTCAAGGGAATCTGCTCCGATTGTGCCACTCAGCAATAAAACTGTTTTTTTTGTTTGCATTCTTAAAATCTGTTTACCTTTGTTCTCAATGACATTCAAACGGATTTGTGATAATGAAAAAACTTCTGTCGCTACTCCTTTTAGTGCTTGTCGCACTCATTCCCACTTCAGCTCAAAAGGGACAAAAATATGGCACCACTAAAAATAAAAAGGCTCATGCCCTCTACGAAGAGGGTAAGACCCTTTTTATGAAAAATAAGTTCGACGACGCCCTGCAAAAATTCAATGGTGCTCTCGAACTCGACCCCAAATATATGGAAGCCCTCTATGGTGCAGCCGAAGTCTATCGCGAACTTCAGCAGCCTGGCAACCAATTCAATATGATTTCTCGTGCGGTGGCCGTTGACTCTACCTACTACATTACAGCCTATCACACAGCCGCAGTCGCTCTCTGTCAGAAAGACCGATTCCCCGAAGCTCTCGAATGGTTCAATAAATTCGACCGTTTCTCCAAAGGCAAAAAACTTCAGATAAAAGAAAAAGGCAATTGGCGAGCCAAGGCAAAAGCCGTTGTCGAAATAATGTCTCATCCAGTTCCCTTCGACCCTCAATACCCAACTCCCGAAATAGAAACAATGGATTACGAGACATACTGGCCGTCCCTAACCCTCGACGAACGGGAGTTGGTCGTTACCGCTCGTCTCCCTCGCGACACCGTAGCCTACCACAACGACCCAACCATGATCGCTCGTATCAACAACAACGAGACACAAGAAGACTTCTATGTGTGTCGCCGACCAAATGATGGCGAGAACTGGAAAAACCTCCAACCCATACGTAGCATAAACACAGACTTCAACGAAGGTGCGCAGGCTCTGTCGCCCGATGGCCGTTGGATGTTCTACACGGCTTGTGGTCTTGGCGACTCCAAAGGCTCATGCGACATATATTTCTCCCAGCGTACAGCCAATGGCTGGACCAAAGGAATCAACATAGGCGAGCCTGTCAATAGTCGCGATTGGGAAAGCCAACCCTGTTTCTCTGCCGATGGCAAGACCCTTTTCTTTGTGCGAGGCTCTACGCGTTCGCAATATCGCAGTGGCGACATCTATACCGCACAAGTAACAGGTGTCAATTCGCGTGGCGTGCCCACATTCTCTCGTCCCGTCAAGATGAGTAGCAACATCAATACTCCCGGCGACGAAAGTCACCCCTTTATACACCACGATGGCAAGACACTTTTCTTCTCGTCCGACACGTGGCCAGGCATAGGCAACAAAGACATCTTTGTAAGTCGCCTGCAACCCGATGGCACATGGTCTATGCCTCGCAACCTCGGCTACCCAATCAATACCAGTGGCGACGACGAAGGTCTTGTCGTTACTGCCAATGGCACAACGGGTTACTACAACTCCACTCGCGATGTCGCAGGACGCACCAAGCGCGAAGTCAAAATGTTCGAACTCTACAAGGCCATCCGACCCGAAGCCGTACCCTTTGTTCGTGGCATAATAACAGATTGTCGCAACAATAAGATTATAGACAGCGATGTAAACATCTCGCTCGACAAAATGCCCGACGGCAAAAATGTTGTAACCTCGCGCACCATGCCCGACGGTACATTCGTAACAGCTCTGCCGGGTGCTGCCGACTATCTACTCTCCATTAGAGCCAAAGGATACTTTTTCCGTTCGCACAAATTCTCTGTCGCCGACATTGAAAAACAACATGGTCCCATAGAACTAAAGCCCGAAGAGGTATGCTTGAGCCCACTCGTACCTGGACAAAAAATCGCTCTTCGCAACATATATTTCGATACCGACAAGTGGGACATTAAGCCCGAAAGCCAAGTCGAGCTCGCAATCGTCATTCAGGTAATGAAAGAAAACCCACAAATACGAGTCGAAATAAGTGGACACACCGATAGTCGTGCCTCCGTTAAGCACAATCAGGTCCTCAGCGAAAACCGAGCCAAAGCTACAGTCGACTACCTCGTCCAACATGGCATTGCGCGCGACAGACTCGAAGCCGTTGGCTATGGACTTAGCCAACCATGTGCTAGCAACGAGACCGAAGAGGGTATGGCACTCAACCGACGCATAGAAGCCAAGATAATAAAGTAAAAAAACATACGCTTAGCTCTTCTCTTCGTGTGTCGACATATCAAAGAAAGCATTATATTTGCACCCAGTTTAGAAATAAATACAAAAAACAAACCTCCTTATCTTTCATATAAATGAAGAAAATATTGTGTCCTCTCGTATTGGCAGCAATATCGTTCGTAGCTTGCCAACAAACACAAGCTCCCCAAACTTCTTCACCCGTCCAATCCGAGGCTGTAGCTCTGCAAATCGCCTACGTCAACACAGACACTTTGCTTCATAGTTATGAGTATGCAGTCGCCATGAGCGATATGCTCACCGATAAAGCCGAGCGTGCACATGCCGATCTGCAAGAAAAAGCCAACATCTTGCAACAAGACTACGCATCTTTCCAACGTAAGGTCCGTACCAATAGCTTCGATTCGCAAGAAAGCTACAATAAGCAAGGTGCCAAGCTTCAAAAGAGCGAGCAAGACCTACAAGAACTCAATCAGAAGCTCACAGCTGAAATAATGCAGGAGCAAAATCGTCTCACAGTAGAACTTCACGACACCATAACCAATTTCCTTCGCGAATATGCTGTCGGTCGCTACACACTCATACTCAGCAACAATATGGGCGACAATGTCCTCTATGCTGCGCAAGGTGTCGACATAACCGATGAGGTTGTGGCAGCACTCAACAAACGCTACGAAGTTGCTAAGAGCAAAAAGAATTAAATAATTATTCTTACAATAACCTCCTAAGGTAGCATAAGTTTAGCGCATAAAATGCTACATTTGCTCTCGCAAAGAGAAAAGCATCTCAAAGGAGGCAGTTGCGGTAATAGCTCAGTTGGTAGAGCATTGGCTTCCCAAGCCGAGGGTCGCGGGTTCGAGTCCCGTTTACCGCTCCAATAATAAGCAACAAAAGAATACTATCCCTTGCAAAGTCTGTTAAGCTTTTCTGTGTCAGAGTTGTTGATAACTTGCCACTCCAAAATTTGAAGAAACGACTTCTTGCAATCTTCCCTACAAAAAAACATATTGTGAAACTCATTGCCAAGACGCTTTTCGGAGCCGAAGAACTATTATCCGAAGAACTAAAGAGTTTAGGTGCCACCGAGGTTGAAGTCCAAAGACGTGCAGTCTCGTGTTCTGCCGACAAGAAAACCCTCTACAAGATTTGTTATCAGTCGCGCTTAGCCATTAGAGTAATGATTCTGTTGTCAGAATTTAAAGCCGACAACGAGAATGAACTCTACAAAGGTGTCCGTAGCATTGAGTGGAATACGATAATCCCACAAGGCAAAACGGTATTTATCGACTACATTTCTTTCAGCCAAAATATTGACAATACATCCTATGTCGCTCAAACAGTCTACGACGCCATAAGCGACCAGATGTTAACGGTCGAAGAGCGTTGCCCTCGCTCCGACAATGATAACCCAGACCTACTTATTAATGTTCACGTAACCGATGAGCGCGTAGCCGTATCCGTTGATGCTGTTGGTGCTTCACTCAACCGACGTGGCTATCGCTCGGACAATATCGAAGTAGCCACCAACGAAGTGCTTGCGGCAATACTTGTCGACCTTTCGGGTTGGAAACCTACACAGGCGCTTGTCGACCCCATGTGTGGTGCTGGCACGATATGCATAGAAGCTGCCATGAAAGCACGTCGCATACCTGCTGCCAAATATCGTCGCTACGCTTTTGGCTTTGAGAATATGTCCGACTTCGACTCAGCTCTGTGGGAAAGTGTCAAAAATGAGGCAGATTCGCAAATAAATCATATCAAACTCAATATTGTTGGTAGCGATATAGACACTGATGCCATAGACCTCGCCAAGACCACTATCCTCGAAAATAAAGAACATTTTTCAGACATTCGAATCTCGCGTTGCAGCATTAAGGAGCAAACTCGCATGACGCAAGAGGGTGTCGTGCTTACGTGTCCACCCTACAATGCAGACGAGACTCGTCGTGGACTAAACGACTTCTACAAGGAGATAACCTATCACCTTTCGCACAACTTCCCCGATTTTGACGTCTGGATATACAGCCCAGCTCGTGAAGCCCTGGATAATATCGAGTTTCAGGCTGCAGAAGATATTCGCATAAGCGATGGTAGTCTGCGCTTATATCCGTTCTAAAAAATAAGAGCTAATTATATTTGTTAGAAGGCGATGTCAGAGCATCGTCTTCTTTTTTTATTGTGGATATGTACACATGATTTCTGTCTGTTATTAACTATGAAATGTGTCTGTTTGGGCTTTAAGTATCCTTCAAGCAAACTTTTGTACTTAATAATATATCGGTGGGGGTAAATCTCTTTCCGATATATTGTACTGAATCCACCCAATGCTTTCCCTACACCAAAGTGTAGTAGCATTGGGTGGATTTGTTTTTTGTATAGCATGTACGTCAATTGATTGAATAATAATTAAATACATGGCAATATGAATATTAAGTATTTTTTTCGTTGTTGGCTCTAAATGCAGCAGCAACAGACATATAGGCGAAATAACCTATGACGAGAGCGGAGTAAACATTGGTCAGTGGAAACTGAAAAACGGAGAAATCCGCACTCAAGGCTCGGTTGCTAACACATAGCTCTTGCGAAAGACTGCCGACGGACTAAGCTTAGGTTGGAAGGCAACACAACGTTTATAGACCAAGGCGAAGCGCCCTACGATGCTGTCAATCGCATTGTGAAGAACAGTCTTAACTTTGACAGAATAACCAAACAGTAAAGGCTACACTCTTGGTGTGGTGGGGACGAGCGTATCAGTCGGCAACGGCAACGTTTCGATTGGCTACGCTACGCAAAAGCCCAATAAAGAATATTATCAGAACAACTACGACATTGCTGTTCAAAAGATAATAGGCGAGACCTATACGACACCCAAGTATAATAAGGCGAGGATTGGTGTTAGTGTGGTTAGCTTTGTGGCTAAAGACTCGGAAGTTATATAATCAGTACGACAAATGGCATTGTTCTAAGCAAAGTAACAGGCGACATTGTTATGGACTCGGGTAGCAAGAATAACCTACTTGATGCAGGAGGATATATCAAACGTGTTCCGCTACGGATCTGCTTTAACTCCGATATACGTCTTGGAGCAAAATAGTAGTAGGGTTTCTTATGGTAAGATTTCGGCAACAACTATAAACGAGGTTCAAATTTTCACACGCGTCAAGACAACGCAGAGTAGCTTTTTATCTTGAACCAGTAAAAAGGTAAAACATACGATTTGCGTGCAGGACTGCTACCATTTTTTGCAGACCCATCATACGTTACCATAAATTTGACATCGTCTACACAATATAGTTTGGCTGCAAAAAAGAAATATGCTGCAGGTGAGAGCATAGCCCGACTCTTAGTTTCGTAGCCACAGAATATGAAACAGACGGATATAGCTACATTTGTACCGATAAGGCTGAGTTAGACGCAACAAACGTCGAAGCTGGCGTATACACATACGAGTTCTATAACAAGAAGGGGTCTAAAATTGGTTCGCAGACCATTACGATCAAAGCAATTGCAGTTGAGGCTGTTAGGTTGCCCGACACGATTGAACTAAAACCTGGCGAATCTGCCATGCTTGCTCCAGAGCTAACCCCTGTCAATGCAGACGTAATCAGCATGAGCTACCATTCGACCGATGAGAGCATTGCTACAGTCTTGGAAGATGGGCTTGTCAGTGTAGGTGCAGATGTATCACGTGGCAGTTCGGTGTCTGTCATCTTGACGATATACGAAAACGTGAAAGACACATGTGTCCGTCTACGTGCCGTTTGATGGCTCTGAAATTAACTTCACAACAAGCGCATACAGCCTTACCTTTGGCAGTGGCAATAAGTCGCTACGCACGTCTACTCTAAAAGCTGCTGGAGCTACAACTAGTTAACAACCCCAACAGCCTTGGCATTGCCTACGTGTCGGACAACGAAGATATTGCTACCGTCGACCCAGAGACTGGTGTCGTTACTGCTGTTGGTACTGGTATGGCTTGCATATCGGATTGCCCATATACTTTTTATTCGCTACTCAGTCATACATTGCACAAGTTTGATTGATAAGTGTGCTAAACTGGTTTAGCGACTTACACTTACTAAAGTCAGAGGCGTGTCGGCTAAAACAACCGACACGCCTCTTTATGGGTATAGCTTGTAATGTGTTTACCAGAAATAGATGTAGAACATTACCGTAATCGCAAGAATTATTATGGAGTGAATATAATCCCAACGATTAGTGCTTTCGCGGTTAATGCGTTTCTGCTCTTCGGTCTCTGTTCCCATCACAAGACCCTGAATTTTCGACAACTCAGGAGCTTTGTCTGCAAGGCTCACAATCGCAACAATGGCAAGGCAAACTACAAACATGCATCCACAGAAGTAGAGCCAGTTGAAGTCGAAGAAAACAGACTTGAAGAGTGAACTGTGTGCTTCGGGAACATTGCTATAATACACCTTTGCACCGAGGCGAGTCAAGCCAATGATAAGTCCTGCAATAAGACCTGCTTGTCCGCCTTTCGCCGAGGCGCGTTTCCAACATACACCAAGAAGGAACGTGGCTGCAATGCCTGGTGCAAGTACAGACTGGACATCTTGCAAATACGTGTAGAGCACGTCGCCTACCGAGCGCATGATTGGTATCCAAAGAATGCCGAGTACGACAATAACCACCGTGGCAACCTGACCGATTGTTACAAGTTGTTTTTCAGGAGTCTTTGGGCGCAAACGCTTGTAGAAGTCTATCGTGAAGAGCATTGCCGACGAGTTGAACAATGATGCAAGCGACGACATTAGGGCTGCCAAGATGCCACAGACAATCAGACCTTTGACACCAGCAGGTAGAAGTTTAGCAACGAGCGTTGGGAATGCTGCGTCGGCACTTGGCATGCGGAATACTTCGCCATTGGGCATCGTAATGCCCTTAGCTTGCAATGCAAAGGCTATCATGCCAGGTATGAGGAACAAGAATACGGGCAAAAGCTTGAGGTATGCTCCGAAAATGGTGCCACGACGAGCTTCTTTGAGGTTCTTGGCAGAGAGAATACGTTGCACGATAAATTGGTCGGTACACCAATACCAGAAGCCAATGACTGCAGAGCCAATGAGTGCACCAAGCCATGGAAAGTTGGGGTCTTTGAGCGAGCGTATTAGGTTGGTCATCTTGTCGCCAGCTTCGTTGACAGGCGTTGCACCACAAATCTCCATCATTTGGTCCCAACCACCAAGGGCGCGAAGACCGAGTACTAAGATTATGAGTGAGCCCAAAAGTAGTATTGGTGTTTGGAGCACAGACGTGTACAATACAGACCTCATACCACCAAGAATGGTATATATGGCTGTTATGATGACAAGCCCAATGGCTGCAATCCAGAAAAAGTCGATACCCCAAAGTTCTTTAATTCCAAATACTTGTTGGAAGACAAGACCTCCTGCATAGACTGTTACGGCAACTTTCGTCAGCACGTACGAGATTAGTGAGATGACCGACAGAATGGTACGGCACTGTGGATTGTAGCGTTTTTCCAAGAACTCTGGCATGGTGTAGACCATCGAGTGTGTGTAGAACGGGACGAAGAACCATGCAAGAATAAGTATCATCCAGCCTTGCATTTCCCAATGTGCCATTGCCATGCCACTCGACGCACCTGCGCCAGCAAGTCCTATGAGGTGTTCCGAACCAATGTTCGAAGCAAAAATTGATGAGCCTATGGCTATCCAAGTGGCGTCTTTGCCACCCAAGAAGTAATCTGCCGAGTCGTTCGACTTCTGCTTGATTACCCATACCACGATACCGATCAGTGCTGCTGCAAAAAGACCGATAACGACGTAATCTAACGATTGCATTTGTTTAGAATATGAATTAGGTTTTTATTGTTCGCTTCGCAATTGCGCCAATCGCCTTTATAACTCAATGTATAAAAACGTTTTATAATTGCAAATATACATTAAAAGACTAATAAAAACGAAAAATATGTTACAAATGGTTATCGCCTACGCGTGTCGGTGTGCAATGTTTTATATTTTTGCCATGCGGTGTCTTCGCTCAGTAGGTCGTCGTCGGGCCAAGATGTTGTGCGGTTGAGAGCATCGTTGATGGTGTTGGCGCAGATAACCGAAAGTTGTGGACCCAAGTCGTTGGCGCAATTCAGCAACATGCAAAAGCATATTCCATCGGGTCGGCGACATGCTATGGCCGAAGTTGCTGCAAGTGTTCCCGTACGAAACCATGTGTCTTGCAACACCTTGCGCCATCCGAGTGGGTCGTAATGACTATCGGGAATGGTCATTTGCTCTATTGAATTTCGGGTTAGTTGGTCGGGGATAGACTCAAAGTTGTCTATTGTTAGCAAAAGTTTTAGCAAGTCTGTTGCACTAAGCACCCATCCTCCTGCCGACCCAAGTGTGTGAATGTCGGTCCCACCATAAGAGCGTCGCGAAAGCGAGTCGGGAAACAAATAGTCTGGTACTCTATATGATGTGTCTGGTTCGTAGTAGCAAACTTCGTTGGGTAGTGCGTCTGTTTTGTGCGACTGCCCTATGCGAGCATCGGCAATGCCGAGCGGTGCAAAAACTTGGCTACGCATATAGTCTTCGTATGGCAAACGTGTTGTTTTTGCTATTACTTCGCCAAGAATGGCATAGCCAAAATTGCAATATACCGATGCACTACCAGGCGCAAAGTGCATGTGTCGCGTTTGCATGAAGCGTATGATGTTCTCAACGCTTATGGGAAGTTGCCAACCTGTTATTTGCGCAATTTTCGTATGCATAAACATTGGGTCGCCATAGCGAGCTGTCCACCCCCCTGAATGGTTCAAGAGATTTTCTATTGTTATGTTTAGCATTCGCTTGTCGCGAACATTGGCGTATATTTCGTCGTTGAGAATGCCCGTCGGGCCGAATACTTTTTGACTCAACACGAGTTGCCCATCATCAACAAGTTTCATTATGCCGACAGCCGTTAGCAACTTCGACACGCTGGCTACGCGCATAATGTTTTGGTTACTCATTGGCGTGGAGTCTTGTAGGTCGGCATAACCAAAACTTTGGGCGTAGATAACCCTTCCGCCTGCGCTGACTGCCACTTGTGCACCTGCCGATAGATGTTGTTTTCTAAGCAGCTTGCCAACAGCCGTTGTCAGTAGTGGCAATCGGTCGGAGTGTGATACGGTGTCTGGTATGACATATTGCAAGGGCTGACGAATGTCCGACGCTTTCTCAAATGTCGGGACGTCTATTTCGTGTAGAGAAAAATAAGTGGCAACCGCAAGGCTGCCAACAATAACTTCAAGTGCTATTTTTTGTAGCAAATTTAGGCGCACGAAAACTTTCTTTGCTCTATAGTTTAGACGTGGTTTGTCCTATTCGTTCACCATCGGCAAAGAGTTCTGTTTCGTAGTTTCCGCTCATAAGCTCGCCTTCGTCAACAGAGTAGACAATGTAGCTCGAAGTGTCTTCGCCGCCATACTCAACTTCGCGATGCGCCGAGTAGTTTATTTCTGAGTCTTCGTAGCGGAATGTGTCTGCCTTTGAGTGAATGAGCAATTGGCCGTCTGGGCGACTTATGCGAACGTAGACATTACGCATGCCTACTTTTGCCGACACGTTTTTTGCCAATGTAAAGCCGACTTTTATTTTCGCAATCTTTGCAATCTTGCTTGTCTGTTTGTCCTTGTAGTTTAGCGTCTCTACGCTAATGTTTTTTGCTTCGAGTCGAGCGGCTACGTTCATCTTCTCGTTCAGTGTGGCGTTTTGCTCTTGCAGTGTCGCATTTTCGCGTCTAACAGATGCCAATCGACCTTTCATTTCATTGTTTTCTTTCGTCAGCTCGGTGTTGCGAGTGTTGAGCGAGTCTATCTGAACAATGAAGCTACGCATGACTGTCCGAAGTGTTGTCAACTCGGTTTGCAACTCCTTTATGCGTCGGGCATTCGAAGCTTTTAGGGTTTGTAGTTCTTCGGTCAGTTGCGAGACGCGTTCACGCTGTTCTTCGAGCAACCCACTAAGAGAGTCGTTGTCGGTGTGTAGGTCGGTGTATTCGGTGTAAAGTTCTTCGTAGTCGCTGACCAAATTATTCTTTTCTTCGGTGAATATTTCGGTCATCTCGGCCATTTGTGTGTTGGCTCTCAGTAGCATAACCAGCAGTGCAATTATTACGGTTGCAACAGCTACTATGCCTAAAATAAGTTTCTTGTTCACAATATGTAAGGTTCTTTCGCTCTGCGAAGTTAGGTCGCAACGTGTTAAAGTCAAAACAAAGTGTGAATATTTTATATAATTGATATAAATTTGCACACAACAAAAAAGTTAGTCTAATGAAAATATTAAAGACTTTTGCCGCAAGCCTCGTAGCTCTTCTTTTTGCTACTAACATGCAGGCTCAGCTCACACAAGATACCGAAGGGTATCAGCGTTTCCAGTTGTCGTTCGACGCTCAGCGAATGCAGGGTAAAGACGATGGAACTAAAATAGGAGACCCATTGAAGACCAAAGGTGTTGCTCTTGGTTTCATCAAGGGAATAAACCTCGTTACCACCATGCCTCTCTTCCTTGAGCTCGGTGGCAATATTGCGTGGAATCATAACAAAGAAAAGGAGAATGACGAGGAAGAAAAAAACACTTTCATGTACATTTCAATTCCTGTTCAAGCAGCCTACAAACTAACGTTTAGCAATTCGCCCATTAGCATTGTGCCTTTTGTTGGTCCTAACTTGAAGTTCAATTTCATGGGTAAGACAACAACAAAAGATGGCGACGAAAAAGATAAGTTCAAATGGCTCAAGGATACAGACGATGGTGGTGCCGATGCCAAGATTTTCCAGTTCGGTCTGAATTTGGGTGTGGGTGTCAACATCAATCGTCTCTACGTTGGCTACACATTCCAACCCGACTTCTCGCCCTACGTTAAAGATGGCGACTGGAAGGAGAAGACGATTAACAACCTCATATCTCTCGGCATAAACTTTTAGTCGAAAGCGCACAGACAACAAAACGTCCAACTGTGTCGGGAGATGACTTATCCCCCGACACAGTTTTTTATTCGGTTAATTTATGATAACGCAAACACAACTAACATCTGACGAGCGACTGCAACTACGCAGTGCCTATAGGCA
>FLNY01001602.1_pt1 | contig 30070 bp, 29 predicted proteins | sample 1140381 | NCBI WGS metagenome assembly FLNY01 (sample SAMEA3878172, study PRJEB12797) | bioreactor metagenome | biome: Moose rumen | place: Sweden | collected 2011-10 | reverse complement strand
CGGGTCTTCAAAATAACTCCGGGGGAGATTTTTAGAGGTTCATTTCTTAATTAATCTGTAAGGGACATCCGTTGATAGTTGTCCATGGTGTGCAATAATCCTCCTTTCTCACTCTCTGCGTTAGCTTAGGAGTGCTTTTAGGTTTAAGGACAGTCCACAGATATCAACAGATGCCCTTACAGATTAATTAAGGGCAAGAAAGCAAATACAAAATTAGCAATAAATAAAGGGGTATTAATCATGAGTGAATTTGATAATCCGCAAAGTAGAACAGAAGCAGTTTTACAAAATATGTTAGGCGCTGACAATGAGCTTTCAGCACCCACAAGTCGTATCGAAGATCTTTTACAGCAAATCCTAGAGCAAGGTGGAAGTGGTGGTGGAGGTACCGGAGCAAAAGGTGATCCAGGAGCACCTTGTAAAATAGACTCAATTACACCAATCGAAGGCGGCAATCGCATCACATTTTCCTGGACAAATGATAATGGAACTAAAACAACATCAACATTAGATGTCATGGACGGAGAAGATGGTGCTCAGGGCCCACAAGGTCAACAAGGAATACAAGGTGAAACAGGTATTGGAGTACCTAGTGGTGGAACCACAGGCCAAGTATTAGCAAAAGCATCTAATACTGACTATGACACTCAATGGCAAACAGTTTCTGGTGGACAAAGTAGTGACGGAGTACCTATAGGAACAATCATTTCCATAATGGGATTAACTGCACCATCTTTATATTTACCATGCGATGGAGAAATTTATGACATTAACGACTATCCATTGCTGGCTCAATATTTCGAGGACCAATTTGGTTATAATAACTACTTTGGAGGGGATGGCGTATATAATTTTGCAGTTCCTGATTTAAGAGGAGAATTCTTAAGAGGAACAGGAACCAATAGTCATACAAATCAAGGTGATGGTGGATCAGTAGGTGACCATCAAGATGGAACAAGCCATCCGTATTGGTACGTCTGGACTGACTATGTAGGAGGCTCACAGAGAACACGATTCAATGTAAGAAATAAAACAGCAAACGTTATGAACCAGGGCCCTGAGAATGTAGAAAAAATTGATTCAAGGTGCTCGTATTTTACTCAATATGATTCATCAGCTGTTGAAGTTAGTGAGAACTCAATGTATGCTTCATACACATCAAGACCTACGAATACATCGGTATTATACTGTATTAAGTATTCCTAATCAAAATTAAAATCAAACAAAAGGAGGTAAGAAGCCTTGGCAAAGAGATCAAAAGCACCAAGCAAATCCTCGACTCGCAAGGCTCTGACTCCCGAAGCACGTGAAAATCAAATGATAGCTTTGGCTGTAGACCTTGCTGAAGAACAATTACGAGAGGGAACAGCATCTTCACAAGTAATAACTCATTATTTAAAGCTTGGAACAACAAAAGAACGGATAGAACGAGAGAAATTAGAAAAAGAAGTTGAATTATTAAAAGCTAAAACGGAGTCATTACAATCTGCGAAGAATATGGAAGAGCTATATGCAAATGCATTAAAAGCAATGCGCGAATACTCAGGTAATGCACCGATCGAGGATGAAGAGGAGTAGACAAAATTAAGAGGAGTTGTTAATAACAGCTCCTCATGTTTCGGAAGAAGCTTATGCTTTCCCTAGAAGTTTAACTACATCAGCTTCTGAGATATCAAGCATCTGAGCAATTTGATAAGTTTGATATCCTTTGCTATAAAGCTCATTAGCTTTTCTCCGAAGCTGTTTATAGTCTTCCTTAGTTGTCTTCATAAGACCGCCTCCTTTCATAAAAGAATCAAATTATTTAACTAGAAAAAGAGGAATCATGGAAATACGAACTTACGCAGAGCTAATGCAGATAGAGTCATTTGAAGATCGTTTCGAATATCTTAAACTTGATGGAATTGTAGGGAATATAACATTTGGCTTTGACCGATATTTAAATCAAATGTTTTATACATCTCCAGAATGGAAAAGAGTTCGAGATATTGTTATATTAAGAGACAATGCCTGCGATCTTGCTCATCCAGATCATCAAATTTATAAAAAAGTTATAGTACACCATATGAATCCTATATGCCAGGATGATATTATAGAGCATTCTGATAATTTGCTTAACCCAGATTTTCTAGTTTGTGTTTCGCACTTAACACATGAGGCAATTCATTATTCAAACGATAGTATATTACCAAAACCATATATAGAACGAACACCTGGCGATACAAAGCTATGGTAAGTTAAAGGAGAAGAATTATGTCAGATCAATCAATACTTACAAGCACAAAAAAGCAGCTGGGCATTATGGAAGACTATACCGCATTTGACACTGATATTATAATAGGCATCAACACCGCATTTATGATTCTATATCAGTTAGGTGTTGGGCCGAGCACGCCCTATAAAATATCTGATAGCACGGCAACTTGGAATGACTTCAGTGAGCGATCAGATATAGAGGGCGTGAAAACGTACGTATATATGAAGGTACGGATGATGTTCGACCCACCTACAAGTAGTGCTGTATCAACAGCTATGAATAACATGATTGCGGAGTTAGAATCTAGACTTAACTGGACATGTGATCCAGATAGTACATTCGAGGAGGAGTAGCAAATGAGCAAATTAGAACAAGCTGATGAATTTATTATGGATGAACTTTATCATTTTGGTACTCCTCAAGATGGATCAGGTAAAGGCAGTGGCCGCTATCGTTTAGGAAGTGGAAAAGAACCATATCAGGATGATAGATTTAATAAAAAGAAAAATAAAGCAATTAAAGACACACATCTTGGTCAAACTAAAGATGTAAAGAAAATGACATATGCTGAACTTGAAGAAGCAATAGAAAGAATATCCCTTGAAAAGGATTATATAGACAAGCTTAATTATTATTCTAAATATACAGAGGAATACATTGAACGAACGTATAAACCTACAACTAAAGAAAAAATTATAAAATTTGCAAAAGAAGAAGCTGGAAAATATGCTGCTAAATATATAGATGGTATTTTAGATGAAATGATGGAGAATGCCATTAAAGAAAGTGCCAAAATGCTATCAAAAAACACGGATTAATAGACTAAAACGAGGTGACAATATGAGTTTGATGGATCGACTAAAAAGATCATGGAATGCATTTACTTCTCGGGATCCGACCGAGGAGAAATTCACATATCGAAATTCGTATGTAATGAGTTCTTATTCATCAAGACCTGATAGAATGCGTTTTTCGAGAGGAAATGAGCGCTCCATAGTTACAGCTATATATAATCGTATAGCAGTAGATGTTGCCTCAGTACCAGTTATGCATGTGCGTCTGGGTGAAGATGGCAGATATAATTCTATCATTAACTCCGGCTTTAATAATTGCATAACTACAGAAGCCAATATCGACCAGACAGGACGAGCATTTATGCAGGATGTAGTCATGACTATGTTGGATGAAGGTTGCGTAGTAATCGTTCCAACGGATACGTCTGACGACCCTACACTTAGCGAGTCTTATGATATTATATCATTACGAACTGGCCGTGTTGTGCAATGGTATCCTAGTGCAGTAAGAGTAAAAGTATATAACGAACGTACTGGTAAGAGAGAAGAGATAACCCTGCCTAAACGTACAGTGGCTGTTGTAGAAAATCCTCTTTATGCAATTATAAATGAACCAAATTCGGTTTTACAGCGTTTGATACGTAAGCTGAATATTCTTGATGTAATTGACGAGCAGTCTGGCTCTGGTAAGTTGAATATTATTGTGCAATTGCCATATATTACAAGAACACCTGCTAGACAAAACCAAGCTGCTGAACGATTACGTACTATTGAAGATCAGTTAACTAATTCTCCATATGGAATAGCCTATATAGATTCAACAGAAAAAATAACGCAATTAAACCGATCTGTAGATAACAATATGTTATCACAAATTGAGTACCTTACCAATATGCTCTATGGCCAATTAGGAATAAGCCAAGCAATATTGGATGGATCTGCTAACGAGCAGCAGATGCTAAATTACAACAATAGAACTATTGAACCTATACTGTCCGCCATTGTTGACGAGATGTATCGGAAATTTTTGTCCAAAACCGCGCGCACTCAAGGACAATCTATCAAGTTCTATAGAGATCCATTTAAGCTTGTGCCTATGAATGAAATCGCTGAAATTGCGGATAAGTTTACTAGAAATGAAATTCTTTCTGCAAATGAGGTTCGTCAAGGAATTGGATATAGGCCTTCTTCTGATCCTAGAGCAGATGAACTAATTAATTCTAATAACGTTAGTAAATCAGAAGATGAGGTAGGTAAGTCATATGGTCTTAAAGACCCAGATGACACAAATAATTAAGAAAGGAGAGCAATTTCAAAATGCCAAACGATAAGCAATATGATTTTTCAGGTTATGCGACAGTAAATGATGTTAAATGCTCGGATGGCCTTATTATTCGTGCAGGGGCATTTGCGCATAACGATGGCAAGATTGTGCCGTTGGTATATAACCACGATCACAACGATCCTTTCAACGTTCTGGGGTACGCTTTACTTGAAAATAAAGAAAAAGGCGTATATGCTTATGGTTTCTTAAATAATACAGAAACGGGCAAAGCAGTTAGAGAGGAAATTAGACATGGAGATATTACAAACATGTCTATTTATGCACGCAGTGTTAAACGTGCTGGAAATGATGTAATGCATGGCGATATTAAAGAAGTTAGCTTGGTTCTTTCTGGAGCAAATCCGGGAGCTGTTATTGATAGTTTTATTGAGCATTCTGATTTATCGGATGATGGTTTTAGCGCATATGTATATACGCCGGATGAGTATTCAATTGAACCGTATGCTAATGATATCCAACATTCTTCCGAAAAAGATGAAGAAGCTTTGGTGACTACAGACACTGAAGAAACTTCTGAAATTGAGCATTCTTCAGAAGAAGATAAGAAAGAAGAAAAAGAAACTTCAGAAGAAGATAAGAAAGAAGCAAAAGAAACTTCAGATAAAGATAACGAGGATTCCGATGCAAAAGAGATATGGGATTCTATGTCTCAAGAACAAAAAGACCTTACAAAATTTCTTGTAGCTTCAGCTCTTACAGATAAAGGGGAGAAAGAAAAAAAAGATGAGAAAGAGGTCAAGCAATCAGATTTAGATGAGAAAGGAGAAGATAATATGTCTCACAACGTATTTGACACAAATCAGGAAGCAACAGATACTGTGCTTACCCATTCTGACGAAGTGCAGATTTTCAAAGATGCTAAGCGAAGCGGATCTTTTAAGACCAGCCTTGCTGACTATATCCAGGCTAATGAAACGCTTGCACATAGTGTAGGTCAGGACACCGATGATAATGGGGATCAGTATATTAGCTATTTATTCCCGGATTATCAGACTCTTAATAATGAACCGAAGTTTATTGATCGTGATCAGGCTTGGGTTAGTGTAGTAATGGATGGAGTTCATAAGACACCGTTCAGCCGTATTAAGTCTGTATTCGCAGATATTACAGAGGACGATGCTCGTGCTCTGGGTTATGTTAAGGGAGATCGTAAAATTGAGGAGGTATTCTCTTTACTTAAGAGAACTACAGATCCGCAGACTGTATACAAATTGCAGTCCATGGACCGTGATGATCTTAACGATATCACTTCCTTTGACGTTGTAGCATGGCTTTGGAAAGAAATGCGTGGTAAACTCAATGAGGAAATTGCTAGAGCAATTCTTATTGGTGATGGTCGTTTAAGTTCTTCCAACAATAAGATTAGTGAAGATCATATTCGTTCTATTTGGAATGAAGATGAGCTGTTTACAGTAAACAAAGTGGTAGCGGTAGGTGATGACGAATACGAAACAGCTAAGAATGTAATTCGTGCAGCTATTCGTGCACGTAAGGATTACAGAGGTGCAGGCACACCGACACTCTTTGCTACTGAGGACTTTGTAACTGACGCATTGTTAATGGAAGATGGTATTGGACATCCGTTATATCAGTCCGAGACCCAGTTAGCAACTGCTATGCGTGTAAAGAACATCGTAACTGTTCCTGTTATGGAGAATCAGACTAGAACCGTTACCGTTGATGGTGTTGAACAGGTGAGAGAGCTTGTTGGTATCATTGTAAACCTTAATGATTACAATGTCGGCACGGATAAGGGCGGCCAGATTACGACTTTTGATGATTTTGATATCGAGTATAACAAGTATCGTTACTTGATCGAGGGACGTTGCTCCGGTGCTCTTATTACACCATTCTCTGCAATTATTATTGAGAAGGACATCACGGATTCTTCAAATGAAGAAAATCCTGAGGAAACTTCGCAAGGCTAAACTTTTGAAAGGATAATTCAAAATGAAGTATTTTGGGAAGATAGGATTTATGGAAACGATTGAAAAACGACCAGGTGTCTGGGTAGAAGAGATTACGGAGCATGATTATTACGGTGATGTGCAACGGGTAAGCCGCCAATATACCGTAGATGAAGGCGTCAATGATAATCTTAGTATTAGCAATCGATTATCCATAGTTTCTGATGCTTTCGCTTCTGAGAATTTCCATAAAATAAGGTACGCCGTATGGATGGGGGTAAAATGGAAAATATCTGATATTGTCGTTGAGCCCCCACGGCTTATCTTAACGTTAGGTGGTGAGTGGAATGACAACGAGAACGCAAGCTGAGCTACATGAAGTACTCTTGACAATTACGGATCATGTGTATTTCCAACCACCTGAAACTGTTAAGTTGATATATCCTTGTATTATATATGAACGATCTAAAATTGGAGCATTATGGGCCAATAATAGACCATATAAATTTAATACATCATATCAAGTGACAGTAATTGATAAAGATCCAGAATCAGAGATTATAGATAAATTGGCTGAGCTGCCATTATGTTTACATAATAGCCATTACGTAGCCGATGATCTTAATCATGATGTGTTTACATTATATTACTAGGAGGTTAGAGAATATGCCTAAATTAGTTTGGGACGCCCAGGGCGAACATTTTTATGAAACTGGTACAGACCACGGTGTATTGTATCTGTTAAACAGCGACGGTGTATATAGTAACGGTGTAGCATGGAATGGTCTTACCGGTGTAACTGAGTCTCCGTCCGGAGCAGAAGAGACGGCGTTATATGCAGATAATATTAAATATCTTGCTCTTCGCTCTGCAGAGGAATTTGGTTTCACGATCACTGCTTACGATTATCCGGATGAGTGGATGCAGTGCGATGGCTCTGCTGAAGTTATGTCTGGTGTTACTATCGGCCAGCAGGCTCGTAAAGCATTTGGTTTCTGCTATCGTTCTATTGTTGGAAATGATACTCAGCGTGATGAGTATGGCGCAAAGTTGCATTTGATTTACAATGCAACTGCTTCTCCGTCTGAGCGAGCATATGCTACCGTAAACGACAGCCCGGAAGCTATCGAGTTCTCTTATGAGTGCTCAACTACTCCGATTGCTGTTGAAGGTTATAAGCCGACGGCAATCATCACAATTGACGAAAATAAGATGATCGCAGCAGGTAAAGAGACAGAGCTTAATACACTTAAGGATGCTTTGTATGGAACCGATGCAACAGATCCGTATTTGCCGCTTCCGGACGCAGTAATTGCACTGTTGCAGGGCGAAGAGACCGTTACGCTTACCGGTATTGCTATTACTACTGCTCCGACTAAGGTTGCTTACACTGCTGGCGAAACCTTTAGTGCATCTGGTATGGTTGTTACTGCTACTTATAGCGATAGCACCACTAGTGCTGTAACCGGTTATACCTTTACACCGGATACTGCGCTTACGACAGATGTAACTGAGATTACTGTATCTTACACCGAGAATGGTACAACCGAGACCGCTACTCAGGAAATTACAGTGACCGCTGCCGCTGAAGAACCGCAGGGCTAAATAATCAATTAATATAATATTAAGGGGCTTGTTTCTATTTAAGAAGCAGGCCTCTTTTTATTTTTAAAGAAAGGAACAATTCCACATGCTATCTAATACCGCAGTTCCATATTATTATGGGCAATTTCGTGATGCTGTATTAAGAGGCGAGATTCCAGTTTGCGAAGAGATATCTATGGAAATGAACAGAATAGATTCTCTAATAGAAGATCCTGACATTTATTACGATGAAGATGCAATTAAAGGATGGATTGCCTATTGCGAAAATGAGATGACGCTAACTGATGGCTCTGATTTACATCTTTTAGATAGCTTTAAACTGTGGGCAGAACAAATATACGGATGGTATTATTTCGATGAACGATCCGTGTATGAACCAGGACCCGATAATCATGGCGGGCATTATGTCACTAAAATGATCAAGAAGCGTTTAGTGCGAACTCAGTATTTAATAGTAGCACGAGGCGCTGCTAAGTCTATGTATGAAAGTTGTATACAATCATATCATCTTAATGTAGATACCTCAACCACATACCAAGTCACAACAGCACCAACGATGCTGCAAGCAGACGAAGTTATGTCTCCAATCCGAACAGCGATTACTCGTGCCAGAGGTCCGTTGTTTCAGATGTTAACTGAAGGTTCACTTCAAAATACGACCGGTAGCAAAGCTAATCGAGTTAAATTAGCTAGTACAAAGAAGGGTATCGAGAATTTCTTAACAGGATCAATGATTGCAGTAAGGCCAATGACAGTTGACAAGCTTCAAGGATTACGATGCAAGGTAGCTACTGTCGATGAATGGCTTTCTGGCGATATTCGAGAAGATGTAATTGGAGCTTTAGAGCAAGGTGCGGCTAAAGGTGGAATGGATGACTATTTAATAATAGCCACTAGTTCTGAAGGTACAGTACGAAATGGCCCTGGAGATAGTATCAAAATGATGCTTATGGATATTCTTAAAGGTGAATATATCAATCCGCACGTCAGTATTTGGTGGTATAAGCTAGATAAATTAGATGAAGTGGCGCAACCAGATATGTGGCTTAAAGCCAATCCAAATATCGGTAAGACTGTATCATACGAGACATACCAATTGGATGTAGAAAGAGCAGAAAAAGCACCTGCTAATCGAAATGATATCTTAGCTAAACGCTTTGGTATACCTATGGAAGGTTATACCTACTATTTCACGTATGAAGAAACACTCCCATCGCGTAGGCGCTTAAGTTTTAATGGATTACCATGTTCCATTGGAGCCGATTTATCACAAGGTGATGACTTTACATCTTTTTGTTGTTTATTTCCTATGCGAGGCGACAAATTTGGCATTAAGACGCGAAATTACATCACCGAAAACACGATGATTAAATTGCCAATGGCTATGCGAAGTAAATACGAGGAATTTACTAACGAAGGTAGTCTTATTGTTATGCCAGGTACCATTCTTAACATGATGGATGTATACGATGATTTAGACGAGTGGATAGCTAAACATGATTACGACGTTAGATCATTTGGATATGATCCGTATAATGCTCAAGAGTTCTCAGAGCGTTGGTGCAAAGAATATGGCCCGTATGGGGTAGAAAAAGTAATTCAAGGTGCTAAAACGGAATCCGTTCCTCTAGGCGAATTAAAGAAATTGGCTGAAGATGGACTATTACTGTTTGATGAATTTATTATGCAATTTGCAATGGGCAATTGCATAACAATCGAAGATACTAATGGTAACCGGAAATTATATAAACGGCGATATGAAGCAAAGATTGATCCGGTTGCAGCAATGATGGATGCTCTAGTTGCATATGAGCGAAATAGAGAAGCATTTGAATAAGAAAGGAAGAAAGCACATGTTTAAAGAGACTGTATTTTACAAAGATTTCAATGGCGTTGAAAAGTCTAGGGACTTATATTTCAACCTTACACAGGCGGAGCTTTATGATATGGAATTTGGTAAAGCTGGACGTTTGACAGATAGATTAAATGCTATCATTGATACAAGTGACCAAGAGGAACTCATCAAGTTTTTCAGAGAAATCCTGGTTATGTCTTATGGTGAGAAATCCGATGATGGCGAGTTTTTCATTAAGAATGATGAAGTACGAAACCGATTCCAATCAACTCAGTATTTTAGCGATTTATATATCAGATTAGCTACTGATACAGATTATGCTGTTAAATTTATTAATAATCTTGTCGATACAACAGATGTTGATTTCAATGCAGCTGACCAGAAAGCTAATCATGAAAAGATTCAGGAATTTATCGAAGAAAAGAAATTAGGAAAGAATAACCTGGTTGATCCTTCGAAGAATCCAAATTAAAAAGGGAGACAGAGGATGCTTGAAATAACAGTAAAACCATTTAAGGAACTATACGACAGTAAAAACAATAGATTTTATAGTCTAGCAAGTCCTCAGGTACTAAAGCTTGAGCATTCTTTATTATCTATTTCAAAATGGGAGTCTTTTTATCATAAGCCATTTTTAGATGCAACGGAAAAGACCCTGGAGGAGCAATTATATTACATTAAATGTATGACTATTAACTCCGGGGTTGATCCAATTGCTTATTATGGTTTAACAGAAGAAGATCATGAAGCGATTGGGCAATATATACAAAACCCTATGACCGCTACAACAATAACTGCAAATACTAATAGCCGAGGCGGCGGACGAAGAAGTGAATTTATAACATCCGAGTTGATATATTATTGGATGGTTGCTTATAGAATTCCATGGGAAGCACAAAAATGGCATCTTAATCGGTTAATGACATTAATTGAGGTATGCGGTATAAAGAATTCCCCTGAAAAGAAGATGAGCAAATCAGAGATACTTGCTCAAAATAAAGCTATAAGAGACGCTCGTCGAGCCAAGGCCCATTCTAAACGTCATTAGGGGGATGTGTGTATGGCTCGAGGTGGATTTTCTTTAACTGTTAAAGGTGATTGGAAAAAAACCACTAAATTTTTAGATGCTTTGCCGAAAATATCTTATGAATCTATCTTGAAGCGCTATGGTGAAAAAGGTAGAATTGCATTAATGCAAGCTACCCCTATAGACAGCGGTTTAACTGCTGCTTCTTGGAAGTATGAGGTTAATGCAGATAAAAACGGTGGGTCTATAACATGGTATAATACAAATGTTATTAAAGATTATTTTAATGTAGCATTGTACTTGCAGTATGGACATGGAACAAAAAGTGGTACTTGGATCGTAGGGATAGATTATATCAATCCGGCATTACGACCTATATTTGATGAGATAGCAGACCATATATGGAGGGAGGTTAAGAGCTTATGAGTGAGATCGATGAGAGAGTAGTATCACTGAAATTCGATAACGCCGAGTTTGAAACGAAAACCCGTCAGAGTCGTAAGTCTATCGAAGAATTAGAAAATAGTTTAAACGCATCTACTAAATCTGTTAAAGGCATCAATAAACTTACAAAAGCTACAACAGATCTTAGTAATGTAGATATATCTAAACTTAATAAATCTTTAGATACCATCAATTACAGATTTTCAACCCTCGGACAGGTCGGTACAACTGTAATTACAAGTTTTACTAATACCGTTATAGGCGCAGTTAGTAAAGTTACGAATTCTGTTAATTCTGTAATCGGCACAATCGTAGAGGGCGGTAAAACAAGAGCTCTTAACATTGAACAAGCTAAGTTCCAGCTTAAAGGACTGGGCATTGCCTGGGAAGATATTTCAGATGATATCAATTATGCAGTTAAAGACACTGCATATGGCTTAGATTCCGCAGCAAAAGCTGCCGCTCAGTTATCAGCATCTCAAGTACAACTTGGCGACGATATGAAAGCTGCATTACGGGCTATTTCTGGTGTTGCGGCTATGACAAATAGCTCATATGACGACATTGCGAACGTATTTACTACGGTTGCTGGTAATGGACGACTTATGAGTCAGCAGCTATTACAACTTTCAGCAAGAGGTCTTAATACCGCAGCGACTTTAGCTAAATCAATGGGCACAACCGAATCGGCTGTGCGAGAAATGGTTACTAAAGGTGAAATTTCTTTTACCCAGTTTGCTAAAGCTATGGACGATGCATTCGGAGAACATGCCAAAGACGCAGATAGCACGTTTACAGGCGCTATGTCTAATGTTAAGGCAGCCTTATCAAGACTTGGAGCATCATTTGCTACTCCCTCTTTTGAGGCTCTTCGCAAAGTGTTTGTTGCTTTGATTCCAGTGATTGATGGAATTCACAAAGTAGTTAGTCCAGTAATAGAAGATTTCGAAAAATTAGCAGAATTTGTCTCTGACAAGTTAGTTGCATATCTTAATACTTTTGATTTCGGAATATGGGATCAATTGAGTGATACGACTACTGCGTCTAAAGCCATTGAAACGGTAGATTCTGTAACTGAGTCTGTAGAAAGATTACAAGATGTTGTAAGAGCAGTAATCCGCGGTGAATATAAGAATCAGCCTGATCGTAAAGGACTGCTTGAAGCGGCAGGATATGATTATGACGAAATTCAATCTGCTGTAAATGAGGTAATGTATTCTGGAAAATCAATCGAAGAAGCATTAGCAGATATCGGTGATGCCACAGTTACTACTTCCAAGCAGATCAGTAGTTCTTCGAAGAATACAGAAGAAACTATTGATAACATTTCTGCATCTCTTTCTGAAATGAAGAAAAGTAAGAAAGAATTAAAAACACAAATCGAAGATGCAAAAGCTAAATATGGTGAAGATTCTAAGGAAGTTAAAAATCTTAGAGCCGAACTTAAAGAACTTACATTAGATATTAAAAATACCCAAGAAACCCTTAAAGCTAAAGAGGCTGCACGCGATACTATAGCATTGCAAGCTGCTATACAGAAATTTCATACAATAGTAAGCAATTTTGGAGATTCTGTCGTTAATATGGCTAAGACTGTCCGTACGGTTGTACAGTCTATTGCTAAAGGTATTCAACAAGCATTTGGGTTTAATATAATTAATGACTTATTAGCTTTTAGTGAGGCAATCAAGTCAATTACATCATCTTTAGTACCTACCGAAGATGAGGCAGAAGATCTAACTACTATTTTTAGAGGGCTATTCTCTATTATAGACTTCTTATTGCAGGGCATAAAAGCTTTTGCTGATGCCCTTTCTCCAGTGGGAAGGATCTTAAATAATATAGGTGATGGCATTAGGTTTGTATTAGCCACAGTATTTGGATGGACCGCGTCTATCGATAGTGCTGCTAAGAAAACAGAGTTCTTTACAAAAGTACTTAGTCCACTAAAGACTGTATTGACTATGATTGCCGACAAAGTAGATATTTTTGCCGATGCTATCAGGGATGGATTTAGTGGAAATATTAGCAATATCATTTCTGAGTCAGCAGACCAGTTAGGTAAATTTGGCACTAAAGTTCGAAAATTAGGCGTGCCGATAGGCATTCTGTTTTCAAAGATTAAAAGTGCTGCCGATTTGTTTGATTATTTCAAAATCAGAGTAGCTACAATAAGTTCTAAGATTGGTGTTTTCGATTCTTTAAAGAAAGCATTTAATTTTAGTTCAAGCGCTAGTTTTTTAGATGTAATAAGCGCGTTCTTTGAGAAATTAGGAACCATCAAAGCGAGTGATGTAGTTCCGACTATAGTCAATTTCTTTAGAAAAATTAAAGAAGCTATAGAAAATTTCTTAAATACGTCCGATATATTAAATACGTTTAAAGAAACTTTCTCTGATTTCTTATCGATATTTGATAATATTGGTGGTTTTAATCAAATATCAGACACCTTAAATAAAGCGTCGCAAGCATTAGCTTCTTTTAAAGACTCTTTATCTGGAATATTTGGCTCTAAAAACTCAACTACTATTTTAGACGAGCCTACTGCCGTAGCAGCCAGCGTAAACGAGGCGGTTGGGCCAGTTAAAGTGCTTGCAAGCTCCGTGCTAACTATAGGAGATGCTACAGATAGTGCAACTTCTAGTTTACAGATATTTAAAAATGCATTTGTGAACACGATTAACCAAATAGGTGAGGCTTTAGATGATGATTGGAAACAGTCATCATTGAATGCTATTCTCGGAATTATTCGTGGTGGAATTCTTATAGCCATTGCTATGCGAATTAAAGATATTGTTAAAATAGCTAGTAATATAGCTGTATCATTTAGTAATATAGTTTTTTCTATTAGTACCGCACTTAACAATATTTCGTCTGGAATAGCCAATACGTTGACGTCAACATCAAATTTGCTAACGGCTATGGCTAAAGAGCATAAATCCAAAGCCCTTATTAATTATGCAATCGCTATAAGTATTTTTGCAGCGTCACTCATCGCATTAGGAGTAGCATTTAAATATCTACCTATAGAAACTATGTTAGAGGCTATAGGCACTATGGCTCTTTTGATAGGCGGTGTTATTTTACTTGCTAAAGCTATGGATAAACTAAATCCAAGTGCTACAGTTGCTAAAGTTGAAGCCGTATTTGCAGGGTTAGCGATTATATTATTATTGTTATCATTCTCAATGGTAAATTTAGCTCTATCTATAGGAGTATTAACCGTTGGATTAGTAGCTTTATATGGTGTTATAAAGCTATTTTCTAATATGGATTCTGAAACATTTGCGGCTGGATTTGAAAAGATTAAGAAAATAATCGGGTCATTAGTTCTATTCTTAGCAGGCGTAGGATTTAGCAAATTTGGTGGTAAAGCAGCAGCTATTGGTTTAGGAGCACTTGTTATATCATTAATTGCTTTATATTTCATCTTAAAACAATACGCTAACTTAGACGATGATGTATTCGCATCTGGATTTAAGAAAATTAGTATAATTATGACAGCGCTAACCACATTCTTAGCAAGCACTGTTCTTGCTTCTATTGGTGCATTAGGGTTTAAGATGATTGGAATAGCTGCGACGTTATTAGTTATTATGGTTGGCTTAAATACTATGGTAACTACAATAAAACGATTTGCAGAATTATCAATATTTGATGTAGTAAAAGGCATATCAATTATGTCCACACTACTTAAAATTATAGCGTCATTTTTAATAATATTGTCAGCAGCGATGTGTATATTTAAGCCTAAAATGTCTCAATTATTAGGACTGGCAGCCCTGATGCTAATGATTCAGGTTATGCTTAGCGCTATAATAAAATCACTTAGCAAGTTGGCAGGCATGGATATTAAAGGACTAGTTAAAGCAATTATTGCTATGGCAGCTATATTTGGTGTTATAGGCAGGTTCTTAGTTAAAGCTAGTAAATATGTGAAACCTAAAGTTGTTTCGCAACTCGCATCGTTAGCAACATTTTTAATAGCTTTAACTGGCGCTGTTATGGTACTTGGCAACCTCAGGACTAATGTACTATTAAAAGGTGTATCTACTATAGCTGGCACCTTCATAGCTCTCGGATATGCTTTAAAACTTATGGGACAAGGTCATACAACACAAGACGTTCTTGTTATGGCTGGCATGGTATCAACGCTACTTATATTAGCTGTTAGTATGATCAAGCTTGTAGAGTATCCATGGCAAAGAATAGCAGCTACTGGTGGAATGATAGCTCTCACTATGCTGTCTATGGCTGCAGCTATTAAGATAATAGCTTCTACAGTACGTAATAAAGATGGAGCTGCGTCTATGCCTAAAGCAAAGACGCTATTTATCGCGTTATTAGGTACGACACTGGTTATAGCGGCTGTAGCCTCAGCATTAGCTAAATTGGCTAATTATCCATGGTCTAGTTTACTAGCAGCTGGTGTATCGATGAGTTTAACATTATTATCCTTATCTGGCATTATTGTTGCTTTATCAGAATCAAAGTTAAAGAAAGACCAATTACTTACTAGCATCGGCGTATTAGTTGCTGCATCGGTTTCAATGATCATTGTAGCAGCGTCACTGTCACTATTAGCTAATTATCCATGGTCTAGTTTACTAGCAGCTGGCATAGCAGCTTTTCTAGCACTTGCTGGCATAATAGGGTTAATAGCGGCAATCGGTTCTGTATCCCAGAAAATGGGTACACTTAATATAATGGCATCTGTTGCTGTTGTAGTAGAAGCAGCGGCATCGCTAATGCTTGTTGCAAGTGCTATTTCTAAGCTTACTGAATATAATTGGCAACAGTTATTAGTATCGGCACTTGCTATTTCGGGTGTACTGCTAGTTATGGCAGGCGTATTAGCAATTTTATCAGGCATTGGTAGCACTGGAATAAGATCGGTTGCTATAATTGCAGCAGCTACAGCTTTACTAGTAATGGCAAATGCTATGATGATAGTGGCAAAAGCGGTAGGCGTACTCGGTAAAGGTCTTACGTCTTTATCAAAAGGTTTAAAAGCATTAGCTAGTGTTAGTTCTGCACAGACTAAACGTATTGTTAACAACTTTCAAACAATGGCTGCGGGTATAGTAGCAACTATTCCTTTGATGGCAACATCTTTGGCCAATGGTATAGCTCAATTCATTGTAGCGCTAGCTTCTAATGCTGCTGAAATCACAACGTCTATTGTTGCTCTTGGTAGCGCTATAATTACAGGACTTACAACATTAATACCTCAGGCTGTAAATGGGGGATTGATGTTAATAGCTGCATTCTTACAAGGTATTGCTGATAATATAGGCGGCATTGTTGTTTCTGTAGCTTTAATTATTGTTAATTTCTTAACGGCACTAGCTCAAATGTTACCATTAATCATCGATGCCGGACTCACATTTATAGTATCCTTTATAAATGGAGTAGCCAATGGAATTAGAGAGCATGGGCCAGAGATTATAAAAGCAGTCGGTAACTTACTCGAGTCTATTCTCGAATTGATACTTGATGCTTTAGGAACGATCGGTAGCAAAATACCTATTCTTGGTAACACAATATCCGCAGGTGTTGAAACTGCTAAAGAAAGTCTTAGAGACTTCTTTGATGTGGACATCGACTCCAGTAAAGCCGAGGCTCAAGTAAAACAGGCAGGCACTAATATTACATCATCTATTGACGACACATCTAGTGAATCTAAGTCGTTATTAAGCGGATTATCAGACAAGTTGTCCGATCTTGGAATTGATACAGCGGGCGCATCATCTGGAATGGCTAATTTCTCAGATACTATTCTAGGCGAAAATGGTTTATCTGGACTTACAGGAGACACAGAAACCGGTCTGAATGAATTAAGTGATCTATTCTCTGATTTCGACATTGAAGCACCTAAAAATATTGGTGTAACTATGAACGGTGTCAGTGTTTCTGTGGAAGAGCCTTTAGAAGACACTGCCAAAAAATCAGGGGAATTAGGTGCTGATGCACTTGAAGGTTTTGTATCTAGCTTTAATAATGGAAAAGAAACTGTTAAAGCTGCAGCAACAGCCGATTCAGATAGTGCTCTTGAAGGATTAGGAACCGGAACCAGCGCAGCCCAAGCTCTTGGTAATGACTTTGCATCTGGTTACACTAAGTCTATTAGTAGTGATGAGAATAAAATCGCTGCAGCTGGTGCTGCAAAAGCATTAGCTAGTTCTGCAGCAGAGGCATTGGCTAAAGAGCAGCAATCGCACTCACCTTCCAAAGTAACAGCTTTGCTTGGTACATATTTCGTAGATGGTTATGTAAGAGGTATTAACCGCAATAAACAGAAAGGTGCAAAAGCTGCTCAAAATGCTGCTAAAATGGTAGTTAAAGCATTCGGTGATGAACTAAAGGCAGGTACTAAAGGTGCTGATTTCAAGAACATCACTAAAACTATGATGGATTCTATCGTAACAGTGACATCCGCACTATCTAGTGTTAAACAGAATGCCGGTGGCGTGCTAGAAGCATATGTAGCTAGATACGGTACATCTACTGATAAAATAGCAGACAAGCTTGAATCATTAAAGAATAAGCGGGCAGAACTCAACAAGAAACTGAGTAAGTTACGAAAGAAAGATAGTGATTCCGCTAAGAAGAATGCTCAGAAAATTTCTAACACTATCGACGGCCTTGCACTCAAAATAAAGAGTCTTAAATCTTTTAAGGGTTCTTCGACAGGTGGAGCAGCATTTGCTATCGGTCAGTTTGCTACTCAATTATATAAGAGCAGTGACCAGTATGTAAGCGACAAAGCTACATTAAAAGCTGATTCTAAGAGTCTTAAAGCTGCTAAGAAAGAGCGAAATAAAGCTCAAAAAGAGTATAATAAGGCTAAGAAATCGGGTAATAAGTCTGATATTAAATCTGCTAAAAAGAAGCTTAAAGAAGCTAAGAAAGCAGTTAAATCAGCTCAAAAGCAGCTTGAAGCGGATGCAAAAACAATCTCGGATAATATCTGGGATATGGTTGATAACATCTCAGAAGCCATTAAAACCAGTATTAAGGAATTTACTAAGTTTACCGAGATCGAGTTTAGTACAGGTATTGACTTCTTAAATGCATTCTCTGACGCAGCAAATAATGCTATGTCCGATATGGGCAATATCTTTACAGATTGGTCTGGAGATGATGATCAAGAGTCATACGAAGAAGAGCTAGCAGATGCTAGTCATGAACTTGCAGAAGCTCAAAAAGAATTAGCTTATTGGCAAGAGATGTCAAATAAAGTTAATGGTCATTCTCAATACTACTTAGACAAAATAAGAGAATCGGAAGAAGCTCTTACCATTGCAACAGAGAATTATCAGAAAGTTCTCGAGAACGACCCGACAGAGAAACTTATTAAAAACATGGAATCTCAGGCATCTGGCGTTGAAGAGTACATGAACAATCTTAATAAGTTGTCAGCTATGGGTTATAATTCCGGAATGATCGAGTATCTCAAGGAGCAGGGGCTCGATGCAGCGCAGACAGTTACAAGCCTTGCAAATGTATCAGCAGACGCAGTTGAAGAGAGCGTAAACAGAGCAAATAAAGCATGGGCTGAGTATAGTAAGAACATGGTTGCTTATGGCGAACTCACAGGTAATGAAGTATCAGTATCCGCATCATCTAGTGCAGATGCTATGATCACAACAATGCAGAGTGAGGTCAATAAGTATAAAGCATGGAAAGAAAACATTGATAAGTTAGCAGCTCGAGGTCTTAATTCTGCAGCTTTGGCTGAATTAAGGGAATTAGGAGTTGAGGGGGCTGACCAAGTTCAAGCGTTCTTAGACATGACAGCCAGTCAGCTAGCACAGGCGAATGCACTTTATTCTGAGAAAGCTAGTTTATCAGCATCTGCACTTGTTAGCGCATATACAGCTAAGCTGAATGATGCAGCCGCATGGAGCAATAATATGACCGCGCTATCTGATAGACTCAGAGCGTTAGGTTTAGACGGAAGTATTCTAGTAGACTTATTGCAGGAAGGTCCTGATTCTGCGGAATACGTAAACGCTATGCTTCAAATGGACGATTCTCAGTTAGCAGCAATCGCGAATACGCAAACTGCTGTCGGTTCTGTGGCACAGTCTGCTTCAGATAACATCATTGCTAGCTGGGCTAATGCTGGTTGGGCTGGAGGAGAAGCATTTAAACAGGCTCTAATCGATAGTGGCTTAGTGGATGCTTCTAGCCAAGCAGTAACTGACGCTTCGTCTGCAGCAGATAGCACAGCATCTTCAGAGGATAGCTCGGAATCGTCAACCACAAAGACTGCCGGTAAGAAATTAGCTAAAGCATTTGTTAAGGGAATGAACAAATACCTTAAGAATGTTGCAAACAAAGATAACCAGGCAGGTAAAGATTTATGGGCTAATGCGAAAGCAGTCGGCGCGAATATCGCTAAAGGCACTAAATCAGGAATTAAGAAATACACTCCGCAAACAACAGCTCAAGTTGAGGCTATGGGTGCTCAGGTAATTAGTGCGCTTAAGCGTAAGCTGGGAATTGCTTCACCTTCTAAGGTGTTTGCATCGCTTGGTAAATTTGCAGATATTGGATTGGCCAATGGTTTAAACAAATATGCTGGATTAGCTACTGATGCAACCGAGAGTATTGGTGATTCAACAGTCGATGCTATGCGCGCATCTTTAACAGAGCTTGGATATTTATATTCAAATCTCGATGTTGCTGATCAACCGACAATTCGTCCTGTATTAGACCTATCTGATGTTAAATCGGATGCTAACAGACTGTCTTCGATGCTTGACCAGTATAATTACACAGCTCGTCTAGCTGCGCAAGTCGGGGCTATTCAAGCTTCTAACGCTTCACTTCAAAATGGGGTGACAAATAACACTACAAACAACGATAACTCTCAAGTTATCAACAACACATTTAATATCTCTGGAAGCGATCCGCAATCTATTGCTGATGAGGTCGAAATTCGCATTCAGAAACAGATCGATAGGAGGCAATCTGTATGGGCGTAGTTATTTTTAACAACGTCTCTTCAGAGAATTTTCGTATCCAGGTGCAATCGTTGCCTGGGTACGAGGTTCCTGAACGGGAATATGAGTTCACACATGTCCCTGGTCGAAATGGGGATGTGATTATTGACAAAGGTAGCTTTCAGAACATAGATCACAAGTATGAATTTGCTTGGGATAATATCTTAGATTACGAAGTACCTTGGGATGAGCAAGTAAGAGGAATCGTAGCATGGCTGCATTCTGCTAAAGGCTATGCTCGTCTCGAGGATACTTATGAACCCGACATTTATCGAATGGCTGCGTATAAAGAAGGCTTTGAACCTACAAATGTGTATGGTAAAGCCGGATGGTGCACAGTCACATTCAATTGCAAACCTCAGAGGTATTTGAAACTAGGTGAGAGAACTGTCAGATTCAATACATCTGATTATATCACAAATCCGACCTCATTCGCGTCTAATCCAATCGTTACCATAACTCCTGTAAATGGATGGGGCGCGGAAACTGAGGTACGAATAGGCTCAAATCCTATTCTAATTACTAAAGAAGTAGGCGACAGTACGTTGTCAATGCCCATTATAATTGATAGTTATCTTAAAGATTGTTATAATGGAGCTTATAATTTAAACAAATATGTTAAATTCGGGGCAAATGGAAACGGTGAATTCCCTTCATTGGCTCCTGGAGACAATAACATAGTATTTCCTTCAACAGTCACAGTTAGTATCATTCCAAGGTGGTGGACTTTATGATTAGATTATTTGATAGCGAAGCTACATCATTTACGTCTCTTGGTAAAGGGAATTTAACAGATGCTATTTCCTGTACTGTAACGGAGGAAATCAATGGCGTGTTTGAGCTTGAGATGACATATCCTATTACCGGATTGCATTACTCAGATATAGAGATTCGGGATATTATTTACGCTAAAGCTAATGACGATTCGGGTTATCAGCCATTTAGGATTTACTCGCTAAGTAAACCAATTAATGGCATAGTAACTGTATCTGCTCAGCATATAACTTATGATTTAAGTGGAATCATCAATAAAGGCGCATACTATGACGCAGATAACAAGATCACAGCAGTCCCTTACTTCAATGTTGGAGATGCTATTTCAGCCATTACGTCTAATATATTAGATACTGGTAACGGGTCTGGTCTTGGTAACTTCACAATTAGTTACAACGGCACATTTAAGACAATTCCAGAGAGTAATGATGATGATGCATTTCACATCAAGAAGCCAGCCAGTGTTAAAGCTTTGATGGGAGGCTCGGACGGCCTTAATGATGTGTTTGGTGGTGAATGGAAATTCGATCATTTCAGCTCTACACTTTACAGAACCCGTGGCGAAGAGAAAGATATCTATTTCACATATGGTAAAAACATTACAGAGCTTACTCAAAAGGAGAGTATAAGCAATATTGTAACGCATATTTACCCATATTATCAATCTGACAGTGACGGATTAGTTGATATGAGTATGATTGTGTCTGAAGAGAATTGGGCGGCCTTCAATTCCAATACCAAATACGCTTATGGTGACTGTGTTTATTATAACAATAAGCTCTACATTAGCGAATTTTCGACACTTTCAAAATCAGTGACTACAAAAGTCGATTCTAGTACTGAAACCTCTAGAACATACAATTTTACTGAATTTAAAGGGGCTGTACCGGGTATAGACCCGCCCATGAGTAGTGTAACGTATTACGCAGGTACACAAACCACTACTAATGACTCTTCTCTTGATTGGGAAACATTCTGGACTGAGGTTAAGAATTGGATTTTAGTAGACGGAACGTACGTATACTATGAACGAACAGATGATGACGAGCCTACAGATACAATACTTGCCACATATACTCCTGGAGATGAATTGGTCAAAATAGGAACTGAAGAGCGTGAGTATGATTCTGTATATTCTTTAAGTGTAAGTAAGTCTGGAGGTTCAGGAGCCCCTGCCACATATGCGTCATATTTAAACGCAGTAACTACATATATAGGCACTGGTAGTGATCAAAAGAATCTTAGTACTCCTGACATCGATTTAACTATAAGTTTCGTGTCACTTGAAGATTTAGCTTTAGATGACCCTGAAGCCACACGTATACGATCGTTACAACATGTGAATTTAGGGGATTCCGTACATGTGGAGTATAAAGCCCTTGGTGTAACGGAGATGCTTGAATGCATTAAGGCTGAATACGATGTGATTACTGAGCGATACAACACAATCACTCTTGGTAAACAGAAAGCAACATTATCGTCTACAGTATCGTCTGCTATTGAGTCATTAACAGGTAAAGTCACTCAAACTATGATGGACTTAGCGATTAAGCATGGCACAGATCTTATCTCAGGTGGATTAGGTGGATATGTCATACTTAATAGTTCTTATGCAGCTCCGGAGGGATTTCCAGACGAGATCCTAATCCTAGACGCTAATAGCGGAGGTAACATAGCTCTTGCTACGTCAGTAATTAGGATGAACCAGAATGGTATAGCTTTTTCTACTAATGGATACGATGGGCTGTATCGTACTGGTTGGGGAATTGATGGAACATTTTATGCTGATTTCATAGCTGGTGGGCACATAGCGGCTGATTACATTGTTGGTGGAACGTTACGGTTAGGTGGCAACTTCTCATACACAAACATAGGTAATACCACTTACGGTGACGGTAAAATCATGATGTATAATTCCAGCAGTAGACTAGCTGGGGAATGGACTGCTAGCAAGTTTGAATTGTATTACAACAATACGAGTGCAACAAGAACTCCATTACTGCTTGCTGATTCTACAGGCCTTAAGATCTATAATTCTTCTGGAAATACAACAATGATTCTAGACACTTCTGGTAATGCTACATTTACCGGTACAGTGTATGCTACAGATGGTTCGTTTACCGGTACAGTGTATGCTACAGATGGTTCGTTTACAGGTACAGTAAATGCCACCGATGGTGTGTTTAGAGGAACCGTATATGCTGACGATGGATACTTTAATGGCACTCTTAATTCGCCAATTATTAATAGTTGTACTATTAATTCAGCTACAATATCCGGCACTGTCCTGATTCAAGGAGAAACAGTTTATGCACATGCTATGAGCATAGATTATTTTCAAACTTCCGATCAAACATTTAGATTATATGAAAACGATGCTTTAACAATAGATAGGCGTGTCCGTATAGGCAGTGACATGTCTCAAGTGTGCACTATTTGGAATCCGTCTGTTCGTGTTGGAATGGCTTCAAGCTCTACAACTGCCAATTTGCGAGTTTATGATGCTGAATCATATACAGATGGAGTAACTGGTGAAACTTATTTTTCTGGTGGATTAAATCATATATTTGTATCATCATCTAAACGATATAAGCATGATATATCGGACCTGTCGGACAATGAAATAGCTGCTGAAAAATTATACGATTTACCAGTCAGACAGTTTATAGTTAATGATGGTATACTATATCCTGACGATTGCCGAGCAAATAAGCTTCTTCCAGGTTTTATTGCGGAGGAAGTGGAAGAAATATATCCAGTAGCCGCAGATTATAATGACAACGATGCAAATGTTGTAGAAACTTGGTCGGAAAGATATATTATTCCGCCTATGCTTAAGCTAATTCAGGATCAGCATAAGCAAATTTTGGATTTGCAAGCTCGTGTATCCAATTTGGAGGGTAAAGGAGATCAAAATGGCTTTATCGAATAATACAAAAAGAATCAAATTTTCAGCAATGTCTAAAATTGACGATACAGATGTTATGAGCATGGATGCGCTATATGACATTGACAAAAATACCCTTAATTTTAATCAGTTCGTCTTAGACATTGACATTTATGAGGCAAATAAGGATGAGGTAGACTCGGACTACGCAACCTGGCGCGCTGAAGTTGTTGAAGCAATTGGTCAGGACGAATAGATTATGAGCTTATCGTCATACACTCCCAGTAATGATGCACTATTGCTCAGTTGCAATGTTAATTTGGTTTCTCGAGGTATGAAATCAAATGCGTTGCATTTAACATTAGGTGAGCATGGTTACAGAATCCTTGATTTTGCGTTATATCTCTATGATAAACCATATACAGTTCCTGAAGAATATAGTGCCGAGTTACGTATACACAAGGATATAGTAGTACAAGCACTGGGAATTAATCAATCAAACACACATGTTTACTTTCCTATCACTGAGGACATGACTAAAAAGAAGGGAAAAACATGGGCTGTTGTGTCGCTGCTGAATGCCGAAGATAAGGTAGCGGCAACAAGTAACATATTAATTAACATTACATCATGAAAGGCGATGCTTTATGGCTATGGATACATATACACCAGATGGGATAGTGCATTATACCACAGTAGATCTTGTAAGACGGCCGGTACCGCCTTTAATAAGATTAGTGCAGTACGATGACACGCTTCCAGTTTTAGCAGTTGACATTCAAAATGATGGGGCTGATTACTTCTTAAGTGGGTCTGAACTTGTGAATATCCGCTATAAGAAGGCAGATAAGACCGTCGTATATAATCCTGCGTTAGGATCAGATGAAACGGGGCATACTCTGTATTTCGAAATTACACAGCAAATGACAGCAGCATATGGGGATTGTTATGCTACTATTGAAATTGCTCGTGATATCACAGATGTTGTGTACACATCACAAATTAAATTCATTGTAGATCGAAATCCAGTTCAAGAAGATGATATAGAATCTACTGGCGAATTTAAAACATTTATTGAGTATGCAGCTGAGACAAGAGAAGCAGCTGAAGAGGCTAAAGAATATGCTGAGAACATCTTGGATCAAATGGAAGAGGCCTTATCTACCTTTGTTACATGGCAAATTGTATCTTTGTTACCCTCAACGGGAGAAGCAGGTGTAATTTATCTTGTACCAAGTAGTGACCCCGGCATAAATAACATTAAAGACGAGTATATTTGGGTCTTGCAGTCGGATGGAGTAAGCTATGGCTGGGAGAAAATAGGATCGACGGATTCTGCACTCGGTGGTGTTGACACTTATCCTACTCCTGATTCTACGTCAGTAGTTTCATCTGGTGGCCTTTACGACTGGTTTAGTGGGTACCCTTGGACTTGGGATGACTTACGATATGGTAGATTTAACTATAGTCTAACTAATCTCACAGTTGTATCTAATCCGACTAGGACATCTTATACGGCAGGTGATATGTTAGATCTTGCTGGTTTAAAGGTTAGAGTCTACAATTCTGCTAGAAACATTTATTTAGATTATACGAACATATGCACTTACTCGCCAGCAAATGGTAGTACATTAACCGGAAATACAGATAATGTAACAGTGACGTATGATACTGGCGATGATGTTCTAACAACCACGGTTAGCCTTACACTAGACCGGTTAATTACGGTTGACGCCACTAATGCAACTACAGAGTATGAGATCGGTGATACTTTTGACATATCGGGGTTACTTGTATCTGTTTATGATACAGACACTCAGGCTACAGAATCTATTGATTTGCAGGATTGCACATTTAATGTGGAAGACGGTGAGACTATAGATGAAAATACGCCAACCACTATCTCTGTTGAATATGATGGTTTAACAGGATACTATGATATAACGGTAAGCGAATAAAGAAAGAGGTACTTATAAATGAATTATGGCCAAAACTATCCTAATTTCGGATGGTCTCCTACGAATTACAATCATCAGGAGGTTATTAGAGTAAACGGAGAAAACGGAGCCAAAGCATTTAATATGGCTCCGAATTCATCGGTGCTGTTACTTGATGAGCATGACCCGATTGTTTGGTTGAAGACTACTGATGGCGCTGGTTATCCGACAGTTACTGGATACCAAATCACTCCGATGATGACTCAATCAGAAAAAGACGCTAGTATGATTGCATCATTAGAAGAGCGAATCAACAAGCTCGAAAGGAGGCTGGAGAAGCATGGGAAACCCAATCGTGGAGGCACTAACGAATCAGCAGATCCCTCAGCAAAATCTTAACTCTGTAAGCGAAATGGCTTCTCAAATTCAAAATGCAAGCGATCCTCAATCGGCTATGCTAGCATTAGCAGCTAGAAACCAAAATGTTAGAAATGCTTTAGAATATGTAAATAAGAATGGTGGCTCGGCTAAGGCCGCCTTCTATAATTTAGCCAACGCACAGGGTGTGAACCCTAATGATATTCTAAGCATTCTAAATAGATAACTTTATTGTTAAATGATTCTATTTACAGGAGGTAAGACAACATGGGAGAATCAGGATTAAGCGCTTCTGACGTTCTAGCACTCGGTGATAGAAACGGTTGGAGTGACAATGGTTTCATGTGGATCTTCGCTTTGCTTATCTTAGCAGGCGGTGGATTCTCGGGCTGGAATAACAATCATGGTTATCAGCCGCAGTATGCAACACAGGACTTCGTGCAGAACGGATTTAACTTCAATGATTTGCAGTCTCAGAACAGAGACATCATGAATCAGATTAATGCCGGAACAGCACAGGCTGTTGCTACTACTAATCAGGCGAAGTATGACAATGTAAATGTGGCAAAAGACATTGAAAATCAGCTTCAGCGTGATATCGGTGCTGTATTGAGTGTTGCTCAGCAGAACGCATCTAATCAAAATGAGTGCTGCTGCAATACCCTTAGAGCTATCGATGGAGTAAACTACAATGCCGCACTTAATACCGCAGCAATCAATGCAAATACTACAGAACAGACCCAAAAGATCTTAGACGCTATGGCTGCTAATCGTATGGTAGACATGCAGAATCAGATCAACGAGTTGCAGTTACGCAATGCAATGGCAGGTGTCGTAAGATACCCGCTTGCATCTACGTACTATGCAGGTAACAATCCGTTCTGTAATTGCGGCTGCGGTAATTTGTAATGGCTGAGGCAACCAGTAACTTTGGTCTTATTAAACCGGACGGTACTGAGGTAATTGACATTGACAACTTGAATAGCAATGCTGATACAATTGATGCAGCTTTGCAAAGCTTAAAACCATTAGTAAAGACGGTCACAATAAGTACAAGCAATTGGGGTTCAACAACGCTAACTGCATCAAAGACTGTTACTGGAGTTACTGGATCCTCGGTAGTATTTGTCGCTCCGCAATCAAGTTATGCCAGTGAATGGTATGGTAACGGTGTATATCTTAGTTCCCAGTCTACAGACACGTTGACATTCAAATGCTCAAGTATACCGTCAAATACTTTGGTTGCCAATCTTGTTATATTTACAAACACTCGTAGCTCGTAATTTTGGAGGGAAAGAATGATTGAAATTTATTCTAATAATGTCGAAGTTTCAGCAAACGCGACAATCCCTTTGAACGTTACAGCTATCAGCAAAGGGAATTCTATCACTAGTAACGGGGCCGCAACGTTACAATTCAACAAATGCGGTTTATACAAAGTGGATGTTAACGCGTCTTGTGTTGCAAGTGCAGCAGGTGTATTAACAATTCATATGTATAAAAATGGAGTGGCTCAAGCTCAGGCATTAGCCAGTGAGACAGCTGCAGATGCTACTTCTATTCATGATCTGTCGTTTTCAACAATTGTGCAGGTAGGAGAGAACAATACTTGTTGTCCTTGCTCTGCTCCGACGACAATCACGATCGTGAATACTGGAGTAGGTGCTACATTTAGTATCATCGATGTAGTCGCAACCAAATACGCATAGTATTTGAATGGGTTGGCGGAATAGGTAGACGCGTAAAGACTTAAATGGTCATGAGAGGTGCAAATCCTCTCACCCATTTTACAATATAAAGGAGGCCTATATCAAAATGAATAAGGATATTAAAGCTAGTCTAGATTCTGTTGCTGAGAGATTGTTATACGGAGTAATGTCGCACTCTGAGATGGTGCAGTATTATAGTTTCTTATCTCTTCCGCATTACGCAAATGAGCATGGGCATCATTACCAAGAGGAGTCAGAGACGTATCATAAATACGTAAGATTTCTAATTGGAAAGTATAATTACGTATATCGTCAAGGTGCAATATCTGCTCCAGCTAAGGTTCCGGCTTCTTGGAATGGCGCTGAGATTTTTAATGTTTCAGACGGGGATCGTAAAAAATATGTGGCTTATGGCCTTAAGCAGTGGCTAGATTGGGAAGAAGTTACCCTTGATGTATTCCAAGAAGCAGCAAATACGCTATATATGCATGGCGAATTGTTTGCGTTCAAAATGATTTCTAGAATGATTGAATCTGTAGAGTCTGAGATTGATGATATTAAACAATATATCACAAGACGTTCTGCATTAATAAACAGTAATGAGGTTCTAGAAGAGGATAAATATGAGGAGCCTGTTAAAAAAGAAGAACAAATTGCTCCAGTAACTCCAGAAACGATAAATGTGGTTCAATAAGGTGGTGAGTCAAAATGATTATGCAGGGACGAAGTTTAGAAGATGAGATTGATGCGTATTATCCATATTCAGATGAATTACAATCAGCATTCTCTAACCTGTTTTACCCAGTAGGCACTATTTATATGTCGTATGACTCGACATCCCCTGCAAGCCTATTTGGTGGCACATGGGTTCAGATAAAAGATAGATTTTTAATAGGCGCTGGTAACACATATACTGCTGGTACTCTAGGAGGAAGCGATACTCTAGGTATACAGCATCACCATTCGGTCACCTATATGCGGGCTAAAATAGGATCGAAAACGGGTTATCCTAATACATTGGCATATGTAGCGATGCAGTGTAGAGATCCTGTCACTGGAGCGACTGAGAACGCAGATTCTGTATATAGAGCCGATAATTTTACAAGTCAACCAACATTTAGCCATTTCACATTAGTTGATGGTGTCGTTGATGACTACCGTTCTGACCAGCTGGACAAGAGACCACCGTATAGACATATGTTTATGTGGCGGCGTACAGCAATATAAGAGTGAGGTATATAATATGATACTGCAAGAACGAAGTTTAGAAGATGAGATAGACGCTTATTCTGAAAATAATGCATCCGCTGATTTGCAATCTGAATTCTCAAAACTATTTTACCCAGTAGGCACTATTTATATGTCTTACGACTCTACATCTCCTGCTAGTCTGTTTGGAGGCTCGTGGGCTGCTATAACGGACAAAATGTTACTCGGGGCTGGTTCGACGTATACTGCTGGCACCACAGGAGGGACAGCGGGGATTAGAAAATTTACCCATAAACACAGTGCTGCCGATATAAGAGCTAAAGTTGGGGCAGGTTATGGGGATGCCGCGTCATTGAATCATGTGTTAAAGGCTATCACAACAACATATACTACTGCTTATACGCTAGATGCAGATTCCTCAGTTACTGTTTCAACTGCTTTTTCACATTACACACCTGTCGTTGGCGATACAGATAATTATACCATTAGGTTCTCAAGTGAACCTTTTTACCTAGCAGTATATATATGGGAACGTGTTGCATAGAGGGAGACGACTATGATAATTCAAGAAGAAAAATTGATAGATGAGGTTAATGCATATTATCCATATTCTGATGATTTAAAACTTAAATTCACTAAATTATTTTATCCTATAGGTGCTGTTTATATGTCAACAAACAGTACCTCCCCAGCTAGCTTATTTGGGGGGTCGTGGGTTGCTCTAGAAGATCGGTTTTTACGAGGTGCTAATACTAGTATTAATGAGGGTACTAATGCGACAGGTGGTTCAAGTACCCTGTCTATGTATCATAGGCACACTGCTAGTAACTTAGTGGCTTACATTGGAGGACAACTAATATATTCTATTGGCTCTGGGAACACATGGACGTGGCATCCCCAATTTAGGGCCACTAATCCAGATAATATCACA
>FLNY01001746.1_pt1 | contig 30099 bp, 30 predicted proteins | sample 1140381 | NCBI WGS metagenome assembly FLNY01 (sample SAMEA3878172, study PRJEB12797) | bioreactor metagenome | biome: Moose rumen | place: Sweden | collected 2011-10 | reverse complement strand
GAGCGCGAGACGGGACTCGAACCCGCGACCTCCACCTTGGCAAGGTGGCGCTCCACCAACTGAGCCACTCGCGCATGTGTCGTTGCCTTAACGACAATAGCTATTCTATAGGAAGGCTAAGATTAAGTCAAGGGGTTTTAAAAAGTTGCAAAGCTTATCGGAAAGTAGAACATTTTTCAGAAAATTGTTTGCATATTGAAAAATACTTGATTTTGGAGTAAAATTACCAATACGAGTGCTAATATATCGGGACGATGGCCTTGGTGCTCGGTATATGTATAGCTATTAAGGAGGATTTTATAATGATTACAGCCGGTGATTTTAGAAACGGTATGACAATCGAGATGGACAATCAAGTATACCAGGTTATTGAATTTCAGCACGTTAAGCCAGGAAAGGGCGCAGCTTTCGTTCGTACCAAGCTCAAGAATATCAAGAATGGCGGTGTCACAGAGACATCTTTCCGTCCTACAGAGAAGTTCCCAGCAGCACGTATTGATCGCAAGGATATGCAGTATCTTTATAATGATGGTGAGCTTTACAACTTCATGGATGTTGAGACATATGATCAGGTAGCTCTTACAGCAGATCAGATTGGTGATGCACTCAAGTTCGTTAAGGAGAATGAGGTTGTTAAGATGCTTTCTCACAATGGTTCTATTTTCTCAGTTGAGCCACCTATGTTTGTAGAGCTTCAGATTACAGATACAGAGCCAGGTTTCAAGGGCGATACAGCTACAGGTGCTACAAAGCCTGCTACAGTTGAGACCGGAGCTGTTGTATATGTTCCACTTTTCGTTGAGAATGGTGAGACTATTAAGATCGATACAAGAACAGGAGAGTACCTCTCAAGGGTTTAATTATGGATTACAGAGAATACCCGCTTTCAGAGCTTTTAAAGAATAGAAAAATATTTACAGTCTTTGATGAAGAGTTTCAAAAGGGCACATGGCTAGACGCTACTGCCTTACTTGGAAGCGATAGTACAATCAATCAACTTTATCGCGATGGTACAGTGCCACGTGACACCCTTGATAAGATTGTTGAGAGACTCTCTAAATAATTTAATCTATTTTAGGACCTTGGATTTTCTGAGGTCCTTTTGTTTTGCCTAAGTATTAAATCCAAGACAATGCATCGGATTGTGTATACAACTCTTTTTTGATAATATGTAGATAAAAGACAAGGAGGGGTTTATGGAGATAAAAATTTCTGATGCTGTAAAGTATATTGGCTGTAATGACAAGGATATTGACCTCTTTGAAAGTCAGTATCCGGTGCCTAATGGTGTTTCTTATAATTCGTACGTGATATTGGACGAAAAAGTGGCAGTGATGGATACCGCTGATCCTCGAGTTACGGATGAGTGGTTGGCAAATTTGGACAGGCAGTTAGAGGGGCGTATGCCTGATTATCTTGTTGTATCCCATATGGAGCCGGATCATTCCGGATCTATCAGGACATTTTTGGAAAAATATCCTGATACTGTTGTGGTTGGTAACGCCAAGACATTCCCTATGATGGGGCAGTTTATGGACACATCTCTTTTTGATTCCAAGAAGCTTGTGGTAAAGGAAGGAGATACATTATCCCTTGGCAGTCACGAACTTACTTTCATAATGGCACCTATGGTTCATTGGCCTGAGGTTATGGTGGAGTACGAGTCTACTGAGAAAATTCTATTTACCGCTGATGGCTTTGGCAAATTTGGAGCATTGGATGTTGATGAGCCATGGATTGATGAGGCCAGACGTTATTATTTGAATATAGTCGGCAAATATGGTGCATCGGTGCAGGGGCTACTAAAAAAGGCAGCTGCTTTGGATATACAGACTATTTGTCCGCTTCATGGTCCTGTGCTTACCGAAAACTTAGGATATTATATTGATTTATATAATAAGTGGAGCAGCTACACTCCTGAGGAGGCAGGTGTATTGATTGCCTGCGCTTCAATTCATGGCAATACCAAAAAGGCGGCTCTTTTGCTTCAGGAAAAGCTTGAGGCCGGTGGTGTCAAGACGCAATTTATGGATTTGACAAGAGATAGCATATCTGAGGCTGTGGCTAGAGCATTTTATTGGGATAAGATGGTCTGTCTTGCTGCTACCTATGATGGCGGATTGTTTCCACCGATGGAAGACTTTTTGCATCATCTGACTGCCAAGGCATATCAGAACCGCAAGGTGGCTTTTGTAGAAAACGGTACATGGGCACCACAAGCGGCAAAATGTATGAAGTCTATACTAGAGCCGATGAAGAACTTAGAGTTTGTTGAGCCGGTGGTAACAATCAAATCCACCCTGCAGGACGAATCTCAGTTGGATGCTATCGTGGCAGCATTGAAATAGTTCTTTGAGGAATGTTGCTCTAGTTAGCGAAGCTTGCATGTAAAGCAGGCAAACCTTAAAAGAGAGGATTAAAATATCACAAATTTCGGATTATAGGAGGTGCATATGGCAGTAAAAGTAAATCACAGAAAAGTTGCAATCATAGGTGCTGGTTTTGTAGGATCAGCTACAGCATTTGCACTGTCTCAGAGTAGTATGTTTTCAGAGATGGTACTTATAGATGCAGATCATGAAAAAGCTGAGGGCGAGGCTATGGATATTTCCCATGGCACACCGTTTACAAAGCCTATCAAGATATATGCCGGAGATTACGATGATATAGCTGATGCAGCTATAGTTGTAGTGACCGCCGGCGCAGGACAGAAGCCCGGGGAGACCAGACTTGATTTGGTTCACAAAAATGTAGGTATTTTTAAATCAATTATTCCTGAGATAGCAAAGAGAGATTTTGGTGGCATACTGCTTATTGTGGCAAATCCGGTAGATGTATTGACTCTTGCGGCACTCAAGCTTTCGGGCCTGCCGGAAAACAGAGTTATTGGTTCAGGTACAGTTCTTGATTCTGCGCGCTTGAAAAAGGAACTTGGGGAGCATCTGGATATTGATAGCCGTTCCGTACATGCCTTTATTATTGGAGAGCACGGTGACAGCGAGATAGCGGCTTTTTCGAGCGCCAATGTATCGGGTATTCCTGTAAATGATTTCTGCGAGATGCGTGGTCATTTTGAGCACAAAAAATCCGAGAAGGAAATAGCAGACCGAGTAAAGAATGCCGCATACGAAATTATCAAGAGAAAGCATGCTACTTACTACGGTGTAGCTGTAGCTGTAAAACGTATATGCGAAGTAATTGTTCGAGATGAAAAGTCAATTCTTTCTGTGTCATCATTGATGCATGGCGAGTATGGTATAGAAGGGGTTTGCCTGTCTATGCCTGCTATTGTGGGAGCTGATGGCTTGGAGACCAAAGTTCCTATCTCACTTGATGAGGATGAAATCAAAGCACTTCAGGAGTCAGCAAAGACACTTAAAGAAGTTGTGGATACTATAGAGTGGTAACGATGGTATTAAAATAAATACAATTTTTATTAATCCGGGAAGCCTTAAAATTAGGCGTTCCCGGATTTTTTTAAATTACAAAAGCTAAAAATTTTGAATTAAAAGGTTGACATGACAATTGAAATGGGTATTATATTCATAGTTAGTTAAAACTGTTTTAACTAAATTGTTTTAGCTATGAAATTTTTTATCATTTATTTTTAAAGGAGAAAAGATATGTTTGAGTCAGTAAAAGAAGTAATCATCGATACACTTAGCTGCCCTGCTGAGAAGGTAACTATGGAGGCAAATCTTTTTGATGATCTTGGCGCAGATTCACTTGATGCTGTAGAGCTTTCACTTGCAGTAGAAGAGAAGACAGGTATCACAATCGATGAGGATGCTATGGCTGAGATTAAGACAGTTGCTGATATTGTAAATTATCTCGAGGCACATAAGAATTAATCATGGACATTAAAGAGATTAAGGAGCTGCTGAAAGCTTTCGATGAAAGCAGCAGCTCATATTTTTTGTTAAATCAGGATGGTGTAGAGCTCAAATTTAAGAAGCCTGAGAATTCTCAGCAAGTGGTTATGCAGGCTACAACTATGGCCCCTGTTGCCGCTATGCAGGCTTCAGAGACAGCCTTGCCACAGGAGGCATCACAGGTTACAGCAGCGCCTGTTGCCCAGCCAGAATCACAGCCGGATGGTGAGCTTGTTAAAGCTCCACTTGTTGGAGTATTTTACTCAGCACCATCACCGGATGACCAGCCTTATGTACAGGTGGGAGATAAGGTAGAGGAAGGTCAGATATTATGTCTCATCGAAGCTATGAAGATGATGAGCGAGATCACTGCACCAAGAGCCGGTATAATCAAGGAAATATACGCTAAGAACCAGGATGTTGTTGGTTTCGAAGAAAAGTTATTCCTCATAGGAGATTAGTCATGTTTAAAAGAATTTTAATAGCTAATCGAGGGGAAATCGCTATACGTATTATCCGTGCCTGCATGGAGATGAATATCGAGGCTGTGGCCGTATATTCTACCGCTGATAAGGAATCACTTCATGTCAAGCTGGCTACTAAGAGTATATGCATCGGACCTGCCAGGGCTGCAGACAGCTACCTTAATATGGATGCAATCATCACAGCAGCACAGGTAACAGGCTGTGATGCTTTACATCCGGGCTTCGGTTTCCTATCTGAGAACTCTGAGTTTGTTCGCAAGTGCGAAGCAGCCGGAATTACATTTATAGGTCCTTCAGCAGATGCTATGGATGCATTGGGCAACAAAGCGACTGCCAGAAAAATTATGATGAAGGCAGGTGTGCCGGTGGTTCCCGGTAGCGATGGACCTGTAGACGACATTAAAAAGCTGGAAAAAATTGCCAAGAAAATCGGATATCCGGTATTGATAAAAGCCAGTGCCGGTGGCGGTGGTCGCGGCATGCGTAGAGTATACAAGCCAGAGGATTTAGCTAAGCTATACGAGGAAGCTAAGGCTGAGACCAGGGCCTGCTTCAATGATGATGAGATGTACGTGGAAAAACTTGTGTTAAATCCACGCCACATTGAGTTTCAGATTTTAGCAGATGAGTTTGGTAATGTTATTCACTTGGGAGAGCGTGATTGTTCTATCCAGAGGAAGAACCAAAAACTCATCGAGGAAAGCCCATGCATGTATATAGATGCGGATCTTCGTAAGGCTATGGGCAAGGCTGCGGTGCTTGCAGCAAAAGCAGCAGGATATACAAATGCCGGTACGGTAGAGTTCGTATTAGATGAAAAGAATCACTATTATTTCATCGAGATGAATACACGTATTCAGGTAGAACATGGCGTTACAGAGGCTGTGACAGGTATCGATCTGATAAAGCAACAGATAAGAATAGCTTTTCACGAGCCTCTTAAGATAAGGCAAAAAGATGTAAATCTAAAAGGACATGCCATAGAGTGCAGAATCAATGCAGAAGATCCGGCAAAGGGATTTATGGCAAACACAGGCAAGATCAATTTCTTGAATTTGCCGGGTGGTCCGGGAGTCAGAGTGGATACTTTGCTTTACAACGGTTATGAGACCAGTCCATTTTACGATTCCATGATGGCAAAAATCATAGTTCATGCAGAGACCAGACTTGAGGCTATCAGACGTATGAGAAGAGCTCTTTTGGAGCTTGTCACCGATGGTATTATTACAAACGGTGATTTCGATTATTTGCTGTTACATCACCCTGATTTTATAAAGGGTAACTACAATGTAAGCTTTATCGATAATCATTTGGAGGAGATTTTGTCCTGGGACAAAGCCGCCAATGAAGAGGACGAAGAATGACAAGTGTAGTAGATAAAAGAAAAGATAAATTTAACAGATACAAAAATCTTAGAGAAAATGCAAATGAGATCTTAGAGCCTGCAATCAAGACTGTTCAGGAATACAGTGTTAAAGACAGGGTGAGTGACATTGCCGATGCAGGCACATTTGTTGAGTTTGAGTTTGATTTTCCGGAGACGAATCCTCTCGAATTCGAAGGATATGTAGATAAGAAAGAAGAACTCAGAGAAGAACAGTTAAGCCATGATGCCATTATCGCAGGCCACTGTAAGATTAATGGTTATGAAGTGGTTATGGCTGTGATGAACAAGAGATTTATGATGGCTTCCATGGGTATGGAGTTAGGCGAGATAGTTTGTCGCTCAGCAGAGTATGCCATGGAGCACAAGCTTCCCTTGATTATTTTTACAGCCAGCGGTGGCGCCAGGATGCAGGAGGGTATACTAAGCCTTATGCAGATGGCCAAGACTAGTGCTGTTATTGAGAAGTTTAAAAATAACGGTGGGCTGTATATTACGGTATTGACACACCCTACTACAGGTGGCGTGAGTGCCAGCTTTGCCACCTTGGGTGATATCACTTTGGCAGAGCCCGGAGCATTGATAGGTTTTGCCGGACCAAGAGTTATAGAGCAGACAATCGGACAAAAACTCCCGGAAGGATTTCAAAGGGCAGAGTTTTTGGAAGAGCATGGATTTGTGGATGCAGTTGTAAAAAGAGAGGACATGAAAGAGACTCTTACCAGAATTTTAAAATTGCATGTGGTCTCGTAAGGTATTGAGTTGCCTTGCAAGATGTTGAGTCTTTATGGAGGATGAAAATGAGAGCAATCGACAGAGTGCTGACAGCGCGAGATAAGGACAGGCCAAAGATAACAGATTACATTGATAACGTATTTACGGATTTTTTTGAGCAAAAAGGCGATTATCTTGGAAAAGAAGATGCCAGTATATATGGTGGTATCGCATTGTTTCATGGCAGACCGGTGACAGTCATAGGGCACAGAAAAGGTAATGATGTCAATGAAAATGTTGCCTGCAATTTTGGCATGCCGGGACCGGAAGGATATAGAAAAGCTCTTAGGATGATGAAGCAGGCTGAAAAGTTTAACAGACCTATTATCACATTCGTGGATACACCGGGAGCATATCCGGGACTTGAAGCTGAAATGTACGGTATTTCTCAGGCTATATCAGGCAATTTGGCAGCTATGAGTGCTCTTAAGGTGCCGGTGATTACCATTGTGACCGGAGAAGGAAGCAGCGGTGGTGCGCTTGGCCTTGCCGTGGCAAACAGAGTATATATGCTTGAAAATGCAGTATATTCAGTTCTTTCGCCTGAAGGTTTTGCTTCGATACTTTGGCATGACAGCTCAAAGAGAGATGAGGCAGCTGAGGCAATGAAGCTGACAGCCGCAGATCTTTTGGATTTTGGTGTGATAGACGGTATCATTTCAGAACGAGGTAGCGGACTTTCAGTAGTTAGTGATGAAGACAACCAAAATGGCGCCGGTGCTTACAGCAGATTGTTTAGTCGTATAGACAAACAAATCACTTTGGCTTTGAAAGAATTGCAGGGTATGACTGGTGATGAGTTGGCGCAGGAAAGGTTTAATAAATTTAGAAGCTTTGACGAGGCATACCTGAAGGTAGATTCGTCAGCTAGATTGGAAAATGTATAATGACTGGAATTAGAATTTTAGGTACAGGAGCTCAGGCTCCCAGCAAGATTGTTTCAAATGATGATTTGGCAAAAATCGTCGATACTAGCGACGAGTGGATTACTCAGCGTACAGGAATGTCTGTAAGACATCATGTACAGGGAGAAGAAAATCATACCTGGTTGGCAGAGATGGCCGCCAGAAAAGCAATTGAAAATGCAGGCGTTTCTAAAGATGAAATAGGTGTAGTTGTAGTATGTACGGTTTCTGCAGATTATTTTTCTCCATCAACAGCCTGTCTTATTCAGGGCAGACTGGGACTCCCTAATGATATGATAGCTATCGATGTAGGAGCAGGATGTTCAGGATTTATATTTGGTCTAGAGACTATCAGAGCTCTCATGATGGCACGTAATGCAAAATACGGACTTATTATTGGTGCTGAGGTTCTCTCCAAGAAAATGGACATGACAGACAGAAGCACCTGTGTGCTCTTTGGCGATGGTGCCGCAGCGGCAGTTGTAGAGTTGTCAGACAAGCTCTATACGTCCGTGATAGGTGTAGATGGCGATGAGGAGATGATTAATATCAAATCTCCTGATGGATATATTCATATGGATGGACAGGGCACTTACAAGTTTGCAGTTGCTACAGTACCAAAGGTAATAGAGAAGGTTGTAGAGCAGGCTGGACTTACATATGATGAGATAGATCATTTTGTTATGCATCAGGCTAACTTGCGCATTATTGAGTCTATCGCGAAGAAAGTAAAACAGCCTATGGATAAATTTATAGTAAATATCCAAAAATACGGCAATACTTCGGCAGCCAGTGTTGGTTTAGCTCTTGACGAAGCAGTATCTGAAGGTCGTATCAAACCGGGAGACAAGGTTCTCTTCTGTGCATTTGGAGCAGGCCGCACCTGGGGTGCAGTAATCATCGAGTGGTAATCATTACATAGTATTTAAATAAAAGAGGCTTTCTATGAAACTAAGAGATTTAACTGGAACAAAATATTCAATTATTCAAGGCGGTATGGCCAATATAGCTACAGGAGCATTTGCTGCAGCAGTTTCAAATGCAGGCGGTCTTGGACTTGTGGCAAGTGGTGGCATGAACGCTGAAGCACTTCGTGAGCAGATTAAGATATGTAAGAGCAATACCGAAAAGCCCTTTGGTGTCAATCTAATGCTAATGAATCCGGATGTGGATAACATAGCGCAGATGCTTATAGAAGAAAAAGTACAATTCATCACAACCGGAGCAGGTAATCCGGGAAAATACATGGCCGGTTGGAAAGGTATGGGAGCAAAGGTTTTCCCAGTCGTGGCTTCAGTAGCACTTGCAAAGGTCATGGTACGTGCGGGAGCTGATGCGATTATCGCTGAGGGAGGAGAGTCAGGCGGTCATGTAGGAGATATGACTACTATGACACTTTTACCACAGGTAGTAGCAGCTGTAGATGTGCCGGTTATAGCAGCCGGTGGTATTGCTTCAGGCAAGCAGATGGCAGCAGCACTTATGTTAGGTGCATGTGGAGTACAGGTAGGTACTTGCCTGTTGGTATCAGAGGAATGCCCTATTCATGAGAATTACAAGCAGACTCTTATCAAGTCAAAAGACAATGCTACTACTGTGACAGGTCGTAGTCAGGGCGCTCCGGTACGTATAATTAAAAATGAAATGGCAAGAGAATATCTTAAGCTGGAGACTTCCGGGGCAAACAGAGATGAGCTTGAGAAAATTACTCTGGGCGGATTACGCCGAGCTGTAACAGATGGTGATATGATTCGCGGTTCTGTGATGGCAGGTCAGGTATGCGGACAGTTGAAAGAGGTTCGTCCTGTAGAGGCAATTCTCAGCGAGTTGGATGCGGATGCCCGTACAGCACTTGCATCTGCAGCAGCGATAGAGTTTTAGAGATAGGAGCACACATGAAATTAGGAATAGTATATGCCGGTCAGGGTTCACAGAGAGTGGGCATGGGACAGGATTTTTATGAAAAATATGACAGCTTCAAGAGCACTATTGATGAAGCTACAGATATTGTCAGCAAAGTTACCGAGATGAACGTGGCAGATTTGTCCTTTAATGGTCCGATGGAACAGTTGTCAGATACCAAGTACACTCAGCCTGCTATGGTTGCTTTTGCTATCGGTATTACAAAGCTTCTCCATGAAAAAGGAGTAACAGCTGATTATACATGTGGACTTAGTCTTGGTGAGTACTCTGCCCTTTATGAAGCAGGTGTATTGGATGAGGCTACTATATTGGAGCTTATTGCCAAAAGAGGTAAATACATGGCAGAGGCTGCAGAGGGGCTGGATGTAAAAATGTCTGCTGTGCTGGGGCTTGACAGAGAAACGGTCCTTGAATGTTGTGAAAAGACTAATCAGGAATTAAAAGGCGAAAAAATCGTTCAGGCTGCAAACTTTAATTGTCCGGGACAGATTGTTATCTCCGGAGATTCTATGGCAGTAGACAAGGCCAGTACTTATTTAAAAGAAGCGGGAGCAAAGCGTATCCTTCCTCTTAAGGTGAGCGGCCCTTTCCACACACAATTGATGAAGCCAGCAGGCGACAAGCTGGCTGCTGAGTTTGAAAATGTAGATTTTAAAGAAGCAAAGTCTAAAGTGATTTTCAATTGCCTTGGCAAAGAAAACGATGGTTCAAACAGCGTGGCTCAACTTTTGGAAAAGCAGGTACAATCGTCAGTTTATCTGGAGGATTCCATCAGATATATGGCTGATGCCGGTGTGGATACAATCATTGAGATTGGACCGGGCAAGGCTATCAGTAAGTTTATTAATAAAACAGTGGACAATGTAAAAGTATATTCTATTGATACGGTAGAAGATTTTGAAAAGACATTGGAGGAGTTGGCATGAGTGTAGCTTTAGTTACAGGCGGAAGCCGTGGTATAGGCAGAGTGATTGCTGAGACTCTGTCAAAGTCAGGATATGATATAGCTATTTGTTATTCCGGAAATGAGCAGGCAGCAAATGATACAGTGGCTGCTTGTCAGGCAAATGGCGTAAAAGCTATATGTTTGAAAGCAGATGTGAGTAATCAGGAAGACGTAGCTAATCTTTTTACTCAGGTTAAGGAGCAGCTGGGAGCAGTAGAAGTACTTGTTAATAATGCAGGTATCACTAGAGACGGACTTCTTATCAGAATGAGCGAAGAAGACTATGATGCAGTTTTGGATACCAATCTAAAGGGGACCTTCCTATGCACCAAGGCTGCTGTCAAAGATATGATGAGAGCTAAAAAAGGAAGAATAATTAATATTACTTCTATAGTTGGAGTACAGGGTAATCCGGGACAGGCAAACTATTGCGCCAGCAAGGCAGGTGTTATCGGATTTACTAAGTCTGTGGCACGAGAATATGGTGGTAAAGGTGTTACCGTAAATGCGGTAGCTCCGGGATTTATTCAGACAGCTATGACAGATGAGCTTCCTGATAATGTAAAAGAAGCATATCTTAAGCAGATACCTGTAGGTAGATTTGGGCAGCCTGAGGATGTAGCCAATGTTGTGGAGTTTTTGGCATCAGAAAAAGCTGCATATGTGACAGGACAAGTTATAGAAGTAACCGGAGGAATGTAATTAATGAGACGAGTTGTTATCACAGGAATGGGTACAGTTAATCCATTGGCAAACAATGTAGAAGAGACCTGGAGTGCAGTGCAGGCAGGAAAGTGTGGGATTGGTCCAATCACTCATTTTGATGCCTCTGATCTCAAGGTGAAATTAGCAGCAGAAGTTAAAAACTTTGATGCAGCAGAAGTATTGGGACCCAAGGAATCTAAGCGTATGGATGTGTACACTCAGTATGCATGCGCAGCAGCAATTGAGGCTATGAAAGATTCCGGTCTTGATATGGAAAAGGAAGATTCAGACAGATGTGGTTGTATCGTTTCTTCAGGTATCGGTGGTCTTTCTACTATAGCTACCGAGCATTCAAAGGGTGAAGAGAAAAGCTACAACAAGATCTCTCCTTATTTCATCCCAATGTCTATCAGCAATATGGCTGCAGGACAGATTGCGATTATGTTTGGCCTGAAGGGTATCTGTACTTCTGTGGTGACTGCGTGCGCCAGCTCAAACAATGCTATCGGTGATTCTTTCCACAGAATCAGATATGGTTATGAGGATGTTATGTTATGTGGCGGAGCTGAAGGTGTGGTTATGCCATTGGCTGTCGGCGGTTTTCAGTCTATGAAAGCACTTTGTACTAGCGAGGATCCTAATCGTGCATCTATTCCTTTCGATAAAGAGCGTCATGGTTTTGTGCTGGGTGAAGGCGCAGGTGTGCTTGTCATCGAAGAACTGGAGCATGCCAAGGCACGTGGAGCGAAGATATATGCTGAGATAGTAGGATATGGAACAAACTGTGACGCATATCATATCACTGCTCCTAATCCTGAAGGCGAGGGCGGAGCAAAGTGTATGGCCCTTGCAGTAAAAGATGCCGGTCTCAATATGACTGATATTGACTATATCAATGCTCACGGTACCAGTACCAGCCTCAATGATGCCGGTGAGACCCTGGCTATCAAAAAAGCATTTGGTGATCACGCATACAAGCTTATGGTTAGTTCTACAAAGTCTATGACAGGACATTTGCTTGGAGCAGCAGGAGCTATAGAAGCTATTATTTCAGCTTTGGCATTAAGAGATGGTTTTGTACCTGCTACCATTAATTATCGTGAAAAGGATGAGGCTTGTGATTTGGATATCGTGCCAAACGAAGGCAGAAAAGCAGATATCAAATATGCACTTTCAAACGCTTTGGGCTTTGGCGGTCATAATGCATCAATCGTATTTCACAAGTATGAGTAGGAGATTATCATGGAATTAACTAATGCACAGATTCAAGAGATATTGCCACATCGTTATCCATTTCTACTGGTAGATAGGGTGACAGAGTGTGAGCCGGGAGTATATGCAAAAGGAATCAAGTGTGTCAGTGCTAATGAGATGCACTTTTTAGGACATTTTCCGGGGCATCCTGTTATGCCGGGGGTGCTTATTATTGAGGCACTTGCACAGGTTGGCGCTGTTGCACTTTTGACTGAAGAAGAAAACAAAGGCAAGCTTGCGTTTTTCGGAGGAATAAAAAATGCAAGATTTAAAAAGCAGGTAGAGCCAGGGGATGTGCTTGAACTTGAATGCAAGCTCACATCCAGAAAAGGTCCGGTAGGATTTGGTGAAGCTGTTGCCTATGTGGATGGTCAGATTGCAGCAAAAGCAGAGATATCTTTTGCTATAGGAGAATAATATAGTTATGCTGTTTCTAGGTGGTGAAAAGTTGAAGAAGGAACAGGTACTAGAAATGTTAGAACAAACACTTACCGAAGTGTATACTAAATTCAAAATACACTTTTATCAGGAGATGTTCAAACATCTTCATTCCAGGGAGACATCCCTGACCACAGTAGAGTTGTTTTGTGTAGAGGTGATACATGCGCTGCAGAATCCCACAGTTGCGGAATTTGCCAATTTTATCAATGTATCTTCACCAAATGCAGCCTACAAGGTCAATTGCCTGGTCAAGAAAGGTTATATAGAAAAAATTCAGTCTAGGGTAGACAGACGAGAGTACCATTTGAAAGTCACTGACAAATATTTTAATTATTATAATTTGTCACAGAGATATGTAAATGAAGTAGTAAAGCGTGCGGAGGAGTATTTTGAACCTGAGCAGATTCAGATACTCGATGGCATATTAAAAGATATGTCACACGAATTGATGAAGGATGTTGCCATACCTGAAGTTAATGTATAGGTTTTTGATTACAATAAAGTTATAGAAGGTGTGCAATGCAGTTATCACAATTACTATCTTATGACAATATAATAATCCAATGTCATAACAATCCTGACGCTGATGCTATAGCATCGGGAATGGCACTTGACAGATACCTTAAGAGTAAAGGTAAAAATGTCTGCTTTGTATATGGCGGTGCTTTTGAAATCACAAAGATTAATCTCAAGCTTATGATTTCTGAGTTGGGAGTTGATATCTGTCATGTTACAAAACAGCAGGATTTATCTGCCCTTTTGGGTATTGATATTGAGGATATTCCTGAACTATTAGTGACTGTTGACAGCCAGTATGGCGAGGGCAATATACAGCATTTTGAAGCAAAAAAAATAGCTGTCATTGATCATCATCAGATTTCAGAACCACTGACCGAATTGGCCGAGGTTCGTCCGTATTTGGCCAGCTGTTCCACCTTGATGTGGGACATGTTAAAAGATGAGGACTACTTGGTAGATGATGATTTGATGCTGTCTACGGCACTGTATTATGGGCTGATTACAGACAGCAATAATTTTTCCGAGATCCATCATCCGTTGGATATGGATATGAGAGATGATTTAAAATATAGCTCTGCAAGTATTAACAGATTTAAAAATTCTAATATTTCCCAAGAGGAACTGAGAATAGCGGGCATAGCTCTTTTAGGTTCCGAATATCATAGTGAAAATCATTATTCCATTGTTAAGACTGACCCATGTGACCCCAATGTATTAGGAATTATTTCGGATATGCTGCTGGAAGTGGAGGATGTAGATTGTTGTCTGGCATATACTATTCATGAAGGCGGTATCAAACTGTCTGTACGTAGCTGTGTCAAGGAAGTAAAAGCAAATGAACTTGCGAAGTTTATCTGTGATGGTGTAGGAAATGGCGGAGGACATAAGGTCAAGGCCGGTGGCTCCATCATCAAATCCCTTATGGAAAAAAAGAATCTTGACTATAGTCAATCCTCTATTCAGGAGTTTTTTAGGGAGAGGATGCGCAGATATTTTACGGATAGTGAAATCATATATACTAATGATTACAAGCCGGATATAGAAAATATGCAGCGATATAAGAGCAAGAGAGTGGTACTAGGTTACGCTAAGGCCAGTGATATTTTGCCGGTAGGCTCTAAAGCTGTTATCCGTTCACTAGAAGGCGATGTGGAGTTTGATGTACGAAAGGATACTTATATTGTACTTGGGGTGAGAGGCGAGGTATATGTTGCTTCAGAAAGACTCTACAATATGTACTATGAGCAGGGTGAGGGAGACTACATATATCCTGCAGACTATGAGCCCTCTATTAAAAACGTGGAGTATGGAGTGAATATGAGTCTGCTTGAATACATCAAGCCGTGCATATTTGTCTGTCCGGGATACATATATGCCAGAGAGCTGCACAATCGTACCAAAATATTTACACGCAGATCTCCAGAGGACTATGCATTAGGAAATCCCGGAGACTATATTGTAGTCACTACTAATTGTGACGAAGGTGTATATATTTTAGATAAAGAGCTTTTTGAGAAAGTATATGCACCGGTTGAGTGATAATATTTATTTAGGTATTGATTAATTACAGTAAGCGTAGTATAGTTTTAATCGAAATAGGAAATCTTCAGGGCAAGGTGCGAAGGACATTCCTTCAATTCCTGACCGGCGGTATAGTCCGCGAATCCTTTTTGGATCGAACCGGTGTGATTCCGGTACCGACAGTATAGTCTGGATGGAAGAAGATATGCATATAGTTTTTATGTATACTTGTATATTAGCCCTGAGTTTGTACTCAGGGCTTTTTACTATATAGGAAATTACTTTGTAATTCCTATATAGTAAAAACAAGCTAGGCTTGTAAAGCTAAATATATTGAAGATTCCTAAAAGATTAAATTTTTGTGGGCTTTCCTTATGAGCCACACAAGAAGTTACATTTTTTATTTTAGGAGGAATTAAAATGGATTCAGTAGAAATGACTAATCAGACTACAAGAACAGAGAAAACAACAAAAAGAGTAAACGTAAGAAACATGACAGTTACTGCTATGTTGTCAGCTATCGCCTTTGTATTGATGTTTTTGGACACGGCAGTTCCTTTTGTACCTAGCTTCATAAAGCTGGATTTGTCTGAGCTTCCGGCACTTATCGCATCTTTTGCATTAGGGCCGGTATATGGAGTGGTTGTGTGCCTCATCAAGAATCTGTTACATCTATTGATGACTACTACAGGTGGTGTAGGAGAGCTGTCAAACTTTATTTTAGGTGTAGCTTTTGTACTGCCTGCGGGTATCATATATCACACCAAAAAGACAAAGACCAGAGCTATTATTGGAGCTTTCGTGGGTGCTCTTTGCATGGCATTAGTTAGTTTTCCTTCAAATTATTTTATCGTATATCCGGTATATTATAATTTTATGCCAAAGGAAGTCATAGTCGAGGCGTACCAGGCTATCGCACCATTTGCCAATATTGATTCTATCGGTAAGTGCTTGCTCTTCTTCAATGTGCCTTTTACTTTTGTTAAGGGATTGATTTCAGCTGTTATTACTATCTTTATCTATCAGCCACTCAGACCACTTTTAAAAGGTAAAAACTAAATATCAAAAGGAGTCCTGTATCTTAGCTGGACTCCTTTTTTACTTTGTAATCGAAACGTTAAAATACACACTTTTTTCAAATCAGATAATAAAGTATCAGAAAACATTCAATTTTTTCACAATTACATGGTACAATCTACAAGAATAAGCTTATAGTGAAATACTGTTGCGATTGGTACGGGGGTTTCTTATGAACGAAAATAGCTATCAGAGCAGTATCAGTGGACGTATTCCATTGGGTTTGCCGGGCGGTTTCTTTATATATGAAGCTGACAAAGATGAAAAAGTTATCTTTGCTGAGCAAAATGTAGTAAATATGTTTGGGTGCGATTCCTTTGATGACTTTATCGAATATGTGCATGGGAATTTCAAAGGCATGGTGCATCCGGATGATTTACCAAAGATAGAGAATCAGATAGAGGCTCAGACTGTATATGCGGATAAGCGCCATGACTACGTGCGCTATAGGATTATTGCTAAAGATGGCACTGTAAAATATATAGAAGACTTTGGACATCTGTTACATTGGTCAAATGGTAAGAGCTTCTACTATGTATTTATTGTAGACGTAGAAGAAAACGAGTATGCCAATACAAATAGCAATTCCTATGCAGAAGCTGAGGTATTGGCAAATAATAGGGAGACTGACGAATTGACAGGTCTATTAAATATGGCCTTTTTCTATAATAAGGTGCAGATTTTGCTTGGAGCACCGGAGGTCAGAAGAATGGATGTGTCATTTATTCATTTTGATATTCCTAATTTCAAGCTGTACAATGAACGCCATGGTTTCAAGATGGGTGACGAACTTCTGAAAGATATGGGCCGGACGATAAGTGAGGTGTTTTCCGGAGGCACAATCGCCAGATTTTCAGACGACCACTTTGTAGTGTTTACTACAGTGCCTAAAAAGGAAGTGGTAGAGAGAGTAGAAGAAATCTACAAGAAAATGCTCCTGACAGAGGATGTCAATAAAAAGATAAAGATAAAGGCAGGCATATATTATATGGAAGACCATAGAGGTGAGGTGGGACTTGCCTGTGATCATGCCAGACTTGCCTGCAACAGCATAAAAAACAGACATGATGTCAACTATTGCATCTATGATGATATCATAAGAGATGGACTCCGTAGGCAACAGTTTGTTGTAGATCATATAGATGAGGCTATTGCAAATGATTACATAAAAGTCTTCTACCAGCCAATTATTCGCGTACAGACAGGAGAGATATGTGGCTATGAGGCGTTGGTTCGTTGGATTGATCCAAAGGGTGGCATGCTTCCGCCGGGTTACTTTATTGAGACGTTAGAGCATTTTCATCTCATACATTTTGTAGATGAGTTTGTAGTAAAAAAAGTATGTCAGGATTATCGAAAGTTGGCAGATGAGGGCGAGGCTCTTGTGCCTATTTCTGTAAACGTATCACGTCTGGATTTTGAGGTGTGTGACGTATACAAATTACTTTCCGACTTCTGTGAAATATACAATGTACCTAAGGAAATGATAGATGTGGAGATTACCGAGAGTGCATTTAATGATAATTCCGGTCTCATAAAAACAGAAACCAAGAAGATTAGAGATGCAGGCTATAGTATATGGATAGACGATTTTGGTAGTGGATATTCATCCCTTAATACAATAGCGGAGTATGAGTTTGATGTATTGAAACTGGATATGGTATTCATGAGGGGAATCGAGAAAAATCCAAAAACAAAGCCTCTTATTAAATACATTGTCAATGCAACAAAAGAATTGGGTATTTCTCCGCTTTGCGAGGGTGTAGAGACCCTTGAAAACTTTGAATTCTTAAAAGAAATTGGATGTGATAAGGCGCAGGGATATTACTTTGGTAAGCCTATGCCACTGGATGAACTTTTGGATACGATGTACTCAAAGGGCTATGAGTGGGAACATATGACTATATAGTAGAAATCACAACCAATAAAGATTATAATAAAAAGGGTCAAAACTGAAAAAATGAGTTGTAATTTTTTCAGTTTTATTTGGCGCAGATTTAAGAATTTTGTTAAAGGAGAATTTTAGTTATGGGAGTATTGGTTTTCTTACTTGTCATCGTTCTGATTGTAGTGGGCTTTGGCATGAGGATTGTTCCCCAGGGATATGTCTTTGTGATTGAACTTTTAGGAAAATATCATGCTACTTGGGATGCAGGTTTTCATGTGATGATTCCTTTCATTATGAGAGTTGCAAAGCGTGTATCTCTTAAGGAACAGGTGGCAGATTTTCCGCCACAGGATGTTATCACCAAAGATAATGTCATCATGAAGATTGATACAGTCGTATATTTCAAGGTACAGGATCCAAAACTCTATGCGTATGGTGCTGAGCGCCCTATACTGGCCCTTGAGAATTTGACAGCTACCACCCTTAGAAATCTTGTGGGTGAGTTGGAACTGGATCAGACCCTCACTTCCAGAGATAATATCAATGCTAAGATGCAGGGAATCCTGGATGAAGCTACAGACCCATGGGGTATTAAGGTAGGCAGAGTGGAGCTTAAAAACATCATTCCACCTGAAGAGATACAGCGTTCTATGGAAAAGCAGATGAAGGCTGAGCGTGATCGTCGTGAGACATTGCTTGAGGCAGAAGGTCACAAGCAGGCATCAATCACCAGGGCAGAAGGAGATAAGCAGGCACTGGTTCTTAAGGCGGAGGCAGAAAGGGATGCTGCTATCGCAAGAGCAAAAGGTCAGGCTGAATCTATCAGACTGGTATATGAAGCAGAGGCTCGTGGTATCGAGATGCTAAAAGAAGCAAATATGGACGAGAAGGTTCTGATGATAAAGAAATTAGACGCTCTCTCTAAGCTTGGCGACGGCAGAGCCACCAAGATAGTAGTGCCTACTGATTTAGCTGAAGCTGCATCTGATCTTACCTTTAAAACTGAGATGCTTGGTTTTGGTAACAACACACCAGTAGATGGAAGAGCAGTTAAGTCGCCCCAGCAAAAGGTCGAAGATCCTTGCTGCAGCGATGGAGATAAAGGGAAGACTACGCAGCATTTTGCCGAATCCCACAAGGATTTTGAATAAGTGTAGATTTAAAATACCCTATGGAATTTAGCTTTCCATAGGGTATTTGTATTTAACGGGGAGGTTTGTAAAGCGGCCTCTATTTTTTAAAAGGATTAGAAAAAATCATATTGGAATTGTGGTATCGATTGTTGTTAGTCACTTCATCGGAGAACCAATCCGGTGGAGTAAAAGAATGAGCGGCTTCCATGCTGTCAAATTCGACCTCCGCCATGATAAGACCCTCCATATGTCCGGAAAATATATCTAACTCTGCTGTCAGTCCACCGTCTATAGGAATCAGATAGCGGCGTTTTGTGATGGGGTGGCCGTCTATTTTTTTTAGGAGATGTTCATAGGCTTCAGCTGTCAGCTCGGCCTCGATTTCCTCCCTCACCATCAGCCCTCTTCCTTTGTAGGTAAGTATATAATGGTCGTCCTTTTTTCTAATTCGGACGACAGGATCTGTGCTCAGGTATCCTTGCTCGATGTCTACGTAGTTGTACTGTGACAGATCAGGTAATTCTTTTATCAAAAACTTTCTTTCTATTTCCATCTTATGTTACTCTTTTGTTTCACTTTCATTTGCACTGTTTGTTATTTTGTTTTTGCCGGTTTTTTTAGATATATATAGATTATCATCAGCTTTTTTAACAACATCCTCAAATCCATTTCCTGAAGCAATGCCTATGCTGACAGTGAGTACAAGTGAGGTATCAAAAGTCCATGCTTGTTGCTGCATATACTGTCTGATGCGTTCTCCTATTTTTTCTATATAGGGCATAGCAACATGGTTTACAAGCAATACGAATTCCTCACCTCCGTATCTATAGGCCTTGATATCAGAAGTAACTTCGTTATTTATTAATTGTCCCAGTCTCCACAGCACGATGTCACCTTCGGGGTGGCCGTAGGTATCATTGACACGTTTGAAGTCATCTATATCAAGCATTATGATACCATATGTAGCTCGTGTGTGCTTCACTCTTAGCAGGTCCCTATCAAAGGCCTTGCGGTTTAAAAGCTGTGTCAATTCATCAAAACGGCTATTGTATAAAAGGACGCCAAAAGTCAGGAGTATAGTACTGAGTATAAGCGCTGAACCTATAAATATTGTCAGCTTTTGCGTATATGCTTTAGCATCATTTTTTTTGCCGGTGACTTCAATCATGGCTTCATTGACAATGCTGCTTACTACACTGGAGTAGGTTAGATTCTGCTGGTTAAAAAGTGTTTCCTGTAGACGATTGAGTACAAAAACTAGCTCGGTTTGGATTTCTTCATTTCTGGTAGGATACTCTTTTTGAACTTTGAGTATTGTGTATAACTCAGCTTTCTCGTAGTTGTTTTCTTCACATAGTGCCATAAACTCATGCAGATAGTCTATCACAGCCTGAGCTCTTGCATCGATGTCTTCTTGAGTATCGTCAGCATGAGTTTTGATATTTTCGGCACATAGATAATAGCACTTAGCCTGGTAGTAGGGGATTATAAAATCTCTCAGATATATATTTCTATATATCTCAGTGGTAAACATATAGTTATCTTCCCACTTTTCTAGTTTTTCATTGCATTTTTCCAAACGGCCTGTCTCTTCATAGACCCTGGCCAACCATACATCGCACATGGCGGTATATTCATCCACATAAGAACTGGTATCTTCTTCGGATTGCTCGAGAGTGCGAATAGCTTTATTTAGATATGTCTCAGCGTCATTGTATTTATACCTAAGGAAATAGTTGATGCCAAGCATTCGATAAGCATAGCTTTGGATTTGAGGATTGGTTATATCCTCGAATGGGCATATAGACTGAGCTTTGTCTATGATGTCGCTGGCAGAATTATAATCATAGTTGCTGAGATAGAAATTAGCCAAATCAAGATATACATTAATAGTAAAGTCTGTGTTGGTGCTTTCCTGCAAATTGTAAAGAGCATAACCTAAGTATTTGTAATAGGTCATGGTGTCACCATCGCTCATATAGATGATAGCAGCCCGCTCATACAGTCTGCCGAGATCTTCTGTATAGAGGTGTCCGTTTTCTACGAGAGCATTAATCTCAGCAAGCTGCTGGTCTTTTTGATCCCAATTATACTTGAGTCTGGAGTCTAAAATTGCTTCTACTTTGGAGTGGTTTGATTGTTTTTCAAAATTTAAAGCAATGAAATAAATACACTGCATTACAATCAATGCAGCGAGTATGATTGAAGCCCATATATAGATTTTTTTGAGACTCCTTTTTTGCATACATCACCCCACAGCTTTTGAATATTATACTATAGATGTATGAAAAAATTCTGAATGTATAAAAAGGGATAAAAAGTCATGTTTTTTTCACGGTTTATACGTACTTAGTTGTTAACATATCCTTGGGTAAATAAGTCACAGATTTGCAACTTTATAGAAAATCCCGATTCTTTGTTGTACATAATCTTATGAGGGCCAAGGCGATGAAAGAAAGAAAAGGAAAATTAATTGGAAAGATAGTTTTCGTATTAGATTTGGCGGCAGCGGTAGGCTGTGTGCTTTTAACGGTAATAGGTATAGTGGAAATCAGAAATACTTATCTGGCTATGGTGGAAGATGAACTGAGAACGGCTGTAACCATTGCTGACAGTGAATTCACAAAAATGTGGGATGGGGATTGGGACTATGATGGTACTATTCTTACAAAAGGTGGAGAACCTGTCTATGATGAATATCTAGAGACCATGGAAGCTCTGAAAAGTGAGACTAATCTTGAGTACACTATCTTTTATGAAGATACAAGAGTAATTACAACCATAAAAAAGCAGGGAAGCAACGAGTATCTAACCAATACACAGGCATCCTCAGAAGTGACCAGCCAGGTCATAGGAAATAATAGCATACTGTACAAGTCAGGAATGACGATTGAAGGAACAAAATACTACGTGTATTATTCTCCGCTTTCTAATGATGATGGCACAGTTGTGGGTATGATGTTTGTCGGAAGAGATGCTGCTACAATAGATAAGGCTATCGGTAAAGTATCCTCTATAATGATAGGTGTGAGCGTGGTGGTAATAGCGTTGCTTATTGTTGTAGGATTTATTGCAAATAAGAGATCTTCACTTGCAATGAGGCAGATATCTCAGGCTATACAGTCTGTGGCAAGCGGCAATTTAATAGAGAAGGTTCCAGCGGAACTATTAGACCGTCAGGATGAGTTGGGAACTATTTCAGAAAATACTGCCAACTTGCGTAAGAAATTATTGGATATAATCGGGACCAGTGTAAAACTGTCCGGAGAGGTCACACAGTCAGGAGAAGATTTGGCCAGCTCAGCAGAACAGGCGTCAAGTACATCAGAGCATGTGACAGGGGCTGTACGAGGCATATCAGATGGCGCTGTCAGCCAGGCAGAGAGTGTACAGAATTCTGCTTCCAATGTTAGTGAGATAGGTGTAGATATTGAAAATATCTCAGACAATGTAAGCACATTGAATAGTAATACAGTAGATATGAAAGAAGCTTGCCAGACATCTATGAAAGCTCTCGATATTTTGATGCAGCAAAATATGGCTGTTACGGAGTCTATGAGTCAGATTGACAAGCAGATTAGGAATACGAATACATCAGTAAAAAATATAGCAGAGTCTTCTAAATTGATTACTGACATAGCTTCTCAGACTAATCTATTGGCGTTGAATGCATCTATAGAGGCGGCCAGAGCAGGAGAGTCAGGACGTGGCTTTGCTGTAGTAGCTGATGAGATAGGCAAACTTGCATCACAGTCAGCTGAAACCGCCGAGCAGATAAATACCATAATAAATGAGCTGACTGCAGAGTCAGAAAAATCTATAGCCACTATAGAACAGATGAATGAGGAATTATCTGCTCAGACAGGACATCTGGATGATACAAAACAGAACATGGAGCTCATGCAGCAGGGTGTACAGAACGTATCTCTTAATGCAGAGGAGATATCTTCACGCATCAACAATCTTGAAGATGCAAAGAGAAATTTGGTTGGAATAATAGATAGTTTGTCTGCTATTTCCGAAGAAAATGCTGCTTCATCATCTGAGACCACTATCTCCATGACAAAACTCAATGATACCTTTGAAGTCATAAGTAATGCTTCAGAGACCCTCAAAGTGCTGGCTGAACAACTCTATGAGAAGATAAGTTATTTCACCATTGAATAGATATTGCCATAAAAAAAGTTTATACTTAAGGTGACGAGTGGAAACGTTTTCACTAGAAAAATCAAGACTATTCAGGCAAACTTCACACATTTTTCACATATAAGCATGGACAAAATTGATTTTGTAAGGTATTATATAACCGTTCGCGATTAAGTCGAATAAATTACTAGCCGGGGAGGAACTAAAAATGGCAATTGGTGAAATCATTAAATGCACAGGTGCAGAAGATCTATTTAGAAGAGCTGAGGACTTACAGCAGAAGGGTTATGAGACAGTTTTTGTTGCCAGAAACACTCTGAAAGTTGTTGGAGTTAAAGAAATAGATGGACAGTTAAGAGATGCTTCATAAGAAGCATCTCTTTTTTTATTGAATTAAGAAATTACTATGTAATTCTATACAAAGTAAAAAACAATCATAGCTATCATTTTTTTTTAGAACTAGTAATAAAATCTGGATATAATACGACCTATTGAATTGGTGGGTGAGCTGTGATAAAGTCTCATTCATAAAGACAAAGAAAATAATCCCTCGATTACCAGGGAGAAAAGAGAGGTAGAGATATGAAGAAGAATTATTTGAGCAGATTAGTAGGACTTTCACTTACTGGCGCATTGGTAGCCGGAGCATTTGTAGGATGCGGCAGCACAGATACAGCTGATACTTCAGCTACAGCAGAGACTGCTGAGGCTACTGATTCTACAGAGTCCACAGAGTCCACAGCTACAGGCGAGCTTGAGACTATTACAGTGGCAGCTTCTGCTACTCCACATGCAGAGATTCTTGAAGCAGCTAAGGATGCACTTGCAGAGCAGGGATATGATTTACAGGTGACGGTATTTGATGATTATGTACAGCCGAATGAGGTGGTTGAGTCAGGAGAGTTTGATGCCAACTATTTCCAGCATATTCCTTATCTCAACAGCTTCAATGAGGAGCACGGCACACACCTTGTAGATGCAGGTGATATTCACTATGAGCCATTTGGTATCTATCCGGGCACAAAGTCATCACTTGAGGATGTAGAAGAAGGTGATGTAGTTGCTATTCCTAACGATACTACCAATGAGGCCAGAGCCCTCCTTTTACTTCAGGACAATGGTCTTCTTACATTGAAGGATGGTGTGGGTCTTGAGGCTACTGTTAATGATATAACTGACAACCCTTACAACCTTGATTTTGAGGAGTTGGAGGCAGCTCAGGTAGCCCGCGTGGTTGATGAAGTGGCTTACGTAGTATTAAATGGTAACTATGCACTTGAGGCTGGTTATTCAGTTGCAAAGGATTCTATTGCTTATGAGTCATCTGATTCAGTCGCAGCAGAGACATATGTTAATATCATTGCTGTATATGAAGGTCATGAGAATGACGCCAAGATACAGGCCCTTGTATCTGTATTGAAGTCTGATGAGATTAAACAGTTCATCGAGGATACATATGATGGCGCTGTAGTATTCTATGAGAATTAGATAGAATACTTGACCAATAGGTTAACATTAGTTAAGCTTAAATGAGTGCAGCTTTGGCTGCACTCATTTGCTGTAGATTCTTGATTTTAGGATAAATCAAGACATTACATTTTGTATTTTTCAAGGAATATATATGAGTGAAATAATTGTAAAAAATTTATCGAAGACATTTGAGGCCGAAGAGGGTAAAGTCGAGGCACTGAAAAATATTAACCTGACCATAGAGGCGGGAGATATATATGGCATCATAGGTATGTCAGGTGCCGGCAAGAGTACGCTGGTGAGATGCTTCAATTATCTGGAGAGACCTACACAGGGTGAAGTATGGATAGGAGATAAGAACCTCGGACAGTTGTCTGAGGCAGAGCTTAGAGCAGAGCGCAGTGAGATTGCCATGATTTTTCAGAGCTTCAATCTCCTGATGCAAAAAAATGTACTTGATAATGTATGTTTCCCCCTTCGCCTGCAAAGGGTAAGCAAAGCTGATGCAAAAAATAGAGCGAAGGAGTTGCTTAAGATAGTAGGTCTGTCTGATAAGGCAAAAGCATATCCGGCACAGCTGTCGGGAGGACAGAGACAGCGTGTGGCCATAGCAAGGGCTTTAGCTAACAATCCTAAGATTCTTCTTTGTGATGAGGCTACATCAGCACTTGATCCTCAGACTACTGCTTCTATTTTGGAATTGTTGCGAGATATCAATCAAAAAATGGGTATCACTATAGTAGTAATTACCCACCAGATGTCTGTGGTCTCAGAGATATGCAACAAAGTGGCTATCATAGAAAAAGGTGAAGTGGTAGAAGACGGACTTGTAGAGGACGTGTTTAATCATCCAAAATCAAGTGCGGCCAGAGAGTTGATTCTAAGAGGCGATAGAGAGCAGCAGGCAGGTACAGTTGAGATATTGGATGGTACACGAAAGATACGTATCGTATTTTCCGAGAACTCTTCCTTTGAACCGGTTATCGCTAATATGGTATTAAAATTCCAGACTGCTGTTAATATCTTGAGAGCTGATACCAAAAATGTTGGAGGAGTAGCTAAGGGCGAGATTATTTTGGGTCTGCCTGAAGACACTCAGATTCAAGAAGATATTATTACTTATCTCAAAGAGAGAAGACTTGAGGTAGAGGAGGTGACCTCAGATGTTTGATTCACAGGTTATTAATATGATTATAGAAGGTATCAGGGATACTCTTTATATGACCATAGTGTCTACAGTGATAGCTTATGTGTTTGGACTGCCCCTTGGTATACTCCTTAAGGTCACTGCCAATGACGGACTCAAGCCAAACAAGATTGTCTACCGTATTTTGGATGTGATTTGCAATGTGGTTCGTTCGATTCCATTTTTGATTTTATTGATTTTGTTGATTCCATTTACCAGACTGGTGGTGGGCAAGAGCTACGGTTCTACAGCCACCATAGTTCCCCTTGTGGTTTGTGCTGCACCATATATTGCACGTATGGTTGAATCGTCTTTAAACGAAGTTGATGCGGGTGTTATAGAGGCTGCCAAGTCTATGGGAGCAAGTAATTGGGATATAGTATTTAAGGTTATGCTCGTAGAAGCGCGTACATCATTAATAGTTGGTGCAACTATCACCACCGGTAATATATTAGGTTACTCAGCTATGTCCGGTACTGTAGGAGGTGGTGGCCTGGGAGATATTGCTGTCCGCTACGGATATTACAGATGGCAGACAGATATCATGATAGTGACTGTTATTTTACTTATTATTTTATTTCAGATTATTCAAAATATCGGTATGAAGATCGCCGGCAACCTTGATAAGAGAAAGTAAAAATAGATTTTTGCCGGGAAAAACTCAAATATCTTATTGATTAAATAAAAAAAGGGTTTTCGCATATGCGAAAGCCCTTTTTATTAATCGGCTATTATTATCCTTCAATAGCTATGTATTTTGTTTCTTCTTTTTGAGGGATAGCTTCCTTCTTAGGAATATTGAGACTCAATACCCCATCCTTGAAAGCAGCATGGATATCTTCCTGAGTAATCTCATCACCTACATAGAAGCTTCTTGAACAAGAGCCTGTATAGCGCTCGCGTCTGATGAAGTTGCCATCCTTATCTTTTTCGTCATTGCTTGTATTTGATTCGGCCTTGATTGTAAGATAGCCATCCTTCAGTTCAGCCTTGATGTCTTCTTTAGCAAATCCGGGAAGGTTCATATCCAACTCGTATCCTGTATCAGTTTCTTTGACATCTGTAGTCATCATTCGAGAAAACTCTCTGTCAAATCTTGAACCACCAAAACCTGTTATACGTGGTACATTAAAGAAATCATCCATAAAATCATTTGAAAAAATACTAGGCATTAACATAATACTTACCTCCTTTTATCCAGCGACGTTATTGTCGTTTTTTGTTTGTTAATGGGATGGAACCTTTTGTTCCGTCCTTGTGATTATGTTATACACCCAAAATTAGCACTCGTCAACTAAGAGTGCTAATAATTTATAATTATTTAATATTTACTTTATAAATTGTCAGAAAAATATAGTGTAATTGACAAATACCCCCTCAGGGTATATCATGTTCTTATATAGAATACCCTGCGGGGGTATACAGGAGGGGATATATGGCAGACAATAATGAGATTAATCCAAAAGTAGAGAATGATGAAGCTAAGTGCTGCGAGTGCTTTTCCTCAGGGAAGCATAAGAGCCGAGATGATAAAGAATATAGGGACCTGATGAATCGACTTAAGAGAATCGAGGGTCAGGTGCGTGGTGTTGAGAATATGCTTGAAAGGGATGTGTATTGTACGGATATTCTTATTCAAGTCTCGGCAATCACTTCGGCGCTTAATAGTTTTAATAAGGTACTTTTGGCAAATCATCTCAAGACTTGTGTCGCGGACAATATTCGTGAAGGCAATGAGGAAGTAGTGGATGAGCTTGTCACAGTACTTCAGAAACTTATGAAATAAAATACGAAAGGATACCTTGATTATGGAACAATATAATGTCACGGGTATGAGCTGCGCGGCTTGCCAGGCAAGGGTGGAAAAAGCTGTGTCTGCTGTGCCCGGTGTAGATAGTTGCGCGGTTAGCCTGCTTACTAATTCCATGGGAGTGGAGGGAGATGCCGATCCTGCCGCCATTATAAAAGCAGTGGAGGATGCAGGCTATGGAGCCAGCAGAAAAAATAATGATGAAGACTCTGTTGGGGTACCAAACTATGACGGCGATCTTATAGATACACAGACGCCTAAGATAAGAAATCGTTTGATTGCTTCAGTTATTCTGCTGATTCCGCTTATGTACGTATCGATGGGGCACATGATGTGGGATTGGCCGGTGCCTCCTATTTTAGCTGATAACCATATTGCTATGGGGATTTACGAGATGCTATTAGCCGGTATCATTATGGTTATTAATCAAAAATTCTTTGTAAGCGGATTTCGCGGATTGATACACGCTGCACCAAACATGGATACCCTTGTGGCTATGGGTTCAGCAGCATCCTATATATACAGTATATATGCCTTATTTGCTATGACTGTAGCTCAGAAGAATGGTGATGCTGTAAAAGTGATGGAGCTGATGAATGATTTTTATTTTGAATCGGCTGCCATGATTCTTACATTAATCACTGTAGGAAAACTTCTTGAGTCTATCTCAAAAGGAAGAACTACTGATGCACTCAAGGACTTGATGAGGCTGGCTGCCAAAACAGCTGTAGTTATAAAAGATAGTGAAGAGAGACAGGTGCCTATTGAGCAGGTCAAAGTGGGGGATAGGTTTGTGGTGCGTCCGGGAGAAAATATCCCGGTTGATGGAGTAGTTATAGAAGGCAGTGGCGCTGTAAATGAATCTGCCCTTACCGGGGAGAGCATTCCTGTCTATAAGCAGCCTGGAGATACGATTTCTGCAGCCACGATAAATGAAAACGGATATATGGTGTGCGAGGCTACGAGGGTCGGCAAAGACACCACTCTTTCTCAGATTATTCAGATGGTAAGCGATGCTGCGGCTACAAAGGCACCTATTGCAAAAATAGCAGACAAAGTATCGGGAGTATTTGTTCCTACGGTCATAGTAATAGCCTTCATTACATTTGTTATATGGCTGTTTGTAGGGCAGACATTTGGCTACGCTCTAGCAAGAGCAATCTCAGTATTAGTGATAAGTTGTCCTTGCGCATTGGGACTTGCTACGCCTGTGGCGATTATGGTGGGAAATGGGATTGGAGCCAAAAACGGCATTATGTTTAAAACGGCGATTTCCCTTGAGGAGACGGGCAAGGCTCAGATTGTGGCACTTGATAAGACCGGTACCATCACAAAAGGAGAGCCCAAAGTCATTGGTACCTTTGAATATGAAGGTGTGGATGATGTGGATTTGATTAGGGCGGCTATTGCCCTTGAAAGCAAATCAGAGCATCCTCTTGCTAAAGCAATAATGGAAAATGCTCTTGAGATTGGAATGGAGCCTGCTGACATCACAGATTTTAAGGCAATTGCAGGCAATGGCCTACAGGCAAGGCTGGATGGCAAGTACATATATGGTGGTAATTATGAATTTGTTTCATCTAAGATTGCACTTGACGAGAGGGTGATGAGCCTTGCAAAAGAGCTTGCTTCAAAGGGAGAGACTCCGCTGTTTTTTGCGGAGGAGGACAGATTTCTTGGAATCATATCAGTTGCAGATGTTATCAAGGAAGATTCCGCTGAAGCTATCGCAGATCTTAAAAATATGGGTATTCATGTGGTGATGCTTACAGGTGATAATAAGACCACGGCCGCTGCTATAGCAGAAGATGCTGGAGTGGATGAGGTAATAGCAAACGTAAGACCTGATGGCAAAGAGGAAGTCATAAGACAGTTGCAGCAATTCGGAAAAGTAGTGATGGTGGGAGATGGCATCAATGATGCGCCGGCACTTACAAAAGCAGATATAGGTATAGCAATCGGAGCAGGCACTGACGTGGCTATAGATGCCGCAGATGTTGTTCTTATGAAAAGTAAACTAAGTGATGTGGTTGGTGCTATTAGATTGAGCCGGGCGACTCTTATCAATATATATGAGAATCTGTTCTGGGCCTTTTTCTACAATGTAATAGGTATTCCCCTTGCAGCAGGAGCTTATATACATGCATTTGGATGGACTCTCAATCCTATGTTTGGCGCAGCAGCTATGAGTCTATCAAGTTTTTGTGTGGTGTCAAACGCCCTCAGGCTTAATTTATTCAATATAAGAAATAATTCCAAGGACAAGCATAAGAAAAATTCACTGGGACATGAGCCATTGCTTATGCAACAGGCCAGTGACAAAGCAAATGATAAGGAGGAAAACAACATGGAGATTAAAGTAAACGGAATGATGTGTGCTCATTGCGAAGCACATGTAAAAGAGGCTATTGAAAAATTAGCCAATGTAGAAGAGGCTATCGCAAATCACGAGGCCAATCTTGTTACCATTAAGACATCAGGGGAAGTGACTGAAGCCGAATTAAAAAAGGCTGTTGAAGACGCCGGATATGAGTACGAAGGGAAAGCGTAGCCACTCTTCCAAATGTTCCGTGCTCCCAATGTAAGCTCCGCTTACTAGAGCAACATTTTCCTGCGCAAGCTTGGAAAATATTACTCATTTCCCGGAGGGCACCTTCCAT
>FLNY01000031.1_pt1 | contig 30218 bp, 18 predicted proteins | sample 1140381 | NCBI WGS metagenome assembly FLNY01 (sample SAMEA3878172, study PRJEB12797) | bioreactor metagenome | biome: Moose rumen | place: Sweden | collected 2011-10 | reverse complement strand
AATTTCGTTAGTAAAACAGCGGAAACTATGTTTTTTTTATACTTTCCGCTCGTTTTCTCACGAAAAAGTATTATCTTTGTGGCGTAAATCGAAATGCCACCGGTATTGCTAACGGTATGACAAAAACAGATTAACAGATGGAATATAGGTGGGTTCTAAAAATTCCCACGATTTAAATTAGTTAATTACATGAATAACATTATGTCATCTTTTTGTTTTCTTTCGGTGCAAACTGTTAACTTCTGCGGTCACATAGCCCGCTATGGTCAATGGTCTTTACACCCCCTCCGCTTCGCTTCTCCCCCGTTTCGCGGGGGAGCGCAACCCTTATCAGTTAACATTTTGCCCTCGAAACAAATTCAAAAATCTGACAGTGGGAATTATTAGAACCCACCTATACAAGAACACAAAAGGAACAAGAACCATGAAGAAACAAGCAAGACTATGGATGATGGCCGCCATCCTTTTATTCTGCGGCGCAAGTGTACTGACATCGTGCAGCAAGGACGATGACAACGCTGCCGTTGTTCAGCCCACGAAGGAGTATTTCACACTGTGGAACCAGTGCGTGGCGCTGACTGCCTTGCAGGAGTATGTAAAGGATGTGACGAACCCGAACAGTCCTGATTTCATCAAGGAGGAGGACCGTATCGCCACGTTTGATATGGATGGTACGTTCGTAGGTGAACTATATCCTACGTATTTCGAGTATAACATGTTGGAATACCGTGTACTGGACGACCCAGACTATCGTGACATAGCTCCGGAGGACGTGAAGGAGGCTGCACAGGCTATCAGGGACTTTGTAAGGTATGGCAAGAAACTGCCCGACCATTTCGACATGATACACGCCTATGCGGCGGCGAAAGCCTACAGCGGCATGACACTTGCCGAGTTTGACGCCTATGTCAAGGCATACGCCCAGCAGCCAGCCAACGGCTTCAGCGGCATGACATACGGCCAGAGCTTCTACAAGCCCATGCTGGAGGTGTTTGACTACCTGAAGGACAATGGCTTCACCTGCTACGTCGTCAGTGGCTCAGACCGTTTCATCTGTCGCGCCTTGGCAGAAAGCATTGGCATACCATCCAACCGCGTCATCGGCATGGACGTGAAGTTGCGCTCCAGCAGTCAGGGCACGGAGGAAGGTGTCAACTACACCATGGGACGTGAGGAAGACCTTGTGCGCACCGATGAACTGATAATCAAGAATCTGAAGACTAACAAGGTGTTGCAGATTTCGCAGGAGATAGGCAAGGTGCCGGTTCTATCGTTTGGCAACAGCAGCGGCGACTGCGCCATGCACAACTATTGTCTGGGTAATCAGAAGTACCGCACCGCCACATTCATGCTTGTGGCTGATGATGACAGCCGCGACCACGCCGACCTGGCAGAGGGTGCCAAGCGTGAGGCGAAATGGCGTGAGGCAGGCTACTACGTAATATCCATGAAGAATGACTTCAAGACCATCTATGGCGATGGTGTGCAAAAGGTGGACTTTACCTTTCCCGCAGAAGCGCACTGACAGAAGGCAGTCACGGCATTGGCGTTTTCCTTTATGACAGTCAGCTGGTTGCTTGTATAGGAGAGCGTGATATTGTCAACACAGCCGTACGTGCAGTTCTGACATTAAAATACTGCAGTACTAAACTTCGTTATTTTCCGCGGCACGACCTGACGAATTCTGATGGGGTCATGCCATATTCCGCCTTGAAATTTTCGGAAAAACGCTTCGGCGAACTGTAGCCTACGGCGTAAGCCACCTCTGCCACCTGTTTCTGCGAGCGCTCAAGCAGCTGATGTGCGCGTTTCAGACGTATCGTGCGCATGAACTCATGGGGGCCATTGCCTACTATGCTCATCATCTTCTTGTATAGATTGGCACGCGACATATTGAGGTCTGACGAGAGTTGCTCCACGCTGTAGTCGCTGTCGGCCATGTGGTCTTCTACGAGCGATATGGCTTTGCTTATAAACTCCTCGTCAAGCGATGTTATGGTTATCTCGCTCGGTTTTACTTCTATCTTGCGTTGGAACGTCTCATGGCTTGTGCGTGTCCACTCAACGAACTTGTCTATGCGCAGTATCAGATGTTCTATATTAAAAGGTTTCGTGAGGTAATCATCGGCACCTATCTTCAATCCGCCCACGATGTCTTGGTCTGTCTGCTTGGCAGTGAGCATTATCACTGGTATATGCGATGTGCTGATATCGGTCTTTATGCATCTTGTAAGTTCCATTCCATCAACACGGGGCATCATGATGTCAGTCACCACAAGCGTAACATCATTATTCTTCAACAGGTCGAGAGCCTCCTGACCATCGACTGCCTGCATTATCGTGTAGCCTTTCTCCTTATATGCCGTATGCAGACTGTCGGCTATGAATGTACGAAGGTCATGGTTGTCATCAACCACGAGTATCGTCACGGGGTTGTCTGTCCTGCCAAGTGTTTCAGAGTTCGTCGTCTCCACAAGAGGCGTGGCTATTTCCTGTCTGTCTTCTTCGAGCATACTTGGCGGTATTTGCACAGAGAATACAGCACCCTGCGGCTCATTATCGCCGACAGTGATATTTCCTCCATGCATACGCACATACTCGCTGACGATGTGAAGCCCTATGCCGCTGCCTGCCTTTGCATCGTCATTGCGCACCTGATAGAAACGTTGGAAGATGCGCTCCTTATCCTCATCAGCAATGCCGCAGCCCGTATCAGCCACGGATATGGCCAGTCCCGTTGCAGAGTCTTCACGCAGGCGGACGCTTACCCTGCCTCCGTCGTCAGTAAACTTCAACGCATTCGACAACAGGTTATACATTATCTTATTCAGCTTCTTTGCATCCACGGTGAAGAAAAGATGCTCCTGCTGCGGTTCGTAAGTCAGACTGATACCGCGCTCCGATGCGTAGTTGCTGAACGACAGGCAGATGTTACCCACGTACTGCGCCACGTCTATTGACTGCAGGGTTAGCTTTTCTGCACCCACGTCGAGCCTGCGGAAGTCGAGCAAGTTATTTACCTGATTGTAAAGCAACTCGGCATTGCGATATATCATTTCCAGTTTCTCCCTCAACTGCTGACTTATGTCGCCACTCAGTAAGCTCTGTAATGGCGACATGATAAGCGTAAGCGGTGTGCGCAGGTCATGGCTGATATTGGTAAAGAAGCGCAGCTTCATCTCGGAGAGCTGTACCTGCTGCTGCTGTTCGAGGTTTTCTCGTTGCTGCTCCATTCGCAGCAGGTGTCTGCGATGGAAGTAACGGTTCAAGGCAAACGCTGCACCAAGGGCGAGCAAGGCATATACTATCATCATCCACCACGACAGATAGAAAGGTGGTGCCACCTTTATCGTCACGCTCGTCACCTCGCCCCACTCGCCGTTTTCACTGACGGCTTTTATCTCCAGCGTATAGGTGCCATGGGCAAGTGTGAGCAGCGACACAGCATTCTTATCAGTGTAAATCCAGTCTTTGCCCAACTGCTTTATGCGGTAAGCGTAGATTACACGCCCATTGCTTGCCAGATTGCCCGTGAAAAATCTGAACACTATCTGGCGGTCGTCATACGACAGGCGTACAACACCGTCATCATCGGCAAGCACCTGGCGGCCGCCCACGGTCACTTCGCTCAGCGTCAGTTTTGGGCGCTCACCGCCCTGGGCAACCGACTGCATCGACACTACGGTCAGACCTTCGTGACCACCCATGAATATATCACCCTCAGGACTGCATGCCGCGGCAAACGTATTGAAGTAATCATTCAGCAATCCGCTGCCCGCAGGGAAGTTATGCACCACGTAGCCCCCCTCTTTCGTAGGCTGTATGCTCGATATGCCATGACTGGTAGATAGCCACATGATGCCACCGCGTCCTGCCACGATGGTCTTCACGTAAGAATCAAACAGACCGTTGTCTTCATTGAAATAAAACATTGAGTCGCGCTTCACGTCGAGCACACTGATGCCTGTGGCATGAGCTATCCACACTGCATCGCGCTTCCCGTCATAACATAGCGACACCACGGCAGGCTGCAACATTTGCTGGGTGCCTCGACGGTTGCCAAGCAGGTTCACTCCCTTACCGGTATCTGTATCAAAAGCCCATACCCCGTAGTATGTGCCTACGTACATGGTATGATGTCCGTCAAAAGCCAGCGACAGTCCCACTATAGTTTTACCATCAGCACGCACCTCTGTAGAAGTTTCCGTATCAATATTAAACTTCGTCAGCACGCCAAATCCTGTAGCTATCCATATATTATGGTGATTATCCTCAGCCATCTGCCATGCCGCATCACTGCGCAATGCGCCGCTCGCCTGAGTATAAGCCTTAGCCACCGAAGTGCCATTCATGCGGTAAAGACCGCTGTTGTACGTGCCTATCCACACGGTGCCGGCATGGTCTTCTATAAGTGATGAGATAGTAACCGAGGGTACGGCAGCCTTTTGTTTCAGCCCGTTGCGTAGCTCTACAAAAACGCCATCGCCGTCTGTTCCCAGCCATAGGTCGCCTGAGCGCGTAAACATTATAGTACTGATATCGCCATACTGCTGTCCTTCATTCTTGAAAAGCGAATGACCTGTATCTGTGTATGACACACCCGTCTTGAAATGACCAAGCCATATAGTGCCATGATGGTCAGCAGTTACGCAGGTCACGTTGTCAGATGTGATGCTTGTCGCATCGCCCTGCACGTGGAGCAGATGTAAGGGGGCGCCACCTTGCTTGCTGAAAACGAAGGCACCGTTGTGGTCTGTTGCCACATAGAGCTTTCCATGACCATCGTCAAAGATGTCGCGTATTGCATTGGATGCACTGCCCCTAGGCAATTGCAGTTGTGTTCCTTTGTGGTGATATATGCCTTCATTGACCGTGGAATATACCCAGAGAGTGTTTTCCGTATCTACGTACAGACGCAGATGTCCTTTCGAGGATGCCATGGCAACAGGTAGCGATATGCGCTGTGACTGTCCTGTCTTGCTGAGGAATTTCCACACCTCGCTGCCATCGGTAAGGTACAATCCCTCGGCACAGTCAGCAAGATGCCAGTCGGCACTGCCTATTTTCAGTGCCGTTTTCCACTTCTCATGCTTGGCAGTGGCATAGTCATAATGTATGAGTATGCCATCGCCCATAATCCACAGTCCGCCATGACTGTCAACGGTCATATTCCATTTCTTCGGAAGAGTGATGCCAAGCGAGCGCAGGTATTCGTCATTATCCATGAAGAACTGCTGCCTATGCAGGTCGTAGCGTGCCATAATTCCATTAAAGTCCACCCAGATATTAGCAGCCGCATCCTCCATAAGCCGGTTGACGCTGCTTGCCGGCACGCGGCGCTCTGCATCAATATATCTGAACTGCCTTACCTCATAGCCATCATAGCGGTTTACGCCTATCGACGTACCCACCCACAACATACCTCGACTGTCAATCATCATGGTGTTGACAGTATTCGACGATAATCCCTGCCTTACGCCCAACTGGCGAAAGCGATAGCCTTCGGCTGATACATGCTGTAATATCAGTATGACGGTAATGAGTATGCTAAGTGTCTTTTTCATTCTGTTGCTGGTGTTTTTCCTCTTCTCCTATATCTATTCACAATTCGGATTACAAAATTACGAAAATTATATTGAAAACGACAGTGATTGCAACAAAACAATAACAAATCCGAAACTTTCAGATGACTTTTCCTGCATTTTCCTTTGTCGAAAGAGAAAAAATGAATACCTTTGCCTTCAAATACAAAGACATTGAACCATGAAACAGAATACTTACGCTACCTGGGGCACTTGCTCCAAGTTTATTAACTTTGAGATTGATGACGAACTGCGCATACACAACGTGCAGTTTCTTGGTGGTTGTCCTGGCAATACTCAGGGGCTTGCACGCATGGTTGAAGGAGAGAAGGCCAGTGAGGTTATCAGCCGGTTGAAAGGCATCAGATGTGGCAATAAGCCCACATCATGTCCTGACCAACTGGCGCAGGCTTTGGAAAAAGCAGTCATTGAGAGACTGGACACCATAAAAGAAGAAGTATAGAGAGCTTAAAGCAACAAAGTAAGAACAGAAACGACAAAGTAAGAATAAAAGTATGGTTACCACCTGATAGATTTCCCTAATCAAGTAGTAACCATACTTTTATTCACAGTAACTATATATCTATTCCTTACAATCTACCGCTTTTTCTTACCAGAAAGCTGACAGTAGCAGTATCGTAAGCAATATCGGAACTACGTATTTCAGCATCACTATATATAGCGGCTTACGGCGGAAGTGATAACCGTTCAGGCGCATCTCGCCTACAAGCAGTTTGGGCTTCACCACCCATCCGATAAGTATGCACGTACATATAGCAAGTATCGGCATCATGAGATTGTTACTTACATAGTCAAAGATGTCAAGCAACTGTCCCACAGCACCATTTGGCAGGGTGTATTCAAAGTACAGCACATTGTAGCCCAGACATACCAGCACTGACCATACGAAACACGTAGCCGACATTACAACGACAGACTTCTTTCGGCTCCAGCCGAACTTATCCATCACGCTCGCCACTATAGCCTCAAGTATCGACACGGCACTCGTAATTGCGGCAAACAACACCATGAGGAAGAACGCCATGCCGATAACCATACCTATGGCGCCGAAGTCGTCAAACACCTTAGGCAATGCTATGAACATCAGTCCTGGGCCTGCCTTCATGCCCTCTGTACCCATAAATACATATACGGAAGGTATTATCATAAGTCCTGCCAGTATGGCTATTATGGTATCGAATATCTCTATACGGTCAACGGCCTTTCCGAGGTTGACCGATTTCTTCATATACGACCCATAAGCCACCATGATACCCATGGCTATGGAGAGCGAATAGAATAGCTGTCCCATGGCATCAAGCACTATAGTCATAAAGCGCTGCAGGGTCAGTCCATCAAAGTTTGGAAAGAAATACACCGCCGCACCTTCAAGGCCAGTACGAGTAACGCCGTTATTGTCAGTGTGGCTTATGAATAATGAGTATATGCAGATAAATATCACCATAATTACCAACAAAGGCATGATGATGCGCGAATACTTCTCAATACCCTTTTCCACTCCACGATATACTATATAGAAGCATATAGCGGCGAAGATAGTCATCAGCACGAGCGGCTCCCAAACAGACGTTATGAAACCCGTGAAATAGCCATCATCGGTGGCCTCACGCCCACCCAGCGACAGATATATGGCAAAGTACTTCAACACCCATCCTCCTATTACGCAGTAGTAGGGATAGATGATGTAAGGCACAAGGAATGCCATCCACCCGAGAAATGCCCAGCGTGGATTAAAAAACTTGTAGGCGGTCAGTGGGCCCTGCTGCGAACGTCGGCCTATGGCCACTTCGGTGATGAGCAGCGTAAAGCCGAATGTCACTGCAAGCACCACGTAGATGAGCAGGAACAGTCCACCGCCGTCGCGTGCAGCAAGATAAGGGAAACGCCAGATGTTGCCCAGTCCTACGGCTGAGCCTGCGGCAGCAAGCACGAAGCCCAGCGAACCGCTGAATGAATTGCGTGATGAATCTTTCAAGGTATATATGTTTTTTAATTCTCTAATACTGCTTTACGTATTATTGAGGCGTATTGTTTTTATTATCAAAATGCAAAGTTACGAAAAAAAAACAAATATCCTATTATTGTAGTTTAATTTTTAGAATCAACTTGTAAAAGTCCTTATCGTTTTTTAAGGTATCATAGTATCAATAAGGACATTCGATGATGTTTTGCGAGCGAGATATTTTGCAGATGTTGCGGAAAATGTGTAACTTTGCATTCCTTAAGTTGGGAATATATGGAACCATCAGGAACGAAACTACAGAGCATACGATGACGATACTTGATTATATTCAACGACACGCTACGACTGCTCCGCAGCGCAACGCAATAATACTTTGTGCATCAGATGGCAGTCGGCAGACTATCTCTTATGCCTCGCTGCTCAACAGCATGAAGTGCTGCGAGCCTCTCCCCATTCCGCTGTTAGGCTCCCGTTGGGATGGCGACTTTACGCTCTACACCACGGGCAGCACTGGTCGGCCGAAGGGCGTAGTGATAAGTCAGCGAGCGGTAATATGTAACAGCGAGAACCTGATAGAAGGGCATGGCTATACGCATGACACGAGGTTTGTCATTGCCGGACCTATGGACCATCTTGGTTGCTGGTCGAAACTGTTTCCAACGCTGATGATGGGTGGTATGTTGTATATTATGTCTGACGGTATGAAAGACATCAATGCCATACTTGACACCATAGAAGATGAAGGCAGTGGAGGCTTCGCCCTGTTCATGGTGCCATCGGCCATAAGGATAATGCTCACCCAGGCAGCTGGCCGCCTGAGCAAGCTTTCTAACAGGATTGACTTCATTGAGGCTGGCGGTGCACCGTTGCCACGCCCCGACATGCTCAGACTCTGTGACTTGATGCCGCATACGCGACTGTATAACACCTACGCTTCTACGGAAACGGGCATCGTATGTACGTACAACTACAATGACGGGCGCTGCCTGAGTGGCTGTCTGGGCAGACCGCTGAAGCACTCACGGGTGTTCATCACCTCCGAGGGAACGATAGCTTGTCAGGGTGAGACGCTTATGAGCCGCTACGAGGGAGAACCGGAGCAGACTGCCGCAGTGATGAGGGAAGGCACCTTCTATACAGCCGATGGCGGATGGATTGACGATGAGGGGATGCTCCACATCACCGGTCGCACTGACGACATAATAAACGTAGGTGGATTGAAACTCGCTCCGCAGGAAGTGGAAGAGGCCGCACTGTCACATCCCTCGGTGAGGGATTGCATCTGCGTATCTCATGAGCACGCAGTGCTTGGCGAAGCCCCTGAACTGCTCCTTGTTCTTGACGACGGTCAGGAGTTCGACAAGCGTGGCTTAGCTCGCCACATAGCAGCGCAGGTAGAGCGATACAAGGTGCCGCTATACTACACCGTTACAGACGAGATACGCAAGACCCCCAACGGAAAACTCGACCGAAAAGCATATAGGAGGAATTAACAAAATCAGCGCCGGTTGGAAGAATAAAACCATCACCGGCTTATTACATGACAATCGGGTGCTGATTACATGGTAATCAGCACCCGATTTCTTATATCCTCATTAATTCTAATCATCCAACAAGCCCACAGCCCAGTTCTCTATGCCTTTGGCACGTGCAGGGTTGGTGCTGCCTTCTATCTCTTCTTCAAACTCGTCCTCATCATCCACCACTATCTTGACGCTTCTGCGCAACAAGTCGTCAATGTTGCTGAGGATAATCATATAGACAGCAGGGGGCATGTATCTCTTTCTTATATATTCTTTCTTCTTCATAGGAACAATCATTTTATTTTAAGTTTCGTAAATACTCAACTTCTTGAGATTTTAGGAGTTAAGGAGTCAGAAGTCAGGAGTTAAGGAGTTAAGACAAATGTGTTGAAACTTTTTAGAGAAAGAACGTAATGTCTTAACTACTGATTTCTAAACTACTTAACTACATACGAAACTTGAGTCATTTTATTATCAGTTTCTTTCCTTTGTAAATATACATACCGCCCTTAGAGGGTTTGCCTGAGAGTTTTCTGCCGTCGAGCGTGTGCCATGAGTTATTCTGAATTATGAATTCTGCATTATGAATTATCTCCACTCCAGTGGTATAATCCATTATCTCGCCGTCGCCATAGTCTATGTAGAAGGATGTTATAGATTTGGCTCCCGCTGCATCATCCTCCACCGCCACGAGGTCATTGTTCAGTTGGAAGTAAGCCCTCTGTGCCCCTATCGTCATGGCGCCGTTTGGCCATGACAGTCGGTTGCCTGAGTTGATGTAGAGCTTTGTAGCATCGCCCTCAGCGCTTATCTCCACAGGAGCGAATGTTCCCTTGAAGGTCACGTCGCCGTCGGTGCCGGTAAAACTATTGTCGGCAGTAGTCAGTGTCACGCCCTGGAACTCCGGCTCCACAACGTCAGAGCCCGTGAAGCGTACTATGTAAGGCTTGCCTGCCTCAATGCTCGTTATGTCCTTGGCAAATGTCAACTTCAGACTTACGTCCTCCACCTCGGCACTCACAAGTTCCCTCACGTCCATGCCGCTGAGCGGTGTCTGACTGATATCCGCTATGCTGAACGGCAGGCAGAGGGAGTTCCATGCCCCGTCACCATAGATAGTACGCCCCGCCAGCGTCACATTATATGGAGTCGCAGCCTCTGCAGCAGTAGCTATGGCAAGGGTGTTGTCCTCGTCATCGGCCAGCGAGAGTCTTGGGTACAGGTAGGCAAACTTCACCTTCAGACTGCTGCCCGTAGGTGTATCATTGCCACCAAGAGCCTTTGCCGTCATGGTTATAGGGATGAGGGTTGAGGGTTGAGGAATGAGAGTTTGTATATCATCCTCATTTACTGTCAGCACAGTGCTGAAGCCGCTTCCACCGTCCTCACACAGCAGGCTAAGTTCCGTGGCGTACGTTCTCGTCAGTGGGTCGTAGAGCAGCATACTTGGTATCTGTGCCCACACGTCGGCTGCGCTGAGGTGGTCGGCATATACCGTCACTTCGGCATCCATCGTCTGCCGGTCAAGCGTCACGGTAGTGATGTCCCCGCTCAGTGCCGGACTGACGTCTGTCAGTTTGTTGTCAGCGGCATAGAGAGTCTTCAGTGCCGCAAGTTTCTGTGCAAATGCGCCTATGTTGCCTTCCAGTTGGTTGGAGGAAATGTTCAGAGCACGCAACTGTGAACCCTCCGCTGTAAACTCAGTACTTAGCTCTCCCGTCAGTTGGTTCTCGCTTATGTTCAGTGTCTCAAGGTTTGGAAGCGACAGCAGGGTGTAAGGGAAGTTACCCGTCAGTCCGTTATTGCTCAGATTGATACTCACCACGTGGCCTCCAAGGATTGATACGCCAGGCAGTGTCTCCACGGTATGTCGCTCAGGGGTGAAGTCCCACTTGTTGGTCCATCCCTCGCCATTACCCATCTCCGCGTATGCGGCCTGGAGCAATGCCCAGTCTTCGTCAGTCATCTGCGGCATGTCAATCGTTGCCTTCAGATAGAAGAAGTTGTCGCTGTGCGTAGCTCTCTCGCCGCTTTCCTCCACTTGACTGCCCGATGTAGTGGCATAGAGATATGCATACTCATCCACTAACGTAGGGTGCGCCACGGGTGCGTAGGGGTTCACTATGCTACCGCCCACACTGCCCCACTCTATGCTGGTAACGCTATTCATGTCGGCTGCCACGAGCAGGTAGTAGTTGCCATACTGTTCCTCGGTCAACGTTACTTCAGCCGTGCCTTCATACTCCTCGCCGGCTGCCAGTGTCTTCACGTTGGCTTTTGTGGTGAGCAGCACGCAGTTGGTCTGATTGGTACCGCCATATACGTCGGGCACAAGCCACAGGCGGTCTTTCCAGTCAGCATCGGTATCGCCATTGCCGTCGTTGCGCACGGTCCAGCGAATGACGGCACTCTTGCCTGCCTCTAAACTGCCGTCAACGCTCACGGCAGTGACATGCAAATCAGGTAGCATCTTAACCGTGAATGACTGCACGTCGCTCTCTATCTGCTGCGTAGCGTTGCGTGCCACCACCTGCCACTTATACTGCTTGTTGTTCTGCAGGAAATTGCTTGATGCCACCGACAGTGTCGTGATGCCTTCCGCCAGCGGTGTGGCAGGGCGCTGGTTGGCAGCGTTCCACAGATATACGTCATACACAGCATTTTGTATGCTGTTCCACGTCAGCGTCACGGTGGTGCTTTCCACCTTTGAACCATTGGCAGGCGACAGCTGCGTAAACTCACCGCTCAATACCGGCTTTACCGTTATGGTGTGGGTAAACTCACAGAAGGTCTCATCGCCCTTCTTACCTACTACATTATACATAATCTGCTCATCAGCCGCACTCTCGCTAACGATGGTCATAGTGCCGATGTTGCCTGTGCCTTCTGCCTCATAGCCGCTCAGCATCTCAGACGCTCCGACAGCAGTCCATGTAAAGGTGAGGTCGGGACTTATCATGGTAAAGTCCACCTCCGTTGTCGCCTCGCCCGAGCGCACGGTCTGCTCCCCTGCACCGTCTATCTGCGTGGGGTCAAACCTAATGCCCCATAGCTTCAGCGTCACCCCGTCGAGCTGGAGGTTCTGCCCCAAGGCGGCAAACAGTTCTGCCACCTCTGTGCTTATCACCTCGCCGTCGGTACCAAAGCCTACGGTCGTCTCTCCAGTAGCCGTACCGTTACGGCGCAGCGTCAGCATATAACCATTGTCAGCCAGTCGGTTCTTTATGGTGGTGAGTTGCGTTATTTCCTCGCTCGTCAGAGGAGAGCCGAAGGTCTCGCCCTCCTTCACCATCACCGTCACGTCGGATGCTATGGGCGATGCCGACATAAACTCAAGCAGGCTGCCCAGCGACGTGAAGTAGCGCACGCCTTTCTGCTCTGTGTCAAGAAACAGAGTGCCATCTATGCGCCATGAGGCTCTTTCATTGACATACACCGTCATCATCGACATATCGGTGCCTGTCTCTCCCCTCACGGTGAGCGTCACGTCATAGTAGCCCGGCGATGCATAGATGTGCATGGGGTCACGCTCTATTGACGATGTGCCGTCGCCGAAGTTCCATGTCCAGTCCAGCGCCTTGTCCGACGACTGGTTATTGAACTTGATGCGGTTCTGCAGTTTGTCGAAGGTGAACGAGGCATACAGCCCGTCCTCCCTCATCTGCTCCACGTATATGTAACCGTCGCGCTTATTTAGCATCACCTTTGACTCATCGGCATTTATCTTCGCTGCGTTGGTCACGCTCACGACATAGGTCTGATCGGTCTCAGCCTCAGCACTAACCACTACCGGCACGTCAAACAACTTACCGTTGGCACTGGTTATCGCCGTGCCTCCCGTTATGTCGAAGCGATAGGCATTGCCCTCCAGTGGCGTCACGCTCAGGTTCTTTCCTGCCGCACGCTCAGCCAGTGCCGCGCCGTCGGGCTGCACGCTGAAGCCTTCGGGGAATGTAAGCACCACGGTCATGTTGCCTATCTCGCTGGTATTCTCCATATACACTGGGTAGCTCACCGTCTGTCCTGCCACGGCATTCACCGTCATGCCATACACATTGGCGGCGGCTGTAGTCACCGATGCCGGCTCGGCAGGGTTTGCCGGGTTGTAGTTGTAGATGAAGTTTGCCGTCAGCGTCAGGTCCTCTGTGGGCATCGTCAGGGTGTAGTTTGCATTAGTTGACACCACGTTGCCATCCTCGTCGGTCCAGTTCACGAAGGCATACCATTGGCTCGGATTGGCACGGAAGGTCTGGTTAGTGCCTTCCTCATACTCATTGCCGCTTGCCACGTTGAACGTGCCGCCGCCTGCGGGACTGCTCAGCAGAAACACCTTGTGGTAGAGTCTCTGCACAGGTTCGGCGGGATTGCCCGGCTCATAGCTGAAGTTTGCCGTAAGGCTATTGCCCTCGTCCGCACTCAGCATAGTATAGCTGTATGTGGCAGAGGTTGACACCTCTGCACCCGTGGCATCTGTCCAGTTTACGAAGCGGAAGTTGGATGCGGGGTTTGCCCTCACACTTACCGCCTTGCCCACCTCGTAGGAATTGCCCGAGGCTATGCTGAACGAGCCACCTGCCGCCGGACTTGCCGTGAGGTATAGCGGTGCATACACGGGCTTCTCTGGTATGACGGCTTGTGCCGGTTCCCCAGGATTGCCAGGAGCGTAAAGGTAGTGGGCTGTGAGTTTCGCATTGTGCGACGGCATGGTATATTGAAACCTTGCCGTGGTTGATATCACTTCACCATCCTCCGTCCAGTTTACGAACTGGAAGCTCGCTGCCACGTTGGCCTGCACCCAGAAGGTGGTGCCCTCTGTCTGCTGCGACGTAGCGGCAATGCTGAACGTACCGCCGCCCACGGGGTCGGCAGCAAGCTCCAGCGTATAGCTTCTGTATGCCGCACCAGGCTCCGCCGGGTTAGCCGGATTATATTGTCCCATCACGTTGATGCTCATAGTGAGCATCAACATGAGGATTATATGTCTTATACATCTCATAGTCATCAATGGTTTAGAGATGATACTACTTTCTTTCTTAACAACGGATTTCACGTCACTTCACCACTTTCTGTCCGTTCTGGATGTAGATACCTGGCTGTGCAGCGTCAGTCTTTCGGCCAGAGAGGTCGTAGATGTCACCATCGGTAGCGGCATCCTCAACGGTCACACCGTCGATTGCAGTGGCGCTGCCCATGTCGAGTTTCAAAGTGAAGCGCGTCGTGTTCACACCGTCAGTGGCTTCGCTATAGAAGGTGTAGTCGCCCTCGTTGAGGTCAATGGTCTTTTCCTCCTCGTTGTCGATGAGCTGTATAGCACTGTCGGCACGCTTCGCACTGATGGTATATTGTCCATCCTCGCCGGCATAGTATGCCAGGGTAACGATGCCATTCTGCTTCGGACGCTCGTTGATGGCGTAAGCATTACCGTCAGTGTCGGTAGTGTAGAGCTGTGGCACGTCAGCGTTCAAACTCATGAACTTCGATGCGTCGCACTCCATCTCATAACCCATGTTGGCATCATCGTTGAGAACCACGCGGGTTTCATCTGCCGTTTCGGAGCCATCGGCAGTTATCTGCAGATTGTATATCCTACGGATACAGCCTTCCTGTCCCATGCCTTTGGCACCTGCTGCAGCGTGAGATGATACCGTACTGAGTAACTGCCTACCACTCTTGCCGAAGACAATCTTGTCAACAGCATCAGGCTTCTGTACGAAGAACGACTGCATCGGACGAAGCACGAAGTCGTCATCGGCTATAGAATAAGCCTTATACGTAGAACCTGTCCATACGGTTATCGGGGCAGAGAAGCCCATATAATAGATGTCATAGTAGCAAGGATATGGGTTGCCCACATAGTTCCAAGAACTGTTGGCAGCCACGTCAGCCACGTTGGTAACAAGGTTTGTCGTTACGTCGGTAGTAGTGAAGAGCTGTGCCTGACCATTCTCATCAGCAGGGAATATAATCTCACACGCCTTATTACAGTGGAAGATGTAGCCCTGTCCGGCAAGGAGTTTCTCGGTATCCACGTTCTTCCAACTGCCCGTAGCACCGTTGGTGGCACGGTTAGTAGCGTCATAGTAGCGTATTACGTATGATGCATCGTTGGTCACGGTGATGTCGGCCACAGCCACGTCGTGCAAAGGAGTGAAGAAATACCACTTGTTGGCGGCAACGGAGAAACGTGTGGTGATATTGTCGGCAGTAACGTCGTCACAGGTATTGAGCAAACGGCCTGGGGTGTCCTCGTTAATATACATATTGAAGTCCTTCATCGTCATAGGAGCCGCGCCACCTACGGTAAGCTGACCGTTGTAATAAAGGTCAACGTCGGGTTTGCCTTGCATACGGCGGTTGTTGGTAAGCATCAGCGGTGATGTAATCTTCCAGTAGTCCACGTCGTCGCCCTCGATGATGCTGCCAAACTGCTTCCAGTAGGTATCAAGCTTATAGTTCACTACTGCGAACGAAGGCACTACCAATGTTACAACAGTCTTGTCTTTACTGCTTGCAAATGGATCAGAAGTTATAGCGGGTGGTGTCGCTGAACGCATTACTACAGTCTCAATGTTAGGACAACTTTGGAAATTGCCACGATAACCCGAAGGCGTAGTGTAATGATATCCATAGTAATCGTCGTACCAATAAGGGTATGAATCAGTAGTTATATATGAAGGGAATTCTATATATGTCAGATTACTATTGTTACTGAATGCATTCTCACCCAGCGAGTACATATTCAGTGGCATTTTCACAGATGCAAGTGCACTGTAACGGAATGCATCATAATCGATTCTTTCAAGACCGTCTGGGAAATCTATACTCGTCAAGGACTTTGTATTATAGAATACGCCCCTCTCAATAACCTTTAGGTTTGCTGGTAGGTGCACAGTCGTCAAAGCTTGATTTTCTCGACATACATCGCAATAAATCGTTTCTATTGCGTCAGAGAAACGTATGGACTCCAATGCCTTACAGTTATAGAATGTATAACGACCGATGTTGGTGACAGCATCTCCCATAGTGACATGCTTGAGACTTGTACAAACGTCGAAAACGCGGAAGCCGAATGTTTCCAACTGAGCTGGCAAGTCTATCTCCTGAAGTAACGTACAGCTCTGGAACGCATTGTTGCCTATAGTCTTTAACTGGCTTCCCTCTGAGAAGGTGCAATACATCAGCGGTGTGGACTGGAAGGCATACTGCTTTATTTCCGTTACGGCTGCCGGTATGTTGATTCTGCGTATCGTGGTATTACGGAAAGCATATTGACCGATGGTTGTTGCTGTTTCTGGCAATATCACACTACCAAGGAACGTAAGTCCATCAAAAGCATTGTCAGGCACTGCATCTGTCACAGCTTCACTGATGTCGAGTGCCTTCAGATTCTGCATATTCTTGATATCCGTCCAATCAGCATCGTTCATCTTGCCCTTAACTTTAATAAATTCGACATCGTTCAGCACGTCTATGCCCGGGGTATAGAGTGCTTCATAGCCTAACGTACCAGGAGTGGCAAGTTCCACGTTCACCCAGTTATTACTCAGTTCAAAGTTCTTTATCCTGCTGGTAAACCACGCACCGTCGTTATATACGGTATCTTCTATCTCCAGAGTGTAGTCACCAGGCTCCAGACCTATGACCCATGTAGTGTAGTCGCGTACGCCATAGTATGTATTCTGCTTTATACCGTTGAGATAGACTATGAGGTTCTGATTACCATCATAACGGGTATTTCCGTCATCGCGGTAGGTAACATAGTCAAACTGCAGCTTTGAGGTCTTGTCAACAGTGAAGGTAGTTGCAATCTTAGAACCTGAATAACTCTGTCCCCAGTTTCTCCACTGTATGAAGCCATCCTCGATTGTCCAGGGGGTGTTGTCGTTGTTGACAAAGGTCAGCGGTTTAGATTTATCTGACAGCACAACGGTCTCTAATGGAGTGATTTCCTTGACACTGATATTTTTTACTCCACTCCAATAATTACTCCTATCACTACCAGTTGTATCACGGAATGCTATAGTATGTTCTCCAGGCTCAACATAGAACCTGCTCGCAGTGGTATAACTACTACTACTACATTCACCGACTTTGACTCCATCAATGTATACCCACAGCCAATGCCCATAGGTTGCCCAGTCAAATGTAATCTCCGTGCGATACGCAGAGGTGTAGTTCATCTTAAACCAAGATACATATTGACTATAAACCGCCTCAGCATCCTTTACTGCATTATAGCCTTTGACACCCCATGAATGTTCAGCATCATTAACGAACGTCACTGGTACATCTGCACGAGCCACCGCATCCTGAAAGTCTGAAGCATACAAGCCGAAGTCCATATAGCGAGTGCCGCCATTGGTGTCAGACACCTTTACTGCCAGCACATTGTCCTGCCCTGCCTTCATTGCAGCCTTCGCCTCTTCGTTTACGGCGATGATGTTGTAGTTGGCTGCCGCCGTTACATTATACACCTGTACACCGTTGATGTATGCCTCGCAGGTATAGTCGTTGGCAATATAAAGATAAAGGAACTTTGTAAGATCCTCCGCTGTAGGAGTAAAGTGGCAGCGCACCCAGTAGGTGGTGTTCTCTATACTCCATGTGGTGTTGGAGTATGACAACGTACCGTTGACTATAGGCAATGTCACTGTACCCCAGTCATAGTCATTGAAGTCAGAGTTCATCCAGTCATCACCCGGTGCATCGCCGCTGGCATTAGTGGCATAATAGAACTGCGCCGTGTAAGGCTTCTGTTCAATCACGCCGAAAGGTATCAAGGCCTTGGCATTTGCCGTAACAAAAGCCACAAGAAGCAACATGGCAACAAAAAGGCCACGTCTGAATAAAGATAGTCTTGAAGTCATAATTGTAATAGGTTTTTAAGGTTATATATTTTATTGTTCTGCATAATTCTGCAACTTTGCATGATAAGGTACTGTCTGACACCGTTGGCAAAGTTAGTACCTACTTCTTATATTATATTTCCAAATTCACAGAAATACATTCTCAAATTTACAGAAAACCACATTTCTGTAGATTTGAAACAAAAATATTAAGTAGGTGCGCATAATTATTTTTATAATAATACATGAAACAAAAAAAAGAAATTATTTCAACTCTGAAATTAAAATATTATGATTATCTTTGCAAAGTAAAACAGAAATAATACTGACACATGCTACAATATTTCATTACTTCACTACCCATGATGGTGAGTTTCTTCTGGCTATGCATACTTACCGTAGATTGCATAAAACATTTTACCATGCCGCACGTACGTATCACCATTTTCGCCACAGTCACAACCATACTGTATGCCTGCCACTTCTGCTACTTCAACCATCTGACGCAATGGCTGCTCGTCAGCGACACACTATACAGCGGAGCTACGTTGGCTGTGTTTCCATTATACTACCTTTATATAAAGGAAACGTGCCAGGGCTCCCCAACTACGCAAGAAAAGCTTCTTTCGATACTTCCCACCGCTGTAATCTCCGCAGCAGTAGCACTGACATATATTCTGATGGACGACGCCGAGCGACAGACTTTCTTCATACAAGGGCTATATGGCGGAAAGAAACTCTCGTTCACCGGACTGCCGTTGCTGCAATCCATATTACATATTGCAAAGCGAATGATATTTGTAATACAGATACCCTTAGTATTGTACTTCGGTGCACGACTTATCCGACAGTACAACAAAGAGGTTGACAAGGTGTACTCTGACAATGACTATCGACGCATGGACGTAGCCGATACCGTCTTGAAAGTCTTCATCCTTACATGCTTGGTTGGCTTTGTATGTAATATCATAGGACGTTACCAGTTTGCAGACAATATCGCACTGCTTGCCATACCGTCAGTCATGTTCTCTATCCTGATATTTTTTGTAATGTACTCTGCACACATGCAGAGAATATCTATTATAGAACTAAAAAACGAAACCTCATCGCAGTTTCCGTCCAATAAATCGGTAAATACTGACAACAGGCAAAACATACATACCCCTTCGACAGAAGAAGAAGAAGAAGTAGTAGTAAGACCTGACACCATAAAACTTCTTCGCCAACGTATCGAACAGATTATGCAGGAAGAACGCCTTTACCTGAAACCCGACTTGAAAATCAGCGACATTGCAATGCGCCTCGCCACTAACCGCGACTATATCTATCAAGCCATCAACGTGCAGATGGGTATCTCGTTTGCCGACTACGTCAACAGCCTTCGCATAGGCAATGCCTGCCGCTTACTGCTGGAAAACCCATCCATGACACTGAGCGATGTGATGGTGACATGTGGCTATAGCAGCAGCAGCACTTTCTACCGCTGCTTCCGCAAATACACAGGAAAGACACCAGCAGAATACATACTCGCCCAGAAAGCTACCCAATAGCCACATCATGCAAAATGTAAGCATTTCCCAATGTTTCCTTTCACATTGATTAAGCATACAAACAGCGCTTTAATATGCACCTGATTAGGGCGTAATAGCTACCCGATTGCTATGTAATCAGCACCCGATTACGATGTAATACCTATGCTATCACATTCCAAGGGCTGTTTTTCATCGAAATAACATAATAGACAGTGGTTAATTCATGGTGATTATATGTTTAGATGTTGTTTTCTATTAACATATAATGACAGTTATATTATGGTTAAAATATCTTAACAAAAGTTATTTCTGCGTAATTTTAGACGATATAGATTAAGTTTTCTTTTAATATATTAGGTAAATCGAGAAAAAAGTAGTACCTTTGCAACCGATTTTCGCTTGTAAACTACTTATATAGCGTAGATTGTGGTGCGCCAAGACATAAAGACGTTGGGCGTACACCTTATTATATATAGTGGATATAAAAATACAAAATAAATAATAACAAAAAACAACAAGAAAAATGCCTACAATTCAACAATTGGTAAGAAAAGGCAGAAAGGTACTTGTGGACAAGAGCAAGTCACCAGCTCTGGACTCATGTCCTCAGCGTCGTGGTGTGTGCGTGCGTGTGTACACAACTACCCCTAAGAAGCCTAACTCGGCTATGCGTAAGGTAGCCCGTGTTCGTCTGACGAACTCAAAAGAAGTGAACTCTTACATCCCAGGAGAAGGACACAACCTGCAGGAGCACTCTATCGTGCTCGTTCGTGGCGGTCGTGTGAAAGACCTTCCAGGTGTACGTTATCACATCGTTCGCGGTACTCTCGATACCGCTGGTGTAGCTAATCGTACGCAGCGTCGTTCTAAGTACGGTGCTAAGCGTCCTAAGGCTGCAAAGAAGTAAGAGACAATGCATAATTCATAATGCATAATTCATAATATTTTTGCAGAGTCTACTGCGATTATGAATTATGAATTATGAATTATGAATTAAAATTTACGGTTGAGTAAATGCTCCGGTGGGAGCGTTGAAGACCAAAACAAAGACAACCCATTTTTTTTAAAACTACAAATGAGAAAAGCAAAACCAAAGAAGCGTGTGATCCTTCCGGATCCAGTGTTCAATGACACAAAGGTGTCAAAGTTCGTTAACCATCTTATGTTTGATGGTAAGAAAAACATTTCCTACGAGATTTTCTATGCAGCCCTCGAGACCGTGGGTGAGAAGATGAAGAGCGAAGAGAAGCCAGCTCTCGAAATATGGAAGCAGGCCCTTGACAACATCACTCCTCACGTAGAGGTTAAGAGCCGTCGTATCGGTGGTGCTACATTCCAGGTACCTACTGAGATTCGTCCTGACCGTCGTGAGTCAGTGTCAATGAAGAACATGATTGCCTTCGCTCGCAAGCGCGGTGGCAAGGGCATGGCCGACAAGCTCGCTGCTGAGATTATGGACGCTTATAACAACCAGGGTGGTGCCTTCAAGCGTAAGGAAGATATGCACCGCATGGCTGAGGCTAACCGTGCATTCGCACATTTCCGTTTCTAATTTAATAAAGGAGGAAAAAAGAAATGGCTAAGCACGATTTGCATTTGACTCGTAACATCGGTATCATGGCTCACATCGATGCCGGTAAGACAACAACTTCTGAGCGTATCCTCTTCTACACTGGTAAGACTCACAAGATTGGTGAGGTGCACGAGGGTGGCGCTACCATGGACTGGATGGAGCAGGAGCAGGAGCGTGGTATCACTATCACATCTGCCGCTACAACATGTTTCTGGAACTATAACGGAAAACAATATAAGATTAACCTCATCGACACTCCGGGACACGTTGACTTCACCGCTGAGGTGGAGCGTTCACTGCGTGTGCTCGACGGTGCCGTGGCTACATACTGTGCAGTAGGTGGCGTAGAGCCACAGTCTGAGACTGTATGGCGTCAGGCTGACAAGTATAACGTGCCTCGTATCGGCTACGTGAACAAGATGGACCGCTCTGGTGCTAACTTCTTCGACGTAGTTCAGCAGATGAAGGACGTTCTGGGTGCTAACCCAATTCCTCTCTGTGTGCCTATCGGTGCAGAGGAGAACTTCAAGGGCCTCGTTGACCTCATCAAGATGAAGGCTATCCTGTGGCACGATGAGACAATGGGTGCTGACTACGACATAGAGGAAATTCCTGCTGACCTCGTTGACGAGTGCAACGAGTGGCGCGACAAGCTCCTTGAGTCTGCAGCAAACTTCGACGATTCTCTCATGGAGAAGTATTTCGAGGATCCTTCTACCATCACTGAGGAAGAAATCATCAAGGCTATCCGCAAGGGTACCATCGCACTTGAGTGCGTGCCTATGCTCTGCGGTTCTTCATTCAAGAACAAGGGTGTGCAGACCATGCTCGACTACGTTTGTGCTCTGCTGCCTTCACCAATGGATACAGAGAACATCGTTGGCACAAACCCAAACACTGACGAGGAGGAAGATCGTAAGCCATCTGAGGACGAGCCTACTTCAGCTCTCGCATTCAAGATTGCTACCGACCCATACGTAGGTCGTCTCGTATTCTTCCGCGTCTATTCTGGTAAGATTACTGCCGGTTCATACGTTTACAACCCACGCTCTGGCAAGAAGGAGCGCGTGAGCCGTCTGTTCCAGATGCACTCTAACAAGCAGAACCCTGTAGAGGAAATCGCTGCTGGTGATATAGGTTCTGGCGTAGGTTTCAAGGATATCCGTACTGGTGATACCCTCTGTGCTGAGGATAAGCCAATCGTACTGGAGTCTATGACCTTCCCTGACACCGTTATCTCTATCGCCGTTGAGCCTAAGTCTCAGGCCGACATCGCTAAGCTTGACAATGGTCTCGCTAAGCTTGCTGAGGAGGACCCAACATTCACCGTTCGTACTGACGAGCAGTCTGGTCAGACTGTCATCTCTGGTATGGGTGAGCTTCACCTCGACATCATCATCGACCGTCTGAAGCGTGAATTCAAGGTAGAGTGTAACCAGGGTAAGCCACAGGTTAACTACAAAGAGGCTATCACCAAGGAGGTTAACCTCCGTGAGGTTTATAAGAAGCAGTCAGGTGGTCGCGGTAAGTTCGCTGACATCATCGTCAACATCGGTCCTAAGGACGAGGATTACACCGAGGGCGACCTGCAGTTCATCAACGAGGTGAAGGGCGGTAACGTGCCTAAGGAGTTCATCCCTGCAGTGCAGAAGGGCTTCGAGGATTGCCTCAAGAACGGTGTACTCGGTGGCTACCCTGTAACTGGTCTGAAGGTAACACTTATCGATGGTTCGTTCCACCCAGTTGACTCTGACCAGCTCTCATTCGAGCTCGCAGCGCGCAACGCCTTCAAGAACGCTTGTCCTAAGGCAGGTCCTTGTCTGATGGAGCCTATCATGAAGGTTGAGGTTGTTACTCCAGAGGAGAGCATGGGTGACGTTATCGGCGACTTGAACAAGCGTCGTGGCATGGTTCAGGGCATGGACGATGCACGCTCTGGTGCAAAGATCGTTAAGGCTATGGTGCCACTGGCTGAGATGTTCGGTTATGTAACAGCTCTGCGTACCATCACTTCTGGTCGCGCTACTTCTTCTATGGAGTATGACCACCACGAGCCTGTATCATCATCTATCGCCAAGACTATCCTTGAGGAAGCAGGCGGTCGCGCTGACCTCGTATAAAAATCAAGAGAATAGGGCAGGGCATGTGAGCAAATGACTCTTTACATGCTCCTGCCACTATCAAATATTCAATCATTAAAAACAAACAAACGACATGAGTCAGAAAATCCGTATCAAGCTGAAGTCTTACGACCACACTCTCGTTGACAAGTCAGCAGAGAAGATCGTTAAGGCTGTAAAGGCTACAGGCGCTATCGTTAGTGGTCCTATTCCACTCCCAACACACAAGCGCATCTACACTGTAAACCGCTCTACCTTCGTTAACAAGAAGAGCCGTGAGCAGTTCCAGTTGTCAGACTACAAGCGTCTGATCGACATCTACTCTTCAACAACAAAGACTATCGACGCTCTCATGAAGCTCGACCTGCCTTCTGGTGTAGAGGTAGAAATCAAGGTGTAGTTTCCCGCAGCCTTGATGCTGACATAAAGATTAAGCCAGACATTCGGCATTCTTGCCTGATGTCTGGCTTTTTTTTGTATCCTGTCATTAGCCGGCAAATGTGTGCGCATAGGAAAAGGATAACGCACAAAAGTTATAAAGTAGAATTATTATAAAGTAGAATTATATTCTTAAAAATATCTAAAAGATTTGGATAGTTGAATGAAACAGAGTAACTTTGCGACATAAAAATATACGTAATATGGAATTTGTTGACAGAAAGAAAGAACTTGAACGTTTACAGAAATCCCTAAGTAGGGAAAAAACGCAGTTCATTGTTGTTTACGGGCGCAGGCGAATAGGTAAATCAACACTGATTAAGAAGGTCATGAACTTTGAACGTGGCGATATCTATTTCTTGGCAGACAAGACTTCGGAACCGAGCCAGCGTCAGCTGTTCTCGTCAATCATCGACATAAGTGTCGAGGGTTTCAGTATGGCCAGTTATCCAACGTGGGAATCGCTTCTCGTTAGTTTAAACAGGTCTATAGACCACCGTATAACAGTATGTCTGGATGAATTTCCATATCTTGTCAAGAGCTGTCCTGCACTACCCTCAATCATTCAGAAACTGCTCGATGAAAAAAAACTGAAATACGATCTCATTATCTGTGGATCTTCGCAGCAAATGATGCAAGGATTCGTCCTTGACAGCAAGGAACCACTGTATGGACGCGCTGATGAAATCATGAAAATGAAACCCATATCACCCGCTTTCCTCCGTCAGGCACTTCACTGTGATGCTGATCAGGCAGTCAGAGAATATGCAGTGTGGGGCGGCGTACCCAGATATTGGGAACTTCGCGAGAACTATGACAACTATTATGAAGCGATAGAGAATCTACTGCTAACCTCAGAGGGAACCCTGTATGATGAACCAACCAAACTTCTATATGATGAGATGCGTGATACAGTACAGGCTTCATCCATTCTGTCATTCATAGGCAACGGAGCTAACAAACTGTCAGAAATAGCTTCACGTGCAGAAAAACAGGCTACGGACATTACGCCCCTGTTGTCGCGACTGAGGGAATTGGGTTTCGTCAATAAAGAAATTCCTTTCGGTGAGAGTGAAAAGAAAAGCAAGAAAGGCTTATACCATATCTCTGATTCCCTGTTACGTTTCCACTATCATTATGTTCTTCCCTACCGTTCACTCATTGAATTAGGAAACAGTCAAGCCGTGCTAAATGTCTTTGCCAAGACAGAGAATGATTACGTAGGTCAGGCATGGGAAGAACTGTGCAGACGGTATGTCAGTACTTATGGGATAGATGACATAATGTTTCAGATGGCGTCACGATGGTGGGGCAGTTATTACAATGAGGAAAAACAGCAGTACGTTCCCGTAGAGTTGGATGTTGTGGCAGAATCATTCGATGGAAAGCATTTGTTTCTGGGAGAATGTAAATGGCAGGAGCGGATAGATGCCAAGGAAGAATTGGCACGTCTTCAAACCATTGCCAAAGGACTGCCATTTGCAGAAGGCCATGAGGTGCACTATGGACTATTCCTAAGAAAAACACCCAAGCATCCAGAATCGGCTAAAATATTTTATCCCAACAATGTGCTTGCATTGCTTTAGCTCAGCAAGATTAAGCCAGACATTCGGCATTCTTGCCTGATGTCTGGCTTTTTTTGTATCCTGCATTAGCCAGCAGTGAAATGTGTGTGCATTGGAAAAGGATAACGCACAAAATTTATCAATCCTCCAATTCTATAATTTTTCCTTTGTCATCTCAGTTTTTATTCGTAAATTTGCAGATGTAAATCCAGAATCATATTTCCGACCAACAATACGACAATAATGAACGAGAATTTCACCATACAACTGTTCGAGGATAAGAAGATTCGCACTGTCTGGGATGAAGAGAAAGAGGAATACCTTTTCGCAGTAGCGGACATAGTGCAAGTATTGACTGATTCAGTGAATCCACCCGATTACATAAAAAATGTTACGTCGTGACACCGAACTGAAATCCAATTGGGGGACAATTTGTCCCCCAACTCACAATAAGGATAATCATGATTGACAATAATTTTCTAACACCCCAATACTATGCAAAGCCCGCTGCAGATACTGAAACAATATTACGGCTATGACTCCTTCCGCCCATTGCAGGAGGAAATAATAAACCAAGTATGCCAGGGAGGCGATGCTCTGGTACTGATGCCAACGGGCGGCGGAAAGTCGCTGTGCTACCAGATTCCTGCATTGCTGATGGAAGGAGTGGCGGTAGTGGTGTCTCCACTGATATCGCTTATGAAAGATCAGGTTGACGCTCTCCGCTCCAATGGCATTGTGGCAGAAGCACTTAACAGCGGCAACGAGGAGCGCGTGAACCGCATAATACGCGAGCGGTGCTGCGCGGGGGAAGTAAAAGTGCTTTACTTGTCGCCAGAACGGCTGGTGACAGACCTTGAATGGCTGAGAACGTGCGTTTGCGTTTCATTGATAGCCATTGACGAGGCACACTGCATCTCGCAGTGGGGACATGATTTCCGACCGGAATACACGCAGCTCGGAACATTGCATGAACAGTTTCCTGGCGTGCCCGTGATGGCACTGACGGCCACGGCCGACAAAGTGACAAAGCAGGACATACTGGAACAACTGCACATGAAGGAACCACGCTTGTTTGTAAGTTCGTTCGATCGCCCCAACCTCAGTCTTGACGTGAAGCGCGGATATGCCGCAAAAGAAAAATTGCGCACAATACTCAGCATCATCAACCGACACCAGGGAGGAAGCGGAATCATATACTGCACGTCAAGGAAAAAAACTGAGAAGCTTGCAGAGAAACTGCGGTCGTACAAGAAATCGGCAGACGTTTATCACGCTGGCATGACCGCAGAGGAGCGAAACCGTGTGCAAGAGGATTTCATTAACGACCAAATAGACGTGATATGCGCCACCGTAGCTTTTGGAATGGGTATTGATAAAAGTAACATACGTTTCGTCATACACTACAACCTGCCAAAGAGCATTGAGAGTTTCTATCAGGAGATAGGACGTGGCGGGCGTGATGGATTGCCCACGGAAACGACACTGTTCTACAACCTGCAGGACATAATCACTTTGCGCAAATTCGCTGACGAAAGCGGTCAGCGTGACACTAACCTTGAGAAACTTCAACGCATGCAGGAATATGCCGAAGCCAGCGTATGCCGCCGTCGCATACTGCTGAATTATTTCGGCGAGACCACCGACTGCCAATGCGGTAACTGCGACGTATGCCACACGCCACCGCAAATGTTCGACGGTACCATCCTCGTGCAGAAAGCCCTGTCGGCAATAGCACGTGCAAATGAAAGCATTGGTTTTACTGTTACCATAGACATTTTGCGCGCCATGCCCACGCATGAAGTAGTACAGGGTGGCTATGATAAAATGAAAACTTACGGTGCAGGACGCGACGTACCAGTACGCGACTGGCACGACTACATGCTGCAGATGCTCCAGATGGGGTTTATAGAGATTGCCTACAACGAAAACAACCACCTGCATATTACGCCGCTGGGCCGTGAGGTGCTGCAAGGTACACGACAGGTGCAGCTGGCAGTCATCGTGCGAGAGGACTTTAGCGTAAAAGGAAGGAAAAAGAAGGAAAAAGCACCGAAACCAATAATCCCCGATATTCTGCCAGACGAAGACCCGAATCTGTTCCAGCGGTTGCGCGAGTTGCGCCGCAGTCTTGCAGACGAAGCAAAGAAGCCTGCGTATATAATAATGTCTGACCGTACGTTACATGACCTCGCTGCAAAGCGTCCCACATCAATAGCAGCACTGGGCACCATCTTCGGCATTGGCGAACACAAAGCCAAGACCTACGGTGAAATCTTCATCAAGGTGATAAAAGAGTATGTGGAAGAAAACGAAGAAATACCATTTCCAATAGAGAATAGAGTAGAAGAAAAAAATAAGAAACTCAAGGAATATGAAGAAGAATTGAAGAAAATAGAAGCATTAAAGAAGGAAATAGAAGAAAAGATTAGAATGCTTGGTTCAGATTGAATAAATTTTTTGTATCCTCAAAACTACAAAGCATCATGTCAATATTCAGTAAAATATTCGGTTTGAGAAATATACCAGAACAAACAGAACCTTCAAATTCACATGAAATAAGACTTCTTGAAGAATTTGAAGAAAATCTGCATGAATTATTGAATAAAGATATTTTCATTGCTAGAAGCGATTATCTACCTCTATGTTTGAAGTTCAAGAGTGTTTATGAGCAATTCTCTATGCTTAAAAAAACAAATACGTTAAATTACTTTTGTTCACAGAATCATGTGGACATACAGCGGATAGATGAATTTCTGAAGAACTACTCAGATTTGATTGATAACGAAAATACTGAGATTATCTCTTTGCATAATGATACATTTTTGAAGAAGCACCTTATTAATGACAAAGTATATTTTGACAATGTATTAAAGAAAGTAGACCCTACAGTATTGCTTGATGACGAGCAACGCAAGGTGGTGCTTTCTGACGAAGATTATACGCTTGTGATAGCAGGTGCAGGTGCCGGTAAAACAACAACAGTAGCAGCCAAAGTGAAATATCTTGTAGAAAGACAAGGGATTGACCCTAAGCAAATACTTGTAATATCATTTACTAATAAGGCTGTTGGAGAACTTAAAAGTAAAATAAACAAGGCACTTGGGATAGATTGTCCCATTACGACCTTCCATAAAACAGGCTATGCCGTATTGCGTCGTCAAGAACAACGACGTCAGCAAATTGTTGATCAAGGGTTTATGTTCCATGTTATCAACAATTATCTAAAAGGCAACATTCTTGAAAATCCAGAAGTAGTAGATAAATTGATACTCTTCTTCGGTAGTTATTTTGATGCTCCATACGAGGGCAAAGACCTTAATGATTTCTTTAATTATATAGCCAAAGCAGATTTTACATCTCTGAAAGGAAACATTGATGAATACTCAAAAGAAGTTATAGATTTTCGCACAAAAAAGAAACTAACAATTGCTCGAGAAACATTGCGTTCAGGTCAAGAAGTCTTGATAGCTAATTTCTTATTCATGAATAATATAGATTATGACTATGAAAAACCCTATCAATATAATTTCTTGCGTTCACATAAACCTTATACACCTGATTTTACTATAATGCAAGGTGACAAGATTGCGTACATCGAACATTTTGGAATAACACAAGATGGGCATAACAATCTATATACTAATGAACAACTTGAAAAATACAAGCAGGAAGTCAACGATAAAATAAAACTGCATCGTAAACATAAAACGGACCTTATATATACATTCTCGCAATACAATGACGGACGCCATTTCCTTGAACATCTGAGAGAAGAACTCATCAAACATGGTTTCGTGCTTACCCCACGTTCGTCACGCGATGTGTTTGAAAAAATTGTCAGTACAGAAGAAAACAGGTACATTTTGCGTATGGTGAAATTGGTATGTACCTTCATACAGAATTTTAAAACAAATGGGTACGATAAAAATGATTTTGTCAGATTCAAGACGAAATCAAATAATGAGCGTACGAAACTTTTCCTTGATATTTCTGAGCAATGTTATCATGAGTACTGCAAAAGGTTACTAGAAAAACATGCCATAGATTTTGAGGACATGATAAATGAGTCTGCGCGTATCATTAGAGAAGAAGAAATAAAAGGTAATAAAATTGATTTCAAATATATTATAGTAGACGAATACCAAGATATATCACGCCAACGATTTAACCTGACACAGGAACTTAGTAAACTGACGAAGGCAAAGATTATCGCTGTAGGGGATGATTGGCAATCAATATATGCTTTCAGTGGTTCAGATATAACATTATTTACCCAATTCTGCAAGACATTTGGATATGGAGTAGAACTCAGCATCACAAAAACTTATCGTAATGCACAAGAGTTAATTGACATTGCAGGTGGTTTTGTACAGCGTAATGAGTCGCAGATCCGCAAAAAACTTGTATCACCGAAACATTTAGAATACCCCATAGTAGTTTCTTCTTATACGGAAGATGTTGACCGAAAAAAATATGCAGGAAAAGGTGGTAAGTATTTTCTAATAGGGGAAACCGTAAGTAAAATCGTTGACGAAATTATAGCAGAAGCCCCTAATGCATCAATTTTGTTACTGGGACGTTATGGATTCGATGCATACAACTTATCACGTTCTGCAGATTTCAAATACAATGAACAAAATGGTAGTCTTTATTCAGAAAAATATAAAGATGTAAAAATAGATTTCATGACAGTACACAAGTCAAAAGGACTTGGATATGATTATGTGATAATTATAAATGCACGTAATGATGTATATGGTTTCCCATCGAAGATAGATGACGATCCTGTGTTGAGATATGTTGTGAAACTTGATAGGAATATAGAATATGCAGAAGAACGCAGGTTATTTTACGTGGCTCTTACACGAACCAAAAACCGTGTATATATTGTTACACCAGAGCAAAGTCCTTCAGAATTTGTTCTTGAGATTCTAAATAACGTGAGTTCGACGAAAATTATATAAAAACAATCATCTAATTATTAGTAAATTAGCGATATTTTTAGTAACTTTGTAGTACCAACAATAAAGTTAAACTAAAGAATACCGCTAA
>FLNY01003894.1_pt1 | contig 30257 bp, 31 predicted proteins | sample 1140381 | NCBI WGS metagenome assembly FLNY01 (sample SAMEA3878172, study PRJEB12797) | bioreactor metagenome | biome: Moose rumen | place: Sweden | collected 2011-10 | reverse complement strand
AGTTTTTCAATAATCGTATCTACCAAGAAATTGTTTTAAAACAATTTCTTGTCTGGCAAAGCCAGATTTCTGCGGACGTTTTCCTAAATTATCCGCAGAAAGTCATATCTTTCTGGCAAATCGATAAAAAGCTAAAAGAATCAAAGGGACTAATGACTCTAATATAATAATATTAATTGTAATATTTAGAATTAAGGAATATAAATGGAACAGAGAACATATAAGATTTTATATAGAGGCGGAACTGGTGAAATCGAAGAAAAGAAATCACGGTTTATAGCGCATATTGCATCGATACAATCGGAACAGGAGGCGGTAGATTTTATTAATGCAAAGAAAAAGGAATATTGGGACGCAAGGCATAATTGCTCGGCATTCGTAATAGGAGAAAATAACGAAATAAGTAGATGTAATGATGACGGTGAGCCGGCACAGACAGCAGGACGACCAATGCTCGATATTCTTCTCAGAGAGAATATTCATAATTGCGTAGTTGTAGTTACGCGATATTTTGGTGGAGTTTTACTTGGAACCGGAGGCCTGGTCAGGGCATATCAGGCGGCAGTACAGGAAGGTCTCAAAAATTGTATATTGATTGAGCCTAAGGAGGGATATCCTGCTACAATTTATACGGATTATACCGGATATGGCAAAATAGAATATGTGTTGCGTGAAAAAGATATTTCGATTTTAAATACAAATTTTGGTGCTGATGTTGTTATATCAACTGTCGTTCCGGTCGAATTCAAGGCTGAAATAGAAAATTCAATTGCCGGAAGAACCGCCGGAAGCGCCCGTATTTCATGGGATGACAAGGTACTATATGATATTCTTGATGGAAAACTTATGAAATTTTGAAAATAGTGCTTGATATTTTTAAATCTATGCCTTATAATAGCATTCGTTGACGCGATAAAGCAGATACGCATTGGCCCATCGCCAAATGGTAAGGCAACGGACTCTGACTCCGTCATTTCAAGGTTCGAATCCTTGTGGGCCAGTTATAGACCTAAGCATTCGCTTAGGTCTTTTTTACTATATATCGTTTTTATTATTAACTGATTATAATCAGGAAGGATTGGCATGTATTCATTTAATGATCGTATTAGTTATAGCGAGGTTGATTCTGATTTAAAGCTCACATATTTTGGACTTGTTAATTACATGCAGGATTGTAGTTGTTTTCATTCGGATGATGAGGGCGTTGGAGTATATTATCTTGCACCAAATGGTTTGGGATGGTTCGTTACAACATACGAGATTCATATACTTAGGATGCCCAGCTACTCGGAGCCTGTAAAAGTATGCACATGGCCATATCAAGTCAGAGGTATGATGGCCCGCAGAATGTATGCAATTTATTCAGCAGATGATGAGCTTTTGATGTATGCCGATTCTTTGTGGGTTTTGATGGATCTTGAAAAACAGAGACCAGCCAGATTGACTGATAAAATACAAAAAGCATATCCATTGGATGATAATATGCCTGATTTTGAATTTTGTCGCATGAAGCTTAATTATGATGGTAACGGAAAGCGTGTAGGACAATTTACGGTAACGCCTTATCATATAGACACCAATAATCATATGAATAATTCCTACTATATTGATGTTACCCGTCGATTCCTTCCTGAGGAGAGATTCGATACTATATTGGTCAATTATAAAAAAGCTGCAATATTATTTGATGAATTGGATGTGTATTTGGTAGAATTAGAGACGGGCTATCAGGTAGTGTTGGTCAAGGACGATGATATCTATACAATCGTGGAGTATATTTAATGAAATTAGGTGAAATACAAGTACTAAAAATCGAAAAGAAGGTAGATTTTGGGGTATATCTTTCTGATGGAGAGGGGCGTGTCCTTCTTCCTAAGAAGCAAGTGCCGGAGGATGCATCTCTTGGTGATGAGCTTCGTGTATTTATTTACAAGGATTCCAAGGATAGAGAGATAGCAACCACCACAATCCCTGCGATTACTCTTGGTCATATTGCCGTTCTTAGAGTTAGTCAGCTTAATAAAATCGGAGCATTTCTTGATTGGGGATTGGAAAAGGATCTGTTATTGCCTTTCAAGGAAATGACAAGTCGTCCTGATGAAGGCGATGAGATTTTAGTGCGTATGTACATAGATAAGAGTCACAGGCTTTGTGCATCCATGAAGCATATATATGATTTGCTTTCAAAGAAGCCTCCGTATTCTGTAGGAGATGAGGTGGAGGCTCGTATATATGAGTTTGGTCATGATTTTGGTACATTCGTTGCACTCGAGGATAATTATTCTGCAATGATACCTAGGCATGAGGACACCAGCAAATACCGTATTGGTGATGTGATTATGGTTCGCATTACCGGTATCAAGGAAGATGGTAAATGCGATGTCACGCTCCGAGACAAGGCGTACGTTCAGATGGAAGATGATGCCGAGAGCATATTACAGCTTTTAGATAGCTATGCCGGAGTTCTACCTTTTACAGAGAAGGCATCTCCGGAGGTTATAAAAAGAGAGACGGGCCTTAGTAAGGCGGCTTTCAAGCGAGCGATAGGTCGTCTTTACAAGGAACGCCTTATTTCTTTAGAAGGTGGCAAAATACGAAAACTATAGGGAGGTATCACAATGAAAAACATTATTGCAACAGACAAGGCACCAGCGGCAATTGGACCGTATTCTCAGGCGGTTGAGGTTAACGGGGTGGTATATACATCAGGGATTATTCCTGTAGATCCGGAGACCGGAGTTATACCTGAGGGCGCAGCAGCGCAGGCAGACAGGGTTTTTAAGAGCATGAGTGCCTTGTTGGAGAGCGCTGGTTCATCTATGGCCAATGTTGTAAAAACTACAGTCTTCATAAAGAATATGGATGATTTCGCTGCTATTAATGAGGTTTATGCGAAGTATTTTCCGGAGCCATTTCCGGCCAGATCTTGCATAGAGGTAGCCAGAATCCCTAAGGATGTTTTGATTGAGGCTGAGGCAGTCGCTATTAAATAATTATTTCGGAGAATGGTTATGATATATGATGTGATTATTGTTGGCTCAGGTCCCGCAGGTTTGACTGCAGGAATATATGGTGTTAGAGCAGGGCTTAAGACTTTGATTTTAGATTCGAGTTCAATGACCGGCGGCCAGATTCTTAACACCTACGAGATAGATAATTATCCTGCATTGCCCGGTGTTAGTGGCGCTGATTTAGGCAGGCTAATGGGCGAGCATTGTAATAGACTCGGAGTAGAGTTTGCCAGAGGCAAGGTTACCTCTATCATAGATAGAGGTAATACAAAAGAAATTATTACCAAAAAGGCTACGTTTGAAACCAAATCGATAATAATTGCGACCGGTGCTTCTAATCGCAAATTAGGTTGCGATGGTGAGTCAGAGTTTTCCGGGATGGGTGTTTCTTATTGTGCCACATGTGATGGAGCCTTCTTCAAAGATAAGGTGGTCGCCGTTGTAGGCGGAGGAGATGTTGCGCTAGAGGATGCTATTTATCTTGCCAGGACATGTGAAAAGGTATATTTGATTCATCGTCGTGATGAATTTCGAGGAGCAAAGGTCCTGCAGGATGCTGTCAAAAATTGTGCTAATATCGAAATAATTTATGATTCGATTGTTGAGCAAATCTCGGGGGAGATGGCAGTTCAATCTATAGCTGTTCGCAATGTTAAAACTGACGAATGTATAGATATTTCTATAGACGGAGTTTTTATTGCTGTTGGAAATATTCCCAACACATCTGGAATTGAGGGGTTGCCAAATATGGATTCGGCAGGATATATAATTGCTGGAGAGGATTGTGCAACAAGCATACCTGGAATATACGCAGCCGGTGATGTCAGAACCAAGCAGCTTCGTCAGGTTATAACAGCAACAGCTGATGGAGCCAATGCAATCACATCTGTCTGTACATATTTGCAGGATATGATTTAATAATAGGAATCGGTCCTTTATATGGAAACAGGGATTTTAACTATAATGGTTACACAAATATTACAAAAAACCAATCATTTGCAATTGTAAAACAAATTATATTTATTGCTTAGGGTTGACATATTGTATGATGAATAATATAATTACAACAGTTGTAATAAGTTTGTAACAAATCGGAGGTTTTATTACAAGTGAATTCTAAATGGAAAAAGACCATAAGCTATACGCTTGCGGCATGTGCTGTGGTTAGCAGTATTTCACTTACGAGTGATGCTGCGTCCACTTCGGCAGGTATCAGTGCATTGTCTAGTTCCACTGGGGATTTGGAGGCGACAGAGTTTTCCACATACGCCGGTGTTTCGTTAGCAGTTAATGATATACTCGCCGATGCAGTGTTGGTTGCGTCAGAGGCTGAGGTTGCTGATAGTGATACAGAGACTGTAGCTGAGAGCGAGTATTCCAATATTGCTATCGCGCAGGTAGACAATTATGTTTATATCCGTTCGGAGGCCAGTGCAGATAGTGATTATGTTGGAAAGCTTTACAATAATTCTGCAGCGACAGTTACTGATACAGTTGAGACAGATGATGGTACATGGTTGCTTATCACGTCCGGTGATTGTACAGGATATGTCAAGAGTGAATATGTAGTGCAGAATGATGAGGAGCTAGCCAAATCTGTTTCTACGCGTTATGCTACAGTCACCACGACTACTCTTTATGTTAGAGAGGAAGCTACTACTGATTCAGATGTTATCGATCTTCTTCCTGAGGGAGATGATCTCGTTGTCATCGATGAGTCAATGGTCGATACGGGCTGGGTAAAGGTTACATGTAATGCCGGTGATGGTTATGTCAGCACAGATTACGTTACTTTGTCAACTGAGTACACAGTTGCTGAGTCAAAGGAAGCAGAGGAAGCCCGTTTAGCCAAGGAAGAGGCTGAAAAAGAAGCAGCACAGGCGGCTGCCAAGAAAGCAACAGCCAGCTCTTCATCAAGCAGCAGCTCATCTTCATCATCTTCAGGTAAGACATATTCTGCTCCATCGGGTTCGGATGGTAGTGCGGTAGTTGCATACGCATCACAGTTCGTTGGTAATCCATATGTATATGGTGGTTCATCACTTACTAATGGAACCGACTGTTCTGGTTTTGTAATGAGTGTATATGCAGCGTTTGGAGTTAGTCTTCCACACTCATCATCAGCACTTCGTAGTGTTGGTTATGCAGTATCTGTAGATGATATGCAGCCGGGTGATATTGTTTGTTATTCAGGTCATGTTGCTATCTATGCCGGCAATGGACAGATTGTACATGCATCTACCTACAAAACAGGAATTACATATTCTAGTGCATACTACAAATCAATTCTTGCAGTAAGACGAATATTCTAGTGTTAATAAAAGCATCTCCATAGGAGGTGCTTTTTTTCTTTATAGGAAATTACTTTGTAAGTTCTATAAAGTAAAAAAACAAGCTACGCTTGTATGAGGTGTCTCGCCGGCAGAAGAAGTTAATTGCTTGCAGCAATTGCCGGATCGCACTGCTGGAGTTTTGCATGCAAAACTCTTTCTTGTTTTATAGATATACTATTCTATAGATTCTTGTTTTTCTGATGAAAAACAGGAATCGATGACTTTTTGTGGGCTGCTTAAGGAAAAAGCCCACAAAAATCCCGCTTTGCGGGACAACATTTCTCCTTCGGATAAATGTTGGTATTGTCCGGTTTTTGATTTTCTGAGGAAAATCAAAAACCTATAATTACTGTAGGATAGCACAAATTTTACTGCCACGCGAAATAATCAGATATAATGCACCTTTCTGACAAATTGTCAGAAATCACATTTATTAAATCACGACTTGCAAGGTATAAAATTGCACAAAAAGATGTATACACAGACTAATTAGAATTTTTAGATTTGGGTGAATTTGCGAAAAGTTATCAACCCAACTTCACACAATCGTCACGAAAAATCGGACTTGTCAACGTTTTATCCACTTTATCCACCGAAAATGTGAATTGCATGAAAAAGTTATCCACATTTTCGAAGAACGAGCGTTCTGTTCTAATTTCCCAAATAATACAAAATTATCAAAAAAGCTTGACTTTGGAACTGAAAAACATTTCTCAGACAATAATATAAAATATCGGACGATTCTACAAATTGAGCTAAGGTTCACAAAAGCTTCATATTTCATAAATTAGTTATTAGATATATGAATGGAAAGATATATAAGATAAATAGTAACATTTGCATAAATAAAATCAAGTTTGCTATTCCATTTATTGGTTAATTATATTAGAATAAACATAAGTTATGTGAATTTATACGTAAAAATAACTTTAGAGATTGTCTATATTGTACAGTAACAAAGTGGAGGTATTCGATATGATTTCGAATCAGATAATGCAGAATACAATAGAGGGGCTTCACCAGCTGACCAAGGTGGATTTGGCTATTATGGATGCTGATGGTGTGGTTTGTGCTACTACGTTTCAGGATGCCAATACGCATTCTGATGCTGTGAGTGGATTTGCATCATCCGAGGCAGATAGTCAGGTGGCATTTGGCTGTCATTTTTTCAAGGTTTTTGATGACCAGCAGTTGGAGTTTGTTGTGTTAGCAAAAGGTGATGGCGACAATGCTTCCACAGTTGGCAAGATAGCTGCTTTCCAGATACAGGAGCTTATGGTGGCTTACAAGGAGCGCTTTGATAAGGATAATTTTATCAAGAATCTTTTGTTAGACAATCTATTGCTTGTTGATATATATAATCGCTCAAAGAAGCTTCATGTTGAAATAGAGGCAAAGCGTGTTGTCATGATTGTCGAGGCAGGTCCTGATAAGGATGGTGACGAGCTGGATAGAGTTCGTTCGGTATTTGGAGGCAAGACCAGAGATTTTGTTACTGCAGTTGATGAGCACAATATTATTGTAGTAAAGGAATTAGGCGAAAATGATACCAATGCTGAAATCGATAAGATAGCTGCAGTTATTATCGATGCTTTCCATGATAGAGATTCCAAAAATATTCGAGTATCCTACGGCACAGTTGTCGGTGAGATAAAGGAAGTCTCTCGTTCTTATAAGGAGGCATCTATGGCGATGGATGTAGGCAAGATATTCTTCAGTGACAAGCATATAATTGCCTATTCGGCACTTGGCATTGGACGACTTATCTATCAGCTTCCCATACCACTTTGTAAAATGTTTATATCTGAGATTTTTGAAAATAAATCTCCGGATGATTTTGATGAGGAAACACTTACAACTATTAATAAGTTTTTTGAGAACAGCTTAAATGTATCCGAGACATCCCGCCAGTTATATATCCATCGTAATACGTTGGTGTATAGACTGGATAAATTAGAAAAAAGTACAGGGCTTGATTTGAGAGTATTTGAAGATGCAATAACTTTTAAAATTGCTCTTATGGTAGTAAAATACATGAAGTATATGGAAGATGAAAAATTTTAACAGGTTTTCTTTTGAAGGCTCTATTAATTAGAGCCTTCATTGTTGTAACTGGTATTTACCTTTTGCGGTAGTACTGGAATAAAAGGATGAGAATAGTGAGGTATTTGATTTGATACGATTAGATCATGTAAGCAAATCGTATGAGGCTGGTAGTCCGGCTTTGGATGATGTAACAATACATATCATTCCCGGTGAGTTTGTATTTATTGTAGGCGCCAGCGGTTCAGGAAAGTCTACATTGATAAAGCTTCTTTTAAAGGAACTTGATCCGACGAAGGGCAAAATATACATAAATGGTCAGGATTTAAAAAAGGTAACTCACAAGAAAATACCTATGTATAGGCGCAATGTAGGAGTTGTCTTTCAGAATTTCAGATTGCTACCGGACAGAAATGTATATGAAAATGTTGCATTTGCCATGAAAGTTGTTGAGGCATCGAATAGGGAGATTAAAAAGAAGGTTCCTACAATGCTTTCTTTGGTTGGTCTTGCTGCCAAATATAAGTCGCGTCCTAACCAGCTTTCCGGTGGTGAGCAGCAGCGAGTGGCCATTGCAAGAGCTCTTGTAAATGAGCCCAAGATTCTACTGGCAGATGAGCCTACCGGTAATTTGGATAATACAAATGCATGGGAAATCATGCGATTACTTGAAGAAATTAATCAGCGAGGTACAACCGTTGTGGTTGTTACCCATAATATGGAAATAGTAAAGGCTATGAATAAGCGAGTTATCACCATCAAAAAGGGTGTAGTAGTTAGTGATGTTGGAGGTGATGACTATGAAGATTAGTACACATGTTTATAATATTCGTCAGGGAATGAAAAATGTATGGCGTAATAAGCTATTTTCTTTGGCGTCAATTGCGACTATGTCGGCATGTATTTTTCTTTTCGGCATTTTTTATGCACTGGGTACTAATTTCCAATCTATGGTTAAAAGTGCCGAGGAGGGCGTTGCTGTCACGGTATTTTTTGACGAGGGAATATCAGACGAGCGTATAGCTGAGATTGGCGATGAGATTGGTAAACGAGCAGAGGTTTCGTCTTATAATTTTGTGTCAGCAGATGAGGCCTGGGAGACATTCAAAGAGGAATATTTTGAGGGGAATGAAGAGCTGGCAGAGGGATTTGCTGATGATAATCCATTAGCAAATTCTGCAAACTATGAAATATATCTCAATGATGTATCAATGCAATCTACCTTGGTATCATTTCTTGAGGGGCTTGATGGAGTTAGAAGAGTAAACCAATCTGAGGTTGCAGCCAAAACTTTGACAGATATTAACAGTGCCATCACCATAATATCACTTGCAATTGTTATTATACTTCTTGCTGTATCGGTATTCCTTATAAGTAATACAGTTATGGTGGGAATTTCTGTACGACGTGAAGAGATTGCAATCATGAAGCTTATAGGAGCAAAGGATGCATTTGTCAGACAGCCATTTGTGGTTGAGGGTATCCTTATTGGATTTATCGGCTCTGTAATACCGCTTGTATTGTTGTATTTTATGTACGAATCTGTGATTCAATACATGGCTAATGAATTCAATGTGCTTAGTAGTATGGTTACATTTATCTCAATAGAGGAAATATTTAGGACGTTGGTTCCCGTCTCATTGATTTTAGGTATTGGAATCGGTTGGGTTGGTTCCAGAGTCACATTACACAAACATTTGAAGGTATAATACAATGAATGAATTTGAAGAAAATAAATTTTCACATGATGAGCAAATTGCATCTACAGAGGAAAATCCTACAATCGACAATCCTATGATAGATAAGCCTAAAATGAAGAAATGGCCTATCGTGCTGAGTGCGATAATTGGTGTTTTTGTAGGAGCATTAATAACTGTTGCTATAGGCGTTGGTGTTATTAGTCATAGTTATAATAGTGCGACTGAAGCGGATGCTTCTGATGTTTTGGATGCACTCACAAGTGGAGATATTGGTGATGGCACATCCAAGCTTGAGCTTCTTATCAGTATTATCGAGTCTTATTATTATCAGGATGTTGATGATGATACTTTGGTAGATGGCATTTATTCCGGGCTTGTGGATAGCCTGGGAGATCCATATAGTGCCTACTATAATGCTGATGAATATCAGGAACTTATGTCGACTTTGACAGGTAATTATGCTGGTATTGGAGCTTTACTTCAAAAGAATTCTGAGACTGGTCAGGTTACCATCACAAAGGTATATTCTGGTACACCTGCTGAGGATGCAGGTCTTCAGGCGGGAGATATTATAATATCTGCTGATGGATATGAAGCTACAGATGAGGAGCTTGATGAATTTGTTCAGCACATAAGAGGTGAGGAGGGCACAGATGTTGTCCTCAATATACAAAGGGATGATGAGACTTTTGACGTCACATGTACTCGTGCGACAATTGCGACTCCGACAGTTGAATATCAAATGCTTGATAATAATATCGGCTATATTGCTGTTTCACAATTTACGGATAGTACATATGATGATTTTGTAGCTGCTTATGAGGATCTAGAGTCTCAGGGTATGACTTCGGTTATATTTGATATGAGAAATAACGGTGGAGGACTACTTGATTCTGTTGTCGATATTTTGGATTATCTGTTGCCGGAGGGTACCGTTGTTTACACAATGGACAAGTATGGAAATAGAGAAGATTATACTTCAGATGCAGCCAACTATAAAGACATTCCTATGACCGTCCTTGTTAATGAATATACTGCTTCTGCTGCTGAGATTTTTACAGGAGCGATTAGAGATTTTGATTATGGTACTATTATTGGTACTACTACATTTGGCAAGGGTATAGTTCAGAGTACTATCCCACTTTCTGATGGTTCAGCCATAAAGCTGACGACTCAGACTTATTACACTCCTAGTGGAGAATGTATTCATGGAGTAGGCATTACACCTGACATCGAGCTTGAGTATGAGTTCCTTGGCGGGGATGGAGATTCATATAGTGTAGATTTGGATAATCAAATACAAAAAGCGATAGAAGTGCTTTCGGAGTAATAGTTTTATAAATAGAGAGTAGGTGATTTCGTGATAGAGCTTGAACAGTTCAAACAGCGCTTGTTAGCGCAAAATGATTCTATGACGGAAGTGAGGGATTCACTTTGACTGCGCAACAAAAAAGGCGCGCATAGAGGAGCTTGAAAGAGAAATGGAGGCTCCGGATTTTTGGTTGGATGCACAGGTTTCCAGTCAAAAAATGAAAGATTTAAAGTCCATGAAGGACGATGTTGCCGTGATGGACAAATTGGATGAGACATATCAAGAGATTCTTGATTATATTGAGCTAGGCAATGAGGAAGAGGACCAAGAGATAGTTGATACTGTAGCTTCTTTACTGGAAGAGTTTGAGGAGAATTTGGACAAGTTACGAATGAAGACTCTTCTTTCCGGAGAATATGATAGCTACGGAGCTATTGTTACCTTACATTCCGGAGTTGGAGGAGTTGAGGCTTGCGATTGGGCTCAGATGCTTTACAGAATGTATACTCGATGGGCGGCTGACGCAGGCTTTTCCGTAGAGGAGCTTGATTATCAGGAGGGCGATGAAGCAGGAATCAAATCGGTAACGCTACAGGTTAATGGTGATAATGCTTATGGTTACCTTAAGTCTGAAAAGGGTGTTCATCGATTAGTGCGAATCAGCCCTTTTAATGCACAGGGTAAGAGACAGACCTCTTTTGCAAGCTGTGATGTTATGCCGGATATTGAGGAGGATGTGGATGTAGAAATTCGTGATGAAGATATCAGAATTGATACGTATCGTTCATCTGGAGCGGGTGGTCAGCATATCAATAAGACCAGCTCCGCGATTCGAATTACGCACTTTCCTACCGGTATCGTTGTTACATGTCAGAATGAGCGTTCTCAGCATATGAATAAGGACAAAGCCATGCAGATGTTGAAAACCAAGTTGCTTTTATTAAAGCGGGAGGAAAACGCTGCAAAGGCGAGCGGTATTCGAGGAGAAGTAACTGAGATAGGTTGGGGCAATCAGATACGTTCGTATGTATTGCATCCGTATAATATGGTAAAGGATCTTCGTACCGGAGAGGAGACTGGCAATGTTAGTGCGGTACTTGACGGTAAGCTGACTCCTTTCATGACGTCTTATCTTAAATGGCTCAGTCTGGGCTGTCCTGACAGAGGTGCATCCGATGTTGATTAGAAAAGTTTTTTAATAAGTCTTGAAATAGGTAGTGTTTTAATGTTATCATCTTCTGAGCGTGTACAAATGTTTTTGTACAAAAGACACTTGGAGGAGCTATGGCAGAGAAAACTACCTATTTTGTTTTAAAAGAAAAGGCTGTACCGGAGGTTTTACTCAAGGTTGTTGCAGCGAAGAAGCTACTTGATACCGGCAAATGTGAGTCAGTGCAGGAAGCGACGGAACAGGTTGGAATCAGCCGTAGTTCCTTTTATAAGTATAAGGATGATATTTTTCCGTTTCATGAGGATACCAAGGGCAAGACCATAAATATGGTCATACAGTTGGAGGATGAGCCGGGAATATTATCCAGCGTTTTGGATGAGATAGCGCATTTTAGAGTAAACATTCTAACCATTCATCAGAGTATTCCTGTTAATGGATTTGCAACGCTGACTCTTTCTGTCGATGTTTTGGAAGATTCTGGAGACTTTTCTGATTTGGTTAGTGCCATCGAAAATGTTGTAGGAGTTCATTACGTAAAAATTTTAGCAAGGGAGTGACATAATGAAAGTAGCGATTATGGGATACGGGACAATAGGTTCCGGAGTAGCAAAGGTTCTTGACACAAACAAAGACATCATTGCTGAAAGATTAGGTCAACCGTTGGAGCTCAAATACATATTAGATTTGAGAGATTTTCCGGGAGACCCTCATGAGGAATGCTTTGTAAAGGATTACAAGCAGATTGCTAACGACAAAGATGTAACAGTAGTTGTAGAAACTATGGGCGGTGTAGAACCTGCATTTACTTTTGTAAAGGAAATGCTTGAGGCTGGCAAATCTGTCACGACTTCAAATAAAGCGCTTGTTGCGGACAAAGGTGCTGAATTGATGAAGATTGCCAAGGACAATAACACTAATTTTGTCTTTGAGGCTGCTGTAGGTGGAGGAATACCAATTATTCGTACACTTACTGCTTGTTTGACCGGTGATGTAATAGAGGAAATATCTGCTATCTGTAATGGTACGACTAATTATATGTTGACCAATATGGAGCAGTTCGGAAGTGATTATGCGGAAATCCTTGCCGAGGCTCAGTCGCTTGGTTATGCAGAAAAGGATCCGACAGCTGATGTTGAGGGGCAGGATAGCTGCCGTAAGATAGCAATTCTTACATCCCTTATATCCGGAAAGAATGTTGATTTCAATGACATTCCGACTGAGGGTATCAGCAAAATAACAGCCACTGATTTCAAATATGCCAAGGCTATGGGATGCAGTATTAAGCTTATTGCCCATAGTGTTAGACAGGGGGATACTTATTCTTGCCGGGTAGCACCTTTTTTGGTAAAGCCTGATAATATTATCTATCATGTTGCAGGTGTTATGAATGCAGTATCAGTGCGAGGCAATATGCTTGGCGAATCAATGTACTATGGCGCTGGAGCGGGTGCATTACCTACAGCATCTGCGGTTGTGGGTGATATGGTCTTTTTGGCGAGAAATGTTAATAAGCATGTTCGTATAGGCTGGAATGCAGCAAAGCTAGAGTTGGCAGACCCATTAGAGCAGAAATACAGATATTTTGTTAGGACATCAGCACTTCAATCTGATATTGAAAATGAGTTTGGCAAAGTGGAGTATTCTTCGCTTGATTTAGATGATGAGACAGGATTTGTTACTGCTGAGATGACCGAATCAGAGTTCAACGAGCGCAAATCTGCTTTGGGTGGAATTATTTCGGTGCTTCGCTTTTATTAATATTTTGACGTGATTTTTTGGCAGATTTGTTTCATTGGAATTATTTAAGATTTTGCGGATGTTTTTAAGGAGAATAATTATGTTTGTTACTTGTTTGGATTTGGAGGGAGTTCTTGTCCCTGAGATATGGATAGCTTTTGCGGAGGCTACCGGAATTCCTGAATTAAGGAAGACTACTAGGGATGAGCCTGATTATGATAAGCTGATGAATTATCGTATTGCTATTCTTAGAGAGCATGGACTTGGATTAAAGGAAATACAGGATACAATTGCGACGATTGATCCCCTTCCCGGTGCAAAGGAGTTTTTGGATAGGCTTAGAGCCCAGGGTCAGGTTATTATAATAAGCGATACCTTTTCGCAGTTTGCCGGACCTCTTATGAAGAAACTTGGAATGCCTACTATTTTTTGTAATGAGTTGATAGTAGGAGATAATGGAGAAATAACAGGATATAAAATGCGCTGTGATAAGAGCAAGCTTACTACGGTAAGAGCTCTTCAATCCTGCGGATTTGAGACTATTGCAAGTGGAGATAGTTTTAATGATTTAGCAATGATTGAGGCTTCGTATGCAGGTTTTCTTTTTAGAACAACGGATGCAATCAAAAGGGATTATCCTCAATATGAGGCTTTCGAGAATTATGATGATTTATATGATGCTATTGTAAATATACAGAGGAAATAGTAAAAGCGCCCAAAAGGGCGCTTTTGTGCGATATAGACAATGCGTTAATAAAATAACAAAAATCTAATTAATAAATATGTCCAAGAAATGAATGAAATGTGAAAAATATATGTTGAAATTTAACTAAGACGGGTGTATTATAAAGATACAAATTAATAAATGCCCGTGAGAGAAGAGAATGTGGCTGTACCTCAGGAGTTATGCTCCTGCTTCTTTAGACATGTCATATTTTCTTTTTTTGTGTCTAATTTAGAAGTAAATACACAGAGCATATGAAGAGGGGAATATACCAATGCATAGAGAGTTTATAGAAAAACTTGAGGCAAATCCGGTTATAGCAGCCATAAAAGATGATAAGGGTCTGGAACATGCGGTACAAACAGAGTGTGAAATTATTTTCATACTATATGGGGATGTTTGTACGATACCCGGAATTGTTGATCGAATAAAGGAATCAGGCAAGGTGGCAATGGTTCATATGGATTTGATATCCGGATTAAATAATTCCAAGGATATTTCTGTTGACTTTATCAAAAACAATACCAAGGCAGATGGAATTATCACTACCAAGGGTAATCTGATCGGACGGGCAAAGGAATTGGGCTTATATACAGTGCTTAGATATTTTGTTATTGACAGCATGGCTCTGGTCAACATAGAGAAGCAGGATAAACACGGAATATCTCAGCCGGATGTCATCGAAATTCTCCCTGGAATAGTCTTACCAAAGGTTATTAAGCGGGTGAATGCAGTCAGTCATGTGCCGGTTTTAGCAGGAGGACTTATATCTGACAGAGATGATGTTATGAATGCTCTTAATAATGGGGTGCTTGCAGTATCTACTACCAATGAGCGGGTATGGCAGCTTTAAGAGATTCGAAGCTCAATTCATAATAAGCCAAGCCATAAGGCAAAATAAAAGGAGGAGTAATAATGGCAAAATACGTAATGGCATTAGATGCCGGAACAACCAGCAACAGATGTATTCTTTTTAATGAAAAAGGCGAGATGTGCTCTGTTGCGCAAAAGGAATTTACTCAGTTCTTCCCACAGCCTGGTTGGGTAGAGCACGATGCAAATGAAATTTGGCAGACCCAGCTTTCTGTTGCACGTGCGGCTATGACACAGGTTGGAGCTACTGCAGATGATATCGCAGCTATCGGCATTACCAATCAGCGCGAGACAGTAATCGTTTGGGATAGAACAACAGGCCAGCCTATATCACACGCGATTGTATGGCAGTGCCGACGTACAGCGGATTTTGCAGAGCAGATGAAGGGAAAAATACCTGGAATTGTTGAGAAATTCCAGCAAAAGACAGGTCTTAAATTTGACCCATATTTCTCTGGAACAAAAATTCGTTGGATTCTTGATAATGTTCCGGGCGCTAGAGAGAAAGCAGAAAAGGGGGAGCTTTGTTTCGGTACTGTAGATTCTTGGTTAATCTACAAGCTTACAAAAGGCAAAGTTCATGTTACTGATTATTCTAATGCGAGCCGTACATTGTTATTTAATATTAATACACTTGAATGGGATGATGAGCTTTGTCAGATTCTTGAGGTTCCAAAGAGCATGCTTCCTGAGGTTAAGCCATCAAGCTGCATTTATGGCGAGTCAGATCCTGAATTTTTCGGTGGACCTATTCGTATTGCGGGAGCAGCAGGTGATCAGCAGGCGGCATTGTTTGGACAGACATGTTTCAATGAGGGCGATGCCAAAAATACATATGGAACAGGTTGTTTCATGCTTATGAATACAGGCGAAAAGCCTATCTTTTCTAAGAATGACTTGCTTACTACCATCGCATGGGGACTGGATGGAAAAGTAACATATGCTCTTGAGGGTTCAGTATATGTAGCCGGTGCTGCAATCCAGTGGCTTAGGGATGAGCTCAGACTGGTTGATACATCGCCTGATTCAGAGTACTATGCAACTCGAGTAAAGGATACTAATGGTTGCTATGTAGTACCTGCATTTACAGGACTTGGAGCGCCATATTGGGATCCATATGCACGAGGAGCTATCACAGGCCTTACCCGTGGTGTTAATAAATATCATGTAATCAGAGCAACACTAGAGTCTCTTGCATATCAGACATATGATGTTCTTCATGCTATGGAGCTTGATTCAGGAAAGCACCTTACATCGCTTAAGGTTGACGGTGGTGCATCAAACAATAATTTCCTGATGCAGTTCCAGTCTGACATTATTAATACCAATGTTCTTAGACCTAGTTGTGTAGAGACAACAGCCATGGGAGCTGCATATCTTGCTGGACTTGCAGTTGGCTACTGGAGCAGCAAAGAGGATGTTATTAAGAACTGGGCTGTAGATAGAGAATTCAAGCCTGAGATGACAGATGATGCAAGAAGCAAGGCTATCAAGGGCTGGGCACAGGCTGTCGCTTCAACAAGAGGTTGGGCAAAGGATTAATGTCTTTTAAAGGAGAAAATGGTTTTTACAAATAGAAAAAGTTAATAAAGGGAGGTTTTTCAATGACAAAGTTAATTGCAGAGTTTATTGGAACAATGATGCTTGTTATTCTTGGTGATGGAGTTTGCTGTAATGTCAGCCTGAATAAATCAGGAATGAAGGGCGCTGGCCCGGTACATATCCTTATTGGATGGGGAATGGCTGTTATGGTCCCGGCATTTTGCTTTGGAGCAGCTTCGGGAGCACATTATAATCCGGCTGTTACAATCGGATGTGCTATTCGTGGCGTGACACCATGGTCTGACGTACCTGGTTATATCATTGCTCAGTTACTTGGAGGTTTTGTTGGTGCTGCTATTTTGATTCTCCTATATGGCGATCACATTAAAGCTACAGATGACGATAATACAATTCGTGGATGCTTCTGTACATCACCTTCAATACCTAATGTAGGACTTAACTTCTTGTCAGAATTTGTTGCAACGTTTTTCCTTGTATTTACACTTGCAGCAATCCCTGCAAACGCTGGAGAGACAGCAGTTTCATGGGTACTTGTATACGGTGTAATCGTCGCTTGTGGCGCATCATTTGGTGGCCTTACAGGATATGCTATGAACGCAGCAAGAGATTCCGCTCCTCGTCTTGCATATCAGTTACTTGCTCCAAATAAAGGCGCAAAGAATGCTGATTGGGGATATGGCTGGATTCCACTTGTAGCACCAATTTGCGGCGGTGTTTGTGCGGCACTTGTTTATAATGCACTTGTAGCAGCTCAGGTTTTAGTTTAGGAGTTTGCATTTAATTTAATAATTATACACTGAGGATTGGAGTCGGTATTGAACGCATGTGGAGATGCGTTCCATTACCGACTCCTTTTTTACTTAATAGACAAAAATGAAAAAGGAGTAAAGTATTATGTATGATGTCATAATCATAGGCGCAGGCGTTTCTGGAAGCGCAATTGCAAGAGAACTCTCGAAATATGAGGCTAATGTCTGCGTTCTAGAAAAATGTGAGGATGTATGTGAAGGAACATCCAAAGCTAATTCAGCCATTGTCCATGCAGGATTTGATGCTGCAAACGGCACATTAATGGCAAAGCTAAATGTTCGTGGCAATGAGATGATGGATGACCTATGCCGTGATTTGGATATCCCATTCAAAAGAAACGGTTCTATGGTTGTATGCATTCATAAAGAAGAACTGGGAGGACTTCAGGATCTTTACGATAGGGGTATAAAAAATGGCGTAAAGAATATGAGAATCCTTTCAAGAGAAGAGGCATTGGAATTAGAACCTAATCTTTCGGATAATGTCGAAGGTGCTCTTTTGGCTGAGACCGGTGGTATTATATGTCCATTTAAACTAAATATTGCTATGGCTGAGAATGCTAATGTTAATGGCGTTGAATTTAGATTTAATACAGCGGTTGAAGCCATTGAAAGAGATGAAGATGGATTGTGGCATCTGCGTACAAATAATGGAGAGTATGTAACCCGATATGTTGTTAACGCTGCAGGCGTATTCTCAGATAAGATTCACAATATGGTTAGTGAGAAAAAGTTTACGATAATTCCGCGAAGGGGAGATTATTGTCTTCTTGACAAGGAGGTTGGTGGACATGTAAGTCACACAATATTCCCACAGCCGACTAAGCTTGGAAAAGGAGTGTTGGTATCGCCTACTGTTCATGGCAATCTTATTGTTGGGCCGACAGCCATTGATATCGAGAATAAAGAGGGAACAAATACAACAGCAGAGGGGATCAATGATCTTATCGCAAAGGCAAATGATCATGTAAAGAATCTTCCTATGAGAAAGGTTATTACATCATTTGCGGGTCTTCGTGCACATGAAGAGCATCATGAGTTTATTATTGGTGAGGTGGAAGATGCACCGCATTTCGTTGATTGTGCAGCAATCGAGTCGCCGGGACTTACATCATCACCTGCAATAGGAGAGATGGTTGGCAATATGTTAAAAGAGATGATGCATCTTGAACCAAAGGCTGATTGGATTGGTACAAGAAAAGACGTCATGAATCCGGAAGGCCTTTCAGTTGAAGAAAGAAATGAATTGATTAAAAAAGAACCGGCATATGGAAATATTATTTGTAGATGTGAATCGATTTCGGAAGGTGAAATATTAGATGCGATTCACAGACCCCTTGGGGCACGCTCGTTAGATGGTGTTAAGCGTAGAACCAGAGCGGGGATGGGTAGATGTCAGGCGGGTTTTTGCTCACCTAAGGTCATGGAGATTCTCCATAGAGAATTAGGTCTCCCATATGAGGAAATAACAAAGAGCGGTGGTCGCTCAAATATAGTAATTGAGCGTACAAAGAATCAGAAGGGAGGCATGTAATAATGACATCATATGATATTGTAATTGTAGGAGGAGGCCCTGCGGGATTGGCAGCAGCTGTAGCTGCCAGAAAAGCCGGTATTGATAAAATTTTAATATTGGAAAGAGACAAGGAATTGGGAGGGATTCTCAATCAATGTATACATAACGGTTTTGGGCTACATACGTTTAAAGAGGAGCTTACAGGACCGGAATATGCATATCGATTTATTGAGCAGGTGCTCGATGCAAAAATTGAGTACAAGCTAAATACAATGGTTATGGATATATCGTCGGACAGAGTTGTGACCGCAATGAGTCGAGAGGATGGAATGTATCAGATTAAGGCGGGGGCAGTTATACTAGCTATGGGATGTCGCGAACGACCTCGTGGAGCTCTTAATATTCCGGGATACAGACCGGCAGGAATTTTCTCTGCAGGTACCGCACAGCGTCTTGTAAATATTGAGGGGTATATGCCGGGGCGTGAGGTTGTTATTTTAGGTTCCGGTGATATCGGACTGATAATGGCACGTCGTATGACTCTTGAGGGAGCCAAGGTAAAAGTGGTTGCAGAGTTAATGCCGTATTCCGGAGGTTTAAAAAGAAATATTGTACAGTGCTTAGACGATTTTGGAATTCCATTGAAGCTTTCCCATACAGTAGTTGATATTGAAGGAAAAGAGCACCTTACAGCTGTTACAATTGCAGCAGTTGATAATAAGGGTAAGCCTATTGTGGGCACAGAGGAGCGCTACACCTGCGACACCCTTCTATTGTCTTGTGGTCTCATTCCGGAGAATGAGTTGTCAAGAAATGCAGGTGTAGAGATGTCTCCTGTTACAAGCGGACCTCTTGTAAATGAGTCGCTTGAAACAAATATTCCGGGTGTTTTTGCATGCGGAAATGTGTTGCATGTACATGATTTGGTTGACTATGTTTCCGAAGAGGCGACAAGAGCCGGAGAAAATGCAGCCAAATATGTGTTAGGAGAGCTTCCTAAGGATGGAGAGAGTATTATAGATATTGTGGCTACAGATGGTGCCAGATATACCGTGCCATCAACAATTGATGCCGCCAGAATGGATGACAAGCTTACAGTTCGTTTCCGTGTAGGTGCAGTGTATAAGGATTCGTACGTCAGTGTTTATTTTGATGATGAACGAGTTATGCATAACAAAAAGAGAATAATGGCACCGGGTGAGATGGAGCAGGTGATTCTGTTAAAATCAAAACTTTTAGAAAAATCGGATTTAAAAAAGATTACTGTAAAGATTGAATCAGAATAGTCCATTAGGTATCAGGAGGCACAAGATGGAGAAAAGAGAATTAACATGTATAGGCTGCCCGATGGGGTGCCAGATAACAGTAGAGCTTGAAGCTGGTGAGGTTGCTTCGGTTACGGGTAACACCTGCAAAATTGGTGAAAACTACGCCAAGAATGAAGTGACGCATCCGGAGAGAACAGTTACATCTACAGCAATCATTCTTGGAGGCGATAAACCGCGTGTATCAGTAAAAACAAAATCAAATATTCCTAAGGATAAAATTGATGATGTAATGAAAGAAATTGATGCAGCAGTTATGAAAGCTCCAATCCACATCGGCGATGTTGTTGTTAAAAATGTTTGTGGAACGGGCGTAGATGTGGTAGCTACAAGAAATGTGGAATTAGTTTAGTGAGTCAACAGTAAATGGTTAGCAACGTGAAAGTTGCTAACCATTTCTTTTTTCTATATACTGATTGGAGAAAAAATGATAGGGAGTTTCAAATGAAAAAAAGAATCATAGGCCTTGATATTCTACGTGACATCGGCGTAATTTTTATTTTTTTATATCATTTTTGTATAGAGTATATTAATTTGGCAAATGGCACAGATCCAATCATGCCCTCTGTCAATTATTTTGCAAATATCTGGGCACGTCCTGCCAGCTTATTTTTGTTTATTATTTCCGGTTATGCTCTCATGTATAATCATGAAAACGAAATACCTGTAAAGGATTATTATCTGAGAAGATTCAAGGGATTATTTATTCCTTTTTACATAGCATACACGATGATGTTTCTTGCTTATTTTGCAGTTAATAATGTAGCAGCCGGAAGTACATCTCCACTTTATTTTTTTGTATTTACAATCCTTGGCGTAGATGCGATGGTTCAGGAAATGACTGGAGGACTTGGATTTTATCTTATTGGAGAGTGGTTCATGTCATGTATTGTTATTTGCTATGTAGTTTTTCCACTGTTTGCAAAGCTTATTAAACGATTCAAGTATTTAGTTCTTGCAATTCTTATAGCATGGTCGGCATTCTTGTTATTTGGTTGCAATATATTTCCTATTCAGGTCGAGCATAATCCATTGTTTGTTTTACTGTATTTTTATGTTGGGATGCTTCTTTATGACCTTGTTGGCAGAAAACAGATTTCACAAAATATAAGGATAATATGTACTGTTATTTCAGTTGTGATATTTGTATTTTTACTACTCGCAGGTTACACAGCTATTTTTTCGGTTGTATTAAATCAGCCATTTGAAATAATATGTGCTATCTGGTCTATTGCTATGTTTATAGCAATAAGGGATGTTGATATTAATCCCGAGAAGAAATTTTATAGAGTTATTACTTACATTTCCGGTATTAGTTGGAATATAATTTTAGTTCATCATATGATAATTATTTTGCTATTTAAGCATTATGATATTTCTTTATATAGCCGTAGAGAGACATTTACTTTGTCTATATTATCCTTTGCTTTGACTTGGGTAGCGGCAATTGTTGTTAGAAATCTATCTCGTATAGTAAGAAATGCTTTATATGGTTAATCTACTTTATTGCGTTAGCTAAGCCGCTTCACATAGTAAGCGAAGCTTACATCTAAAGCACGGAGTACTTGAGAGAGCGGCTATACATGGTGTATTACATATGCCAATTATAGATATGAAAGAGGATGGCAGTTTAAATGGACATTACAAAACAGATTGCACAGGAACTTACTGTGCGCCCGGCCCAGGTGGATGCGGCAATTAAGTTGTTAGACGAAGGAAATACGGTTCCGTTTATTTCCCGCTATAGGAAGGAGGCTACCGGAGGATTAAATGATGAGCAACTTCGTAATCTTTCGGAAAGGCTTACTTATTTAAGGAATCTTGAGGATAAAAAGTCTACATGTCTTGCGTCTATAGAGGAGCAGGGATTGCTTACTGATGAGCTTAAAAAGGCGATTTTAGAGGCTACAACTCAGGTGGCAGTCGATGATTTATATCGACCATATAGACCAAAGCGCAGGACCCGCGCCACTATAGCTAAGGAGAAAGGCTTAGAGCCACTTGCGAATATTATTATTTTTCAGATGACAGACAAGCCTCTTGAGGAAGAAGCAAAGGCATTTATCAATTCTGAGAAGGATGTCAATTTGCCAGAGGAGGCTATCGCGGGTGCGTGTGATATTATTGCAGAATCTATTTCTGATGATGCTGACTACCGTACTTGGATTCGTGAGAAGACATTCAAGAATGGCAGAATCGTATCCAAGGCTAAGGATGAAAATGTCGAGAGCGTTTATGAGAATTATTATGATTATGATGAGGCGCTAGCCAAGCTCCCGGGGCATAGAATCCTTGCATTGAACCGTGGCGAAAAGGAGAAAATACTCAAAGTTTCTATTGAGGCACCGGTTGAGGATATTCTAAATTATCTTCAAAGAAAAATTATAAGTAGAGATAATGAAAATACAAGCGATACATTGAAGGCTACGATAGAGGATGCCTATACCCGCTTGATAGCACCTTCAATTGAAAATGAAATTCGTAATAATCTTACAGAGATGGCAGAGGATGGCGCAATAAAGGTGTTTGGAAAGAATTTGACACAGCTTTTGATGCAGCCGCCGATTGCTGGACGTAATGTCCTTGGTTGGGATCCTGCTTTTAGAACAGGTTGCAAAATAGCTGTTGTTGACGCAACAGGAAAGGTTTTGGATACCACTGTTGTCTATCCTACCGCACCACAGAACAAGGTAGAGGAGACCAAAAAGGTTATCAAGGCTCTCATAAAAAAATATAATGTTTCTCTTATCTCTTTGGGAAACGGTACAGCCAGCCGAGAGTCAGAGCAGATTATTGTCGATATGCTAAAAGAGATTCCTGAAAAGGTTGAATACATCATTGTTAATGAGGCGGGAGCTTCTGTATATTCAGCCAGCAAGCTTGCTACAGAGGAATTCCCTAATTTTGATGTAGGACAGCGTTCGGCTACGTCTATGGCTCGACGTCTTCAGGATCCGCTTGCCGAGCTTGTAAAGATAGATCCTAAATCAGTTGGTGTTGGTCAATACCAGCACGATATGAATCAGAAGAAGCTTGATGAAACGCTTGCAGGTGTAGTTGAGACATGTGTTAATGCTGTTGGTGTTGATTTGAATACTGCATCGGCTTCGCTACTGGAGTACGTTTCCGGTATAAACAAGACTCTCGCCAAAAACATTGTTGCATATAGAGAAGAAAATGGTAAATTTAACTCTCGTGCAGAACTAAAGAAAGTCCCAAAGCTTGGACCTAAAGCGTTTGAGCAATGTGCAGGTTTTATGAGAATATCTGGCGGACGCAATCCACTTGATTCAACGGCTGTCCATCCGGAGAGTTATGATGCTGCCAAAGCATTACTTGAAAAGCTTGGATATGACACTAAGGATATTGCGTCAGGAACACTCAAAAATATTCATAAAGACATAAAGAATATAAAAGAGTTATCCACTGAGCTTGGCGTTGGTGAGATGACGCTTGAGGATATTATAAAAGAGCTGGAAAAGCCTGGCCGTGATCCTCGTGAGGACATGCCAAAACCGATATTAAAAAGTGACGTTTTAGAAATGAAAGACCTTATTCCGGGAATGCGATTGAAGGGTACAGTTCGCAATGTTATAGATTTTGGCACATTTGTAGATATCGGAGTGCATCAGGATGGCCTGGTTCACATATCACAAATGACTGACCGTTACATAAAGCATCCTCTCGAGGTGGTTTCTGTAGGGGATATTGTAGATGTAGAGGTTATGTCAGTGGACGAGAAAAAGGGACGAATAAGTCTTACAATGAAGCTTAAAGAAAATCATAAATAGTCATGACTAATCATTACCGAGCAGTTCTATTGTGATTGTTTACAGAAACTGGCAATTGATTTTATATATTTCTCACGAAAAACCCATAAAACGGGGTTTTTGATTGACATTCTTTGTTTTAAATCATATACTTTACTTTAGTGAAGAAAAGTAAAACAATTGCTTTTTAGGAGAAATGGTTGAGCACGAATCGTTAGGGGTTTCGATTCGTGCTTTCTTTTTTTATATAAGAAATTGTGTTAAAATATTAAAAAATAGGGAGAGTATGGCACATGGGACATAATATTTCATTTAGCACTAAGGTATCCGAACAGGATTTGTATAGGTACAATATTCATCATGCATATACATCTTCACAGGGGATTTTTTCTATAGTGATTTCCCTACTGTTGGTAGTTGTATGGGGCATGAGATTTAATACATTATCGTCGCTATATCAGATTTTATATCCGTTGGTAGCGATTTTGTTTTGCCTATATATTCCCATGACATTGCGCCTTAGATCAAAGAATCAAATGACTCAGGAAGTATTCAAATATCCTCTTCAGTATGAGCTCACAGAGGATGGAGTTCTAGTTAGTTCACCTGCCGCTGAGGAGCCGGCTGAGCTCCCATGGAGTTATGTATACAAGGTTTCTCGTTGGAAAGAATATTTACTTATTTACAGCAGCCGTGTGAATGCTTATATTATTCCTGTTGCAGATATAGAGACACAATATGATTCAATAATAGATTTCATTAAAAACCATATAGAGGATTACAAGTTTTCAATAAAATGATTCAAGTATACGAAACAAATTCACCGGAAGAAACAGATAATCTTGGAAGGAGCTTGGCTAAAGATGCCGAGGCCGGGCAGGTATTTACTCTCATAGGGGATCTTGGCGTTGGCAAGACTGTGTTTACTCAAGGATTTGCCTCCGGGCTAGATATTGACGAGCCGATTTCCAGCCCCACATTTACAATTGTGCAGGTATACGATACCGGCAGATTGCCTTTTTATCATTTCGATGTATATCGTATTGGTGATGTCGAGGAAATGGATGAGATTGGGTACGAGGATTATATCTATGGGGACGGCGTATCTCTCATAGAGTGGGCCAATCTTATTGAGGAAATATTGCCAGAGCATTATATTAAAGTTACTATCGAGAAGAATCTCGAAAAGGGATTTGATTATCGCAAAATTACAGTGGAGCATATTTAATTTACATGAAAATATTAGGAATAGACGGTTCGGGGCTTGTAGCATCTGTTGCCGTTGTAGAGGATGATAATTTAATAGGCGAATATACCACAGGGTACAAGAAAACACATTCGCAGACTTTGTTGCCTATGCTTGATGAGCTTGGCAAGATGATAGAATTGGATTTAAATACGATAGATGCGATTGCAGTTGCGGCGGGGCCGGGATCATTTACAGGGCTTAGAATAGCATCTGCTACTGCAAAGGGATTGGGACTTACTCTAGGATGCCCATTGGTATCGGTCCCTACTGTAGATGCTATTGCGTACAATATGTGGGGCAGTAATGGTATAGTTTGTCCTATCTTAGATGCGAGGCGTGGTCAGGTTTACACGGGCCTTTATAGCTTTGATGATAATGGCGCTTTTAATATCGTAAGAGAGCAGTGTGCCGTTGATTTTAGGGAAATAGCAGAGGTTATTAATTCTCGTAATGAGTTAGTTACATTTCTTGGGGATGGCGTGCCTGTATTTAGGGATGTTATTTCTGATATTATCAAGGTGCCTTATAGATTTGCACCTGCACATCTTAATAGACAGCATGCATCTACTGTTGCAACACTGGGATTGCAGTATTATCTGGCAGGTGACTGTGAGCCAGCCGCTGATCACAGGCCTGAATATTTGAGATTGTCACAGGCGGAGAGAGAACGTCTCGAAAAGGAAGGCAAGGCTTGATGGATTTATGTTTTAGATATGCTATTGAGTCTGATTTGGCTGATATAGTTGCAATAGAAAATAGTTCTATGAGTGCTCCGTGGTCTCTAGATTCATATAGTGAGGCTATTGATTCGGAGCATGCGTTTATACTTGTTGCTACGGTGGATGATGATATAGCCGGGTTTGCGGTCTTTTATTTAACACCTCCGGAGTCTGAGCTTCCGGATATAGTTGTCAATGATAAATATCGCCGTATGGGAGTTGGAAGAGCTTTGTTACATTATGCTTTTTCTGAATTAAAAGATAGGTCGGTGGATAAAGTTTTTCTTGAGGTCAGAGTTTCTAATTATGCGGCTAGAGCTTTGTATGATAGTATTGGATTTCAGCAGATAGGCATTCGTAAATATTTTTACAGCGCCCCGATAGAGGATGCTATATGCATGTCGTTGGATATTGGTGAGTAGATTATTATTTTTCATCAGAAAAACAGGAATCGTAACTACCCCGATTTATCAGAATGAGAAATCAGGTCTTGCGAAAGCAGGATTCTTGAGGGACAACATTTCTCCTCTGGATAAATGTTGGTATTGTCCGTTTCTTGATTTTTCTGAGGAAAATCAAGAACCTATAGAGTTATTTCACAAAAGAGGTTCCTTGAAAGGATATAATATAGATGTTAGATGTTTGTTTGTTGGGGACTGCAGGAATGATGCCGTTACCTAATAGATGGCTTACCTCATGCCTTATGCGATTTAATGGTGAGGGGCTGTTGATAGACTGTGGCGAGGGAACTCAGGTGGCCCTTAGGGAGGCTGGGTTTTCGCCTAATCCAATTTCAATTATTTGTTTAACTCATTATCATGCGGATCATTGTAGTGGGCTTCCCGGATTCCTGTTATCTATGGGAAATTCCGATAGAACAGATCCCATTACGATAGTTGGGCCCAGAGGCCTTGAGAGAGTGGTTAATTCCCTCAGAGTTATTGCTCCCGAGTTGCCTTTTGAGATTCGTTATCATGAGTTGACAGGGGATGATGAGCGCTTTGAACTTTTAGGTTTTCATATTCATGCATTCAAGGTTAATCATAATGTATTGTGTTATGGTTATACGATTGATATACCACGCAATGGTAGATTTGATGTGGATGCAGCCAAGGCGTTGGGACTTCCTGTTCAGTTGTGGAATCCTTTGCAGAAGGGCAATGCTGTTCAGTATGAAGGACACGAATATACACCTGATATGGTTATGGGAGAGGGACGCAAGGGACTTAAGGTGACTTATTGCACTGATACAAGACCCACCAGATCCTTGGTAGACGCGGCAATGGATTCGGATCTTTTGATTACCGAGGGAATGTATGCCGAGGAGGATAAGCTTATAAAAGCAAAGCAAAATAAGCACATGACCTTTTATGAGGCGGCACAGGTCGCCAGGGATGCCCATGTTACGGAACTTTGGCTTACGCACTTTTCGCCATCGATGACTGGACACAAGCGATACATGAAAAAAGTTCGTGAGATTTTTCCACAGGCTTATTTGGGAGAGGATGGCAAGTTCGTAGAATTAGATTTTACGGGGGATTAGTATGAAAAGAGTACTGCGTATTGGAATAGCGGTAATTTGTATGGTGTCGTTAGTTGTGGGGTACTATGCTTATTTAACACATCGTAATGCTTCGGTGAAGGCGGATGATTCGGTAGAGCTCACAGAGGTTCAGGCAATTCTGACCAAGAATTTTTCTACGGATTACCCGGTTACACCTAGGGCTGTTCTTAAGTGGTACAACAGAATAATTACAGCATTTTATGCTGAGGATTATACGGATGAAGAATTTGAAGAACTTGCAGATCAGGCCAGATGTCTACTGGATGATGAGTTACTGGAATATAATCCGCGTGATCAATATATTGCATCGTTATCTACCGAAATAGAGGATTATCATAATAGAAACAGGGTTATAGTATCCAGTTCTGTAAGTGATTCCAAAGAGGTGAGGTATGAGACGGTAAATGGATATGAGTGTGCATATATCCAAAGCTATTATTTTATACGCGAAGGTTCTACATATACGCGTACATATGAGGACTTTTGCCTCAGAAAAGATGAAAATGGCAATTGGAAGATTTTGACTTGGCAATTGTCACCAGAGGACGATACAGATGGATTCTAATGAAATAAAAATTCTCGCTATAGAAAGTTCTTGCGATGAGACTGCGGCGGCGGTTGTTGTCAATGGGAGAGATGTCAGAAGTAATGTAATATCTACACAGATACCACTGCATACATTGTATGGTGGTGTTGTTCCGGAAATTGCATCCCGTAAGCATATTGAGAGGATAAATCAGGTTATTGAGCAAGCTCTTGACGATGCAGATATGGGATTAGAGGATATGGATGCTATAGCAGTGACATATGGCCCTGGCTTGGTTGGGGCTTTACTTGTTGGTGTAGCAGAGGCCAAGGCTATTGCTTTTGCTTCGGGCAAGCCGCTTGTTGGTGTACATCATATCGAGGGGCATATAAGCGCTAATTATATCGAAAATAAATCTTTAAAACCTCCGTTTCTTTGCCTCGTAGTATCAGGCGGGCATACTCATCTGGTTAGGGTTGTTGATTATGGTAAATATGAGATTTTGGGGCGGACTCGTGATGATGCAGCAGGAGAGGCTTTTGATAAGGTTGCTCGAGCTATCGGACTAGGGTATCCTGGTGGTCCTAAAATAGAAAAAGCCGCACATCAGGGAGATTCTCAGGCTATACAATTTACCAGACCAAAGGTATCCGATGGTGTTTATGATTTTTCTTTTAGTGGACTTAAATCCCAGGTTTTGAATTACATAAATGGAGCGCATATGAAAGGTGAGTCTGTGAATGAAGCTGATATTGCGGCCTCGTTTCAACAGACGGTGATAGATACTCTTTGTGAGCATGCAGCTATGGCGATTGATGAATTCGGCATGGACAAATTTGCTATAGCTGGTGGTGTTGCATCTAATCAGACACTTAGACAAGCCATGGAAGAAATGTGTGTATATAAAGGAGTAGAATTTTATCATCCGTCTCCGATACTTTGTACAGATAATGCTGCGATGATTGGTGCAGCAGGTTATTATGAATATCTTGCAGGGCGTCGGGACGGCTGGGATCTTAATGCAATACCTAACTTAAAATTAGGCCAGCGATAATTGTAGTATTCAATGGCAAGTGCAGATATTTTTATTACATACAAACCGATGAAATGCGGACAAATCTGTACCATGCTTGGCTTGTGTTTTGCTACGAGAGGAGATACATATTATGAATAAATTTACAGCGATTGTTCTGGCTGCGGGAAGTGGTAAACGTATGGGGCAGGATATGCCTAAGCAGTATATGAATGTAGCAGGAAAGCCACTTATGGTTCATTGTCTTGAGACGTTTCAACAAAGCAAGTGTACGCAGATAGTTCTTGTTGTTGCTCCTGGTGATATTGAAAAGTGCCAAAAGGAAATCATAGAAAGATATAGAATTACAAAATGCATTGCTATTGTTGAAGGTGGCGAGGAAAGATATGACTCTGTTTATGCCGGGCTCAAGGCGATTGATGATGGCTATGTGTTAATTCATGATAGTGCAAGGGCTTTTATTTCTATAGATATTATTCATAGATGTATGTCTGCGGTCGCACTATATGAATCGTGTGTTGTTGGTATGCCGACTAAGGATACAATAAAGGTGACGGATGATCATAGAAAGGTATTAGACACTCCACCCCGTAATAACGTGTGGGTTGTTCAGACACCGCAGTGTTTTGAATATAATCTTGTTCGTAAAGCATACGATAAAATTATACCTCAGGCTGATTCAACAATTACTGATGATGCAATGATTGTAGAAAAAGCCACTGACCATGATGTACATATGATTGAAGGCTCGTATACTAATATAAAAGTGACGACGCCTGAGGATATTGCCTTTGGAGAAGCTATCCTTAGAAACCGAAAATAAAATGCAGAAAAATTAGCCACCAGAGCACATTGTCGCAATTTTCTGAATACTAGGTTTTTTGAAAAAACTTCATGGTTTTCTGTTGACATTGCACCTGGTAGATGATATTATACTACTCGTGTCCGAGAGATACACGGAGAGGTATCGAAGTGGTCATAACGAGGCGGTCTTGAAAACCGTTTGTCCGCAAGGGCGCGTGGGTTCGAATCCCACCCTCTCCGCTAGACAGGCAATCACGAAAGTGGTTGCCTTTTTGCTTTATAGGAATTACAAAGTGATTTCCTATAAAGCAAAAAAAGCTACGCTTGTAAGAGGTGTCTCGCAGGCAGAAGAAGTTAATTGCTTGCGGCAATTGCCGGCTCGCACTGTTGGAGTTTTGCAAAGCAAAACTCTTTCTTGTTTTGTTTTATAAATATAGATTCTTGTTTTTCATCAGAAAAACAGGAATCGTAACTA
>FLNY01004847.1_pt1 | contig 30296 bp, 25 predicted proteins | sample 1140381 | NCBI WGS metagenome assembly FLNY01 (sample SAMEA3878172, study PRJEB12797) | bioreactor metagenome | biome: Moose rumen | place: Sweden | collected 2011-10 | reverse complement strand
CCCAGCGCAGCGTTACTGTGTCTGTCATTCGGTCGATGAAGATTTTTGCTTCTGCCTGACGGATGTAATTGTACTCTGCCGTGTGTGTGACTTCATCTCCTTTTGTAAGAATCTTTCCGTTTTCAAGGGCGATTTGCTTGGGCTTGTCTTTTTTTGTTTTGTAGTTTGAGTTTAACTCTGTTTTGATTCCGTCGATTTTCAGGTTTGTCAGGCCGAGCATCCAGACTTTTTTATTTTTCGGCTCGTAAAACCATTCTTCCGGAGTGACGGTTCCGTTCATTGGGCTTGCCTCAAGACGCTGCTTTGAGCTTACATAAAGGCCTGAAATCTTTAAGAGAAGCCCCTTCGTTTCTTTTCCTGAGACAATTTCCTGTAAATTGGGAACATCTGACTGATTCATCATAGCGTAAAGGGCAGCCGTCGCCTGTGTGGATGTCAGCCCTTTTGTCGTTATGAGCTTTTCGTTCTGCTTTATGTATCCGTTTACGAACCAGCCGGCAACAATCAGTGCGGCAAAAGCTGTAAGAATGCGATTTTTGTTCCGCCTTAAAAATCTTTTTGCCGAAATATGCCTCTTCAATTTTTTTGAGTATTTTTCCCGCCTTTGTGCAAGGTTTTTATTCTCTTCAGTCTTGTTTGCATTTGTTTTATACAGCTCTTCCTTGAAAAGCTCGGAATCAAATCTTTCTGCACTCTCTAAAAGCATTTTTTGCCTGTATTCTGCTTTTTTGTCAGAAAGGTTCCTCATTCCCGCTGTTATTTGCGTTTTTACACTCAAAGAAAGGGCAGAATTTATGCTTTGGGCGAGTTCTTTTTTTATATTCTCGCAGTAAAGCTCGATGGGAATGAAATTCCTGTCAAAATAATCCTCCTGTCTTTTCGTTGTATCGCTCTCGTTGAAGGGAAGCCTGCCAGTGAGTGCCTTGTAAGACAGTACGGCTCGCGTAAAGTAGAGGGATGATAAAGGCTCGAGGCCCTTGTAAATGAGTTTTCCCTGAAGCTCTGCATATTTTTCCTTATGATTTCGGGCACAGCTTTCAAACAAGGCAGGGTTTATGAAAAGAATTTGTGCTGTTTCATTTTTTTCGTCTGCGTCAATAAAAACCCCGCCTCCGGCTTTGCAAAATTCCTCGAAGCCTTTGCTTTGAGATATAAAATCAACTGCCTTTGAGTAGGCATAGAAGGCAAAATTATCGTTTTCGCCGCATTGGGAAATCAGCTTTCCCTTTGGAAATTTTTTAGAAGAGCCTAGAAAAATCGTAAGTCCGTTTTCATCGGCTTTAGTTCCGCTGAATTTATATTTGTCGGCCTTGATTTTTCCTTTTTCGTAACTTACGAGAAGGTTTTCTGCGTTCAAAAACTCAGAAAAATTCGTCTTTGCGAAAGCTTCGGGAACGAGGTCTGTAGACAGAAAAAATTCGTCACCAGAGATTCTTGCTATTTCTTGTTTTTCCATACACTAAATTTAGTAAGAAATTAAATATACGGCAAGAAGATTCGCAAATTTTACCTGTCGTGAAGCACAAAAAGCTTGATTCCCTCATCGGGGAATTTTTCTTTTATATAGTCCACGACTGTCCGGATTGTTTTTTCCCTGTCATCGTCGCAATAGGCGATTATGCTTACATTTGTCTCAGGCCATGTCGTCGTTCCAAGCTTGTAGCTTTCGCCACCCCGTCCGTGAACGAGAGGCATGATTGAGTACAAAAAGTCAGGGAGCGCCGCCTCAAGATTATTTATTAAAAGCTCCTGCATTGACTGGTTGGCAAAAATTTCTGCTCGTATCATGAATTTTCTCCTTTCATTTCTAATCTCTCCCTTAACTCACTGTCCATAATGAACTTTTTCTTTTTGTCGGCCTTCTGATTGAAGAGCGAGTAGATTACGGGGATGATGAAAAGCGTGACGATTGTGCTGCTCGTTAAGCCGCCGATTACGCAAAGTCCTATTGGCTGTGTCATGCTGGAATTCGCGTCTCCGAAAAATGCCATTGGAACCATGCCAAGAAGGGTAGAGAGGGTCGTCATCATTACAGGTCGGAATCGGCTGGCTCCGGCTTCCTCGCAGGCCTCCAGAAGTTTCATTCCACGGCGGACAAGCAGGTTAGTCTGGTCTACGAGAATAATTCCGTTGTTTACGACAATTCCGATTAGCATTACGACTCCAATCATACTGACCATGCTGAAGGCACTTCCTGTAAAGAGATGAATCAAAACCGCTCCTACGATTAAGAAGGGAAGCGTAAAGAGGTTTATGAAGGGTTCTTTAAAGCTCTCGTATGTTCCTGCCATAACGCCGAATACAAGGATAATCGCAAGAATGATAATAAGCACGAACACCTTCATCATATCCATCGTGTTGGTCCAGGCTCCCTCATAGCTGATTGAGATTCCCTCGTCAATAATCATATCGTCTTTCACGAGCCTTTTAATTTGGTTTTCAATGTCGCCTGCGCTAGAAGCTCCAATAATGCTGGCCGTCAGATGGACTGTTCGGAGCTTGTTTTCACGGCTGATAGAGACAGGTCCTGTTCCCTGAATCACCTGGGCAAAGTTTGAGACTGAATATCTTCCATTCGTTCCTTCGACATAGATTTTTTCCAGGTCTGGAATGTCACTTCTGTCCCTGTCTTCAAGAAGAAGGACTACGCTGTATTCATCTCCGCCAGACCTGTATGTTGTCGCTGTTTTTCCGTTAATTGAATAGTTGATTTCGTTTGCGATTGCGCTGACTGAAATGCCGAAACTCGAAGCCCTGTCCCTGTCGATTTTAATTTCAACCTGCGGAAGACCATCCTCAAGGTCAATTTCTGGCTCGGCAATCTCTGGAATTTTTTCTGTCATAAGCGAGGAAAGCTCATTCGCCGTCTCCAGGATTTTGTCGAGGTCGTTCCCGTGGAAAACGATGTCGATGTCATCTCCGCTCATCTGCTGCATTCTGCCCTGGTCAAAGGTGAAGGTCGCCGTCGGGAATTTGTCAAAATGACGGCGGAGCTTTGCCTTGATTGACTCTGCTGTGTCTGCCTGCTTTGAAGCGTCGGGAAGATAAATGGAGATTGAGCCTTTGTAAGATGTGTCGCTGGACATTCCCATTCCGCTTGAAGTTCCGACAGAGACTACGATGTTTTCATAGCCCTTGATTTCTGACTGGACGATGTCATAGAACTGATCGAGGATATTTTCTGTTTCTGAAAGCTTTGTTCCCAGCGGAAGCTCCACATTCAGGCCCACCGAAGTATCGTTAAAGTTCGACATAAAGCTGATTCTAAGCTGACCAAAGAGAAGAATTGAAGAAGCCAGCACCGTGAATGCGACTAGAACCGTGACGAACCTGTGCCTCAAAACAAAGTGAAGTCCTTTCCTGTATTTAGCCGTAATCCAGTCGATTCCCTCTGAGACGGCTTTATCGCACTTTTGCAAGAGATGACTTTTTATCGGACTTTCCTTTCGGTTATCAACCTTAAGGAAAAAGCCGGCCAGAACAGGAACGAGGAACATCGCCACGAAAAGAGAAGAGAGTAGCGCGATGATGATAACGACCATAAGACTCGTGAAAAGCTCACCCATCATCTCAAGCTGACTTTTATAAACAAAGAAAGGAATAAAAACGCAGATTGTCGTAAGGTTTCCTGAAATGACCGAGGCCATAACCTCCTGCGTTCCGATTGCCGCCGAAACTGAGGGGCTTGTTCCCCGCTGACGGTAAACATAAATGTTTTCAAGGACAACGACCGAGGCGTCTACGACCATACCGATTCCAAGAATAAGGCCCGTCATCGTAATCATATTGAGCGTGATTCCTGTTAAGGTCATGAGGAGAACCGTAATCAAAATACTGAAGGGAATTGAAATCGCCATAATGACGGTTGATTTTCCGCTTCGCAGGAAGACGAACAAAATCAAAACCGTAAGGACAAAGCCTTCGAGAATTGATTTTATGAGTGATTTTAATGTGTCACGAACGCTCGTTGACTGGTCAGAAATAATCGTTAACGAAACTCCCTCTGGAAGAACCTTTTCGATTTCCTTCATTTTTGCGTAGACTGCATTCGCCACATTTACGGTATTGCTTCCGCTCTGTTTTTTAAGGCTGATGTAAACGCCTGGCTTTCCGTTGATGTAAACCTCGCTTGTCTGGTCTTTGTAGCCCATTTCTGCCGTACCGACATCGCTGAGCTTTATGTCGTAGCCGTTTTTCGTTCCGACGACGGTATTGTTGATTTCATCCAATGACTCAAATTCGCCGGTAGTCCTGACCATATATTTTCTCGTTCCCTCGTAAACTGAGCCGCCTCCAAGCTCGACATTCTGGCTCGCAAGTGTCGTTGCAATTCCGGAAAGGGTAAGCTCGTAGGCATCGAGCCGGTTTTGGCTCAGCTCTACGCGAACGATTCCTTCCCGTCCGCCGGAAACGCTTGCCTGTGAAACTCCGGGCGTCTGCTCAAACATATCGCTTACCGTGTCATCGGCGATTTTCCGTAAGTCGTCCGCGCTTCGGTTTCCGCTTAAAGCAAGAGTGATAATCGGCTGTGAGTCAGAGCTGAATTTAAAAATCTGAGGAGTGTCGCAGTCATCGGGAAGAGAGCCTTTTACCTGATCAAGCTTGTCACGAATGTCGTTTACCGCCTGGTCAATGTCAGTGCCGTAGTTGAATTGCAGCGTGATTAAAGACTGTCCCTCGCTTGAAGTTGAAGTAAGCTCGTCAAGATTTGAGACGCTGGTAAGTCCGTTCTCCAAAACCTCGGTGACAGATTTTTCAACAGATTCAGGGCCTGCGTTGTCGTAGCTCGTTGAGACCATTGCGACGGGCATATCCATGTCAGGCATCAAGTCAATCTGAATGTTTCCCAGCGTAAAAAGGGCGACAATCATAATCAAAAGGAAGGCGCATAGCGTAAGGACAGGATGCTCAAGGACTTTTTTTGAAATGCTCATTTTTCGCCCCCTTCAGCTGAACTTCCGACTTCCTTTACCTTAACTCCGTCCGAAAGAACCTGCATTCCGTTTATGACGACCAAATCGCCCTCGCTTAATCCCGAGGTAATCTCGGCTTTTCCGTCAACGCTGGCTCCGACAGTAATTTCTTTTTTGCTGACCGTGCTGTCGGCGTTTTTTACATAGACATATTTTTTCCCGCTCTCACTAAGAATTGAATCTGTGGGAATCACAATGACATTTTCGTGCAGAATAGTGTTCAAGTGGATTTTTACATACATTCCCGCATTGATTCTCTCGTCGTTCGTGTCAAAGATAAGATAAACCTGTTTCGTTCGGCTCGTCTCATCTACAATCGGGGAGATTCTGAAAATATGCGCCGGAAAATCAATCCCCTGATTTTTGTAAGCCTCCAGACCGACACGCGCCGTAAGCCCGTTTTGCAAGACTGCGATTTTGCTTTCAGGAATTTTACATTCAATCTGGAGATTATTGATGTTTCCGATGTGGGCGATTTCGCTTGAAGTCGTGACTGTCGTTCCTGTCGTAAGAGGCAGTGATGTAATGTAGCCTGCAATGGGAGCATAAACCGGGCTTGAAGCGTAATGTGAGCCTGGAGAAGAAGGGTCAACCTCTGCAATCAACTGGCCTTTTTTAACATAGCTTCCCAAAGTTACAGGAACTCGGGTGAGTTTTCCTCCAATGTCCGGAAAAACTGAAATAGTGTTCTCTGCCTTTACCGTTCCGTTTAGGCGAAGGTATTCCTGCAGGTCACTTCGGCTGACTCTTTCTGATTTTACCGTGTAAACAGTCTCTTCTACAGCTGGTAACTGCATCTTCTTTTTTGGAAGATTAGCAAGAGCTAGCAATACAGCAATCGCCGCCAAAACCATAAGAATTTTTTTCTTTGTAAGATACATAAAAGCTCCTTGTTTCTGTATTCTAACTAAGAACCAAGGAAAAGACGGGAAAATTACTGTAAATTTTTGTTATAGGCCTAATATTTTGTTATAGATTAATTTTTAAAGCTTTTTTTGTACACTCGCACGAAATAAAAGGCTTCAAAAATTGCCGTGATTCCCCAGCTGAAGGAATACAAAAGGAAGAGAGACTCAATTGTCTGAAAATGTGCGAAAATCGTGTAGACCCAGGTGATTCTAAAAACACAGGAGCCCAGAAAAACAAAAAATGATGGAACTAAGGTTTTTCCGAAGCCACGGCAGGCTGCAATCGAAGCGTCCATAAATGCTGAAATACAGTAAGAGAAGGCCATAATTTTTATCCGGCTCAAGGCACAGCCGATAACATTCTCATCGCCCGTAAAAAGAAGCATAACCTGACGGCCGAAAATAAACAGGATTATTCCCAGCGTAAGACCTATTCCAAACGAAAAAGAAAGAGCCGTAAGGTAAGATTTTCTCACGCGAGATTTTTGATTTGCCCCGTAATTTTGGGCGATGAAAGTCGCGCAGGCCACATAAAAAGCCGACATAGCCTGATAAAGAAGGGGGTCAATGTTTGCGCTTGCAGAGCTTCCCGCCACCATTGTTGAGTCAAAGCTGTTCACGCCAATCTGGACAAAAACATTTGCGATTGCAAAAATTGCGTTTTGCAGCCCCGCCGGGAAGCCGACAGAAGAGAGTCGAAGCAGCTTGGTTTTTTCGACTTTTAGAAGCCTGAATGAAAATCTTGCATCGTCAGTGCGCCGCATCAAAAAAATCATAATCAGGAGCGCCGAAATATACTGGGAAATAACCGTCGCAAAGGCAATTCCTTTTACTCCCATTCCAAAAATGATTACAAAAGCCAAATCCAGGATGACATTAAAAATTCCCGCAATAAGCAAGAAATATAGCGGCTTTTTTGTGTCTCCCGTCGCAGAAAAAATTCCGTTTCCAAAGTTGTAAATCGCACTGGCGGGCATGGAAAGCATATAAATCTTAAAATAAAGGACGGCGTCTTCGAGCAAGTCACTCTTCGTTTTCATGGCTGTAAGAAAAAATCTTCCGAAAATAATTCCGATGAGCATAATAAAAACGCCGGAAACAAAGCAAAGAATCGCCGCGGTATGAACAGTCTGAGAAAGTGATTTTTGGTCTTTTGAGCCAATAAAATATGCGCTGATTACATTTACGCCGCTTCCAAGCCCCATTAAAAGACCCGTGAACAAGAATAAAAGCTGTGGCGTAGAGCCGACCGCTCCAAGTGCCAGGGAACCCACAAAATGCCCCGCGACCGCAATGTCTACCATATTAAAAAGCACCTGAAGCAGGTTCGTAAGTGCGAGCGGAAGTGAAAAGAGAAACATATTTTTAGGAATTGAGCCGGAAACAAGACACAAGGATTTTCTTTTCATTCCCAAGATTGTAATGAGATTGCCGCAAATGGAAAAGACTGGACGAGCACTTTAATGCAAGGTCCAGTCTTTAAAAATTATATGAAAAATTACGCCAGACAAGCGTCAAGCTCAGCTGAAATCTGTTTTTTGTCGAGGTTACGACCGATGATGCAAAGCTTTACCATACGGTCGCCGACAGTTCCGTCCCATTCTTTTTTGATTTCAGGATTAGCCTTAAGGATTTCTTCCTGCTCTTTTTTCGGGGCAGCTGCAATCCACTGACCTGAGTAGCCGGCAGAAATCTGTCGGCCGCTAGTCTCAAAGACATAAGCCATTTCTTCTTCATCGCTGAACCAGAGTAAGCCCTTGCAGCGGATGATGTTGCCCGGCCATTTGTTCGCGTACTCGTCCAGCTTCTGGCGGTCAAAAGGCTTACGGCGGTAGTAGATGAATGTTCCGATTCCGTACTCGTCCTCGTCAGCTCCGCTGTCTCCGTCATGCTTGTGCTCGTGGTGATGGTGGTGATGCCCGTGCTCGTCATGGTCATGGTCATCATCGTCATGGTGATGGTCACAGTGCTCATCGCAGACATGACCTTCCTCGCCATGCTCAGGATTGTCGTGGTCGTGGTGGTGATGCTCATGTTCGTCTTCATCTTCATCATCGTCATCGTCAATCTCGCCTTCTTCAAGCTGTTTGCACCAGCCGGCAGAAGCGTAGACTGTCTCAAATTCAAAGCTTCCTGTCGCAAGGATGTCAGAGACAGGAACATCGCCATGGCTTGTTTCGATGATTTTTACGCCAGGGTGAAGGACTTCGATAACCTTTCGGACTTTCTTGAACTGGTCTTCGGTGACCAAATCTTTTTTGTTGATGACCAAAGTTGAGCAGAACTCAATCTGCTGAACCAAAAGAGATTCGATGTCTTCCTCGCCGATTTTCTCTTTTGCGAGGAGCTTGTCACCGCCTGCAAATTCGTCAACAAGGCGGGCAGCGTCAACAACGCCTACAACATTGTCAAGCTTGCCGTTTTTAATCAGCTCAAGCTCCTGTGCGATTGGCATCGGCTCACAAACGCCTGAAGCCTCAATCATAATGTAGTCGTACTTACCGGTTTTGATAAGATTTTCGATGTTCTGAGCGAGGGCACTCTTTAAAGTACAGCAGATACAGCCGTTGGTAAGGGGAACGATGTCGCTGGTGTCGGTGATTTTAGCTCCGTCAGCGATGAGTTTTGCGTCAACATTTACTTCGCCGATGTCGTTTACGATGACGGCGACCTTGTAGCCTTCCTGGTTGTTAAGGACTTTATTCAAAAGCGTGGTTTTTCCCGCGCCCAAATAACCGCAGAGCAAGGTCATTGGTGTAAGATTTTTTGCCATTTTTAACTCCTATCTCTCTAAATATAGCGAATTTATTGTTAATCGACTATAGGAAATTTCGAAAAACTCGCCTTTGGCGATTTTTCAGAGATACCGACGGGTTTTAACTCTTGAAATTTGAAAAATTGAATTTTAAAGTCTTTCCAGCTATAATGCCCTAGAGGTAAATATGACTGAAAATAACACTCCTTCTTTTGACGAAATGAAAATATCTGGCGAAAAAATTATTGTTTATACTGACGGCGGTTGTCACGGAAATCCCGGGGTTGGCGGCTGGGCGTGCGTAGTTATTGCCGGTGGCGAGGCCAGAGAGCTTAGCGGAGGCGAAAAGAGCACTACAAACAACAGGATGGAGCTTACGGCCGCTATTTCGGCCCTTTCGGCGATTTACAACACTGAGCGTTTTAGAAATCAGCCTGTTCAGGTAAACATTGACAGCCAGTATGTAAAGAACGGAATTACAGGCTGGATTCACAACTGGAAACGAAACGGCTGGAGGACCGCCGCAAAAAAGCCCGTCTTAAATCAGGAGCTGTGGCAAAAGCTCGATGCGCTCAACTGTTCATTAAACGTAGAATGGAAGTGGGTAAAAGGCCATGCCGGAATAGAATACAACGAGAGATGCGACCAGCTTTGTCAGCTTGAAATGCAGAAATTTGAGAACTGAAAGTAAAATTTAAGAAAATTTTATCCGTGTTAATCTGTGTAAATCTATGGTTAAAATTTTCCGAAAATGTATGTATGAAATTGTCGAAAATATCTCTTACTATATTCTCGCTCTGTATCGTCCTTAGTGGCTGCGGCAAAAAAAAGACTGTTGAGAGCGAACTGCTTCAGATAGAGCAAAAATCAAGTGACCACAAATGGTTTTATTTTTCAAACGATTCGTTCTCTGAAACGGACTTGCCTCAACATTCATTGATTCATTCCCTAAAGCCTTGGACTGAAAGCATCAGAATCTGCGATGGAAACACGAGCAGTGACGGCGAGGCTCTTTTTCTTGTAAATCATCTTGGGGCTCTTTATTTTGACAATACGGATAACCCGGTTTTGATTTCAGATTACCAGCTTTTTTCTGACTCTACTGCAGGAAACCTTGTCTTTGAGGGAAAAAATCCCTATTTTACACTCGTAAAGAACTCATTTTTTAACAAAACTGCGATGACTTCAAAGCAGAATCAGAATCAGAGCCACATAATCCGGCTTTCGATTGACCAAAAGCTTTTTTATCCTGTCGTAACTTACGGTGACCTTGAAATCGGGCAGAACGGCGAGGTTACGGGAACATTTTTTGACGGAACGGACTGGGTAAGCTCCGTAAAATCAACTAAAAACAACAAGGTTTCCTTCCATTACATCAAATGGAAGTCGCTGGTTGACCTTTCGACAGTCCAGCCATTTTCAAAAAAAGGTGACAGTCAGAACATAAAGGTCTCTGAAATTTCTGAGTCAAGCTACAGAAATCTAATTACGCCGGAAGATTTTTCAAAGGCGCCCCTGAGGCTCAGAAATCTTTTAAAATCAATCCCGAAGGGCTTTGGCTTTACGCTAACCTGCCGGGATTCAGGCGGCTCTTCACCGAGATATTTTTCAGCTCAAAGCGAGGACGAGGGAACCGTCGCAAATGTAATCATCAGGGAAAACTGGATTTGCGCGGTTTTTGCCGATGGAACGACATATTTTTCAGGCGGAGTTGACGGCTTTCCGCTGATTAACAACGGGCGCACGGTAGCCTTCCGTCTTCCAAAGCTTCCGCCACGCTACTCATATCAGTCATTCGCAATCAGCGGAAAATATCTAATCGTCGCCTGGGAAGAAAATGACTTCTACAAAACAGGGCGAGCAGGCTTCCTTACCGTCGATATGGAAAAATTATTTTACAGGTAATATTGTAAGTTAAATGAATAAATCCCTGATTTTAACGATTATTCTTACTTTCTCCTTGTTTTCTCCGTTTTTTGCGCAAGAAAACTCTGCTATCGGCGACACCCTGCCTTTTTTCGGAGAAACAGAATCTGACTCACCGGAAGGTTCTCCTGAGATTTCTTTTTTCTCACAAATCGACAAATCCCTCTTCTTTACGCTCGGCCCCAAAATAATGCTCAACACAGATGACGAAACAGAGTCCGCTCCCTCTCCTGTAATGTATTCCCTTGGTGTCGGAGGGGACTTTGCCTTTAAAAACTCTCTCCTTGCCGAACTTCAGCTCTCGTTTTTTACGAATTACTATCTTTGGGACGGAGAAAATGCTCGTCCGGCAGAGGTTGAAAACAGAACTGCGACGGCCCTTTCCTTTATGCTCGACTTGGACTGCCTTTACACCTTCAGGCTGGGAAAAGGAAAAAATCACCTTCTGTCTGTCGGCGGGGGAATCGGCTTTCTTGCGCGCTATGCTGTCCTTTCAAACGGAGTTGATTCTGATGATGTGAACCGGGAAACTGGAAGCAGGGCTGGCGATGATGTTTCTGACATAAACGGCAGTTTCTACAAAAATCTGAATTTCCTTTATCCTGAGGCAGTGATTTCTTATTCATATATTCTCTCTGAAATCTGGAAGGTCGGGGGAGAGCTTAAAACTTACTTTCCTTTAGGCCCGATGACGAAGGGACGGGGACTTGACGGGATGATTTTCTCACTTGCCGTAAAACTCTCGTACAAGTAAGATGAGCAGATTTATGAAAATCAATAAATTCCTTTTTGCCTTATGCATTTTTTTCTTCGCTTTTTCTTTTTATTCAGAATCACAGGGCAGCAAAATTAAGCACAATCCCTGGGAGCTGATAATTTATCGTCCTGAAAACAAAAGAGATTTTAACTCTGTCCGCTGCTTTGTCAGAATCGAAGATGAGAAGGGAAACGATGTGAGTGAAAGTAAAGTTAAGGCGACTTATGAATGGGCAAGCATTCCTAATGTAGTGAACAATTACAAAAAGAGTCTTTATCTTGACGGGGGAATGGCTATGCACTTGAATTTAAAACCCGGAAAATATCGTTTTTCTGTCTATACTCCAAAGGAATGGCAGGCTGGCTTTTCGGCTGACAACAAGGAGCAATGGAATTCAAATGTCTTTGAATATAATACTGAAAATCCGGCAAAAGTTATTTTTGTAACCCCTGTCATTAACGACAACGGTTTTTACGCAGGAAAATGGTGGATAGATTACAAGGCCCCGAGATTTTACAAATGGCTAAAAAATCACTATGTCCATTAAAGCGTCGTTTTCGTCCGTCGGAAGGTCTCCGACAATCTGGCAGGGAAGGCAAAGACCGCACAAAAAAGGTTTTATTCCCGCTTTTTTCAGGCGAGCGATGTAAATGTCATAAAAGCCCTTTCCGTGTCCGAGCCTCTTTCCGCTTTGAGTGAAAGCGACTCCGGGAACGATAACAAAAATTTCCCTGTTATTGTCCGTCTTAAGCCGGCAGGCTTCTAGCTCAAATTTTTCAAGAAAATCCTTCGGCTCTTTTATTCCATACGCCCCTGTTTCAAGCTGCTCAAAAATGTCATTTCGAGCACAGTCGGAAAATCTATTTTCTAAAAAATAAAAGTCCATTTTGTTCTCTCCGGTTTTTAGAGAATCAAAATCAACCTTTGGAACGGCAACCCTTTTCCCGTTTTTTAGAGCGTCCAAAAGTACGGGAATGCAGTCTGCTTCCGTTGAGTCAGGAATGTAGGCAAAAATTTCCTTTGCTTTTTTATATTCAGAAAGAGAGGTGATTTTTTTGCAAAAATTTCCCGCAAGAGAAAATTTTTCTTTTTCAGAAAGAGATGAAAGGCATGCTTTTTGTGTCTCACGCATTTTTTTGCGGAGCTCTTTTTTTTCGCTTTGAATCATAAAAAAAATAAACCACAGACTGCTAAGGGTAATCTGTGGTTAAAATTTTGGGTATCTCTAAAAACTCGCCTTCGGCGATTTTTTAGAGAACCCGACGAGTTTTAACTCTTGAAAATAGCAAGAGTTAAAACATCGCATTTTCAAAGTTATCTCTAAAAATTGCAATTTTTAGAGATTCCCTTTTGTCTTACTTAACTTTTCCGTCTTTGTATTTTTCGACAGAGAGGAATTTGCCGTCAGCACCGATTTTCTTTCCGTCAAGAACAACGAAGCCGTCTTTTGTGCAAAGTCCCATTTCGGCGAATTTGTCTGCCTTTACGAAGCACATTTCTGCCACATCTTCTGGAACAGGGTAGCCCTCCGGCTCCAGAATCGTGCCCGGCTGGAACTGGGGCGCGAAAATGACTTCGCAGGTGTCTTCGCTTGTATTCGGGTCGCTGGCAGCCAGAAGCATACCGTTGCTTCTCACTCCGCGGAAATTCGCCGGCTTCAAGTTGTAGACTAGAACGATGTTTTTTCCAAGAAGCTCTTCCGGCTTATAGAATTTTACGATTGAGCTTACGATTTGGCGGGGCTCCTCGTCTCCCGTGTTCAGCGTGAGGATATAAAGGAATTCACCGCCCGGATGCTGCTCAACTTTTTCGATTTTGCTGACCTTGAGGATTACACGGTGAGTGAATCTCTCTGCAAGCGGCAGCTGGTCGATTTCAGCAGGAGTGAGCTTTTTAGAGGCGGCCTTTTGGGCAAGTTTTTCTGCGGAAACGGCATCGACTGTTGAGAGAAGTTTTTCAAGCCGTTCCTTGCCGATGATTCGCATGAAGCTTCCCAGGCGTGGTCCCTGCTCTTTTCCGATTAAAGCTGTGTAGAGGGCGAGGAAGACTTGTTTTGCGTCCAAGCCCAGCGCTGTCGCCACGTCGTAAATCGCCTGCTGGCAGTCCTTGTCAGTTGTGAATGTGTCGATTTTTGGAACGACATCAGAAAGCACTTTTTTGACGGCCGCAGCCATGTCTTCGGCAAGCTGGGCACGAGTTCCTTCTGCACGGAGAGAGAAGCACATGTCAGGAGCACAGTCAGGTGCACATTCTGTAATCCAGTACCAGGCGCAGGCAGCTCTTTTTCGTAAGGTTTCTTCCTGTTCAGGCTTTACATCGCCCAGAGACTTGATTACAGCGTCAACATCCCCAGAATATGTCTGCAAGAGGGTGGTCAAAAGTCGGAATGGAACCTGATAAGGCATGACTTTCGGCATTTCGCCAATCTGAGAAAGCTCGTAAAGTCGTTTTTCACGGAGCAAAAGCTGCTCTCGTTTTGCAGGATCCTTTTCTTTTGGCTCTTCCACACCCCAGACCAAGCGTTCTGTTCTGTCGTAGGCTTCGTAAATGGTGATTACATCCAGGTCGAAGCTGATTGAGAACTCGTGGTCTACCTTGTTTGAGGCGAAAATGTAGCGCAAAACTTCCGGCTGATAGACTTCAAGGGCATCAACCAGGGAAATTACCTTTCCTTTTGAAGATGACATTTTTCCGGGAACGCCCTTGAGCTTAACGAAATCGTATTTCATTGTGACAGGAGCATCCCAGCCGTAAAGGCGTTTTGAAACGAGTTTTGCAGTGTCGTAAGAGCCACCCGGTGAGATGTGGTCTTTTCCGCCCGGCTCAAAGCAGACTTTCTCTTCGTTCCATCGCATTGGCCAGTCAACTCGCCAGCCAAGCTTGAATTCTTTTGAAGTGCGAAGGTCTCCCTTTTCGATGTGACCGCAAGAGTTACATTTGTAAGTGATTCCGTACTCGCCGTCGTATTCAAGGATTTCTGTTTCGTCCTTGTTGCACTTGCAGCAGAAAGCGGCTACAGGCCAGTAAACATCGCTGTCTTTCATTTTGTGCTCGTCGTCACGGTATTCGTTGAGGCAGGCCTTGATTACATCCCGCTTCTGCATGGCGATTTTCATGCCCTCGGTGTAGCGGTTTGCGCGGTAACGGCTTGCCTGATACAAGAATTCCGGGTGGATTCCAACTCGGGGAAGCTGAGTCTCAATGTCAACCTCATGGTGGCGGGCATAGTTTTCGTCCCGGCCAAAGGTATCTGGAACCATGGTGATTGGATAGCGGAGATATTTTTCAAGTTCCTCTGGTTTTGGCATGTTGGCAGGAACTTTTCGGAAGACATCGTAGTCGTCCCAAGAGTAAATGAAGCGCACATTCTTGCCCCGGTCACGGAGGGCGCGCACGACTAAATCAACCGTGATGATTTCGCGGAAGTTTCCGATATGGACAGTGCCAGAGGGAGTGATTCCTGAAGCGCAGGTGTATGAGTCCCGCTCTCCCTTCTGCTTGATAATTCTCTCAGCCTGCTGGTCAGCCCAGTGGCAGAGTTCTTTTTCATTTCGTTCTGACATAATTTTGGTATTATAATGAAATATCGGTGTTTATACAATTAAAAAGTCGTGAAAGCTCAAAAGTCCAAATGTCGCTGACAATCCTTCTTTTATGTGCTATTCTTTGTGTCGCTTTATGAATAATCTTTATTGTATCTGGATAAAAACTGGCGAAGAAGATAAATATATAGAAGAAATGCAGCCGCGTTTAAACGCTAATAAATATGGCTTTGGCGGCTTGTTTTATTTTCCTAAAAAGAAAATGCGCCTAAAAAAGGGAAAAGAGTTCATAGAACCCATTTTCCCTGGCTATGTGTTTCTGGAAACTCAGGAAACTGATAATGTGCTTTTGGCGGAGCTAAAAAATGGAAGCGGCTTTATAAAAATTTTACCGCAGACAGGAAAAGCTCAGGCCTTAAGCGTACAGGACAGGGCAATTATAGAAACCTTGGTAAAATTTGGCTCTATTATTCCAATCATAAAGGCCTCGTTTGATGTAAACGACCGCATCGTCCTTTTAGACGGCCCATTTAAAGACATTCCTGGAAAAATTGTAGCCGTAAACCGCCGCAACAAGCGCGTAAACATAGAACTTGAAATTATGAACGGAGTCCGTATGGTGGGCTTGACATACGAAGAAGTGAAGAAAGTGTAAAATGCAGATGGAAGAGGTACTCACAAGGACAGCGTGCTTGTTTACGCAAGCAATTAGTAGATGGTGATTTTCTGTCATTGCCCTGCTTGACCGGGCAATCCTACGCAAATATTGAGAGAAATCTTTATTTGCCGTGGTAGCTGCCATGCTGAACTCTGAGTTGATGATTTTTGCTTAATTAAATTTTATTCACATTTTTGAATAATTGACGAGAATAAGACAATATAATATATTTTTAATATTAAAGACAACCATTGTCTGGCACGGAGCTTGGTTCAAGCACGCATACCGGATGGCGAACATACTTCTTCTGTGGGTGACTGCGTTTTTACACGTATGTGCCAATGGGGAAGGTGTCTTTAAAAGGCTAATTTTATAAATCAAAGCACATGATAATTAATACAACCTCAATTGTAAATTAGGGAAGGTAATGTCAGTTTCCCGACACAGCGTATTCTCCAACATGGTCTGGCGTTTTCTGGAACGAACAGGGGCGCAGCTTGTTGCTTTTATTGTTGCCATCGTCCTTGCCAGAATCCTTTCCCCGGAAGATTACGGCACTATTGCACTTATAACGGTATTCATCAACATACTGAATGTGTTTGTTGACTCTGGTTTGGGAACTGCCCTTGTCCAGAAAAAAAATGCCGATGATGTGGATTTTTCCACCGTATTCTATACGAACATACTTTTCTGCCTTCTGCTCTATGCGCTCTTGGTCGTGGCTTCGCCATACATCGCTCGGTTTTATGAAAAAGCAGAGCTTAGTTCTGTCATCCGCGTGCTGGGCATTACGATTCTTGTTTCGGGTGTGAAGAACATCCAGCAGGCTTATGTCTCAAGGACGCTCCAGTTCAAAAAGTTTTTCTTTGCTACGCTTGTAGGAACTGTGGCTGCGGCGGTGGCGGGCATCTGGATGGCATACCACGGCTTCGGTGTGTGGGCGCTTGTGAGCCAGCAGCTTGTAAATCTTTCGATTGACACGATAATTCTCTGGCTGACGGTGCGTTGGCATCCTCACCTTGTCTTTTCTTTTGAGCGGCTTAGGGGGCTTTTTTCCTTCGGCTGGAAGATGCTGGTCTCGGCCTTGCTTGATACCGTCTACAACAATCTTCGCCAGCTGATAATCGGAAAAAAATATTCATCGGAAGACTTGGCTTTCTATAACAAGGGTGAGCTTTTCCCGAAGACCATTGTTGGAAACATAAACAACGCGATAGACAGTGTGCTGCTTCCTGCCATGGCCGCAGAGCAGGATGACAGGGAGCGGGTTAGGCAGATGACCCGCAGGGCTATCAAGACCAGCACTTATGTAATGGCACCGCTTATGATGGGGCTTTTTGGTTGCGCCCCGGTAGTCATACACCTTCTTCTTACAGACAAGTGGCTTCCCTGTGTGCCATTTTTGCGGATTTTCTGCGTAACATATATGTTCTATCCGATTCACACGGCGAATTTGAATGCCATAAAAGCATTGGGAAGGAGCGACCTTTTCCTGAAACTTGAGGTAGCAAAAAAAATCGTCGGGCTTACGGTGCTTCTTTCTACCATGTGGTTCGGTGTGATGGTCATGGCATACAGCCTGCTACTTACAAGCGTTCTGAGCCAGATTATAAACAGCTGGCCTAATAGAAAGCTTCTCGGATACGGCTATCTTGAGCAAGTGAAAGACATTCTGCCGGGCATTCTTCTTGCTTCCGTTATGGGAATCTGTATTTCATTCTTGAACCTGCTGCATTTACCGTCAGTGATGCTGCTTATCCTTCAGATATTTGCGGGCGGTCTTATGTATGTAGTGCTGTCAGCGGTGCTTAGACTTGACTCATTCGTATATCTCTTTGGAATTATAAAATCGCGGTATCTGCGGTAAAGGAAATAAAGAAATTGCCAGTATCTATAAAAAAGAATGTCAGGAACTCGAATGTTGAACTGCTCCGAATCCTGTTAATGCTCGTGATTGTTGCGCATCATTTTGTCGTTAACTCTGGGATAACACAAAGTATTGATGAGCGAATAACTTTCGGCATCGGGGGGGGGTACGATTGTATAGTCATTTTATTTGGCTGGGGCGGAAAGACAGCGATTAATTGCTTTGTTCTCGTGACAGGGTGGTTCATGTGCCGACAGGAATTCAGATGGCGCAAACTTCTTTCATTATATATTGAAGTAAAATTCTATCGGATTGTAATCTATTTACTATTTTTGCTGAGTGGCTATGAAGCTTTTTCCTTAAAGGAATTCTACAAGGCTGTCTTTGATGTTGCTTTTAATTTTGGAAAAGGATTTTCAAGTTCGTTTATTGCTTTTTATGCGCTTGTTCCCTTTATGAATAAGTTTATCGGCATATTGGATAAAAAATCACATGGAGAGCTTATTGTCGTATTGACTGTGATGTATTCCGTTGTTCCGACATTCTTTTTGAATGGTGTATTTGAGTATATCGGTTGGTATGCAACGCTTTATCTGATTGCGGCATATTTGCGGATGTACCCATCAAAATGGAGTGAAAGTAAAAAAACTTCGGGGCTACTAAGCGTTTTACTCCTTCTGCTTTCGTGGGGAAGTATCGCATGTATTTATTTTGTTTCACTAAGATTCAGAAGACTGCTTCCAGTATATTGGTTTGTTGCAGATTCTAATAAAGTCCTTGCCCTTCTCACATCGGTAGCAGTGTTCTGCTTTTTTAAGAATATTTCATTAGGTCAAAACAGGTTTATAAATATGATTTCATCTGCTACGTTTGGAGTGCTTTTAATTCATGCCTCCAGCGACACGATGCGACAATGGCTTTGGCAGGATGTGTGCAGAAATGTATGGCATTTTGAGAATGATACTGCATTTTATTTTATTGGATATTCGGCATTGTGCACGCTCTGTGTTTTTGCGGTCTGTGTCCTAATTGATTTATCAAGAAAATTTGTACAAAAACAAATATATGGTCTATTTTTATGTCTGAACAAAAAACAATCACAGTAACAAGTCCTCTTTTACCGGATGTAAAAGAGTTTGAGGCTCTTCTTGAAGATATTTTCTCTCGCAAGTGGCTTACGAACAACGGACATTACCACAAGGAGTTGGAAAAAGCCCTTGCGGAATACTTGGGCGTTCCATATCTTTCGCTTTTTACTAACGGAACGCTCCCGCTGATTACGGCTTTACAGGCCTTGCGAATTACAGGCGAGGTGATTACAACTCCCTATAGTTTTGTTGCTACAACACATTCAATCTGGTGGAACAATCTAAAGCCTGTCTTTGTTGACGTGAGGAAAGAGGACGGTAACATCGATCCCGAAAAAATAGAGGCGGCAATTACGCCTCATACAACCGCAATTATGCCTGTCCATGTTTACGGAACGCCCTGCGATACCAAGCGGATTCAGGAAATTGCGGACATTTATGGTCTTAAGGTGATTTACGACGCGGCACATGCTTTCGGCGTTACGGTAAACGGAAAGTCCATCCTTGAAAACGGAGACATGAGCACTCTTTCTTTCCATGCGACAAAAGTCTACAACACGGTAGAGGGCGGTGCTCTGGTCTGTCGTGACGAGGCGACAAAAAAACGCATTGATTACCTTAAAAACTTCGGTTTTGCAGATGAAGTCACCGTTGTTGCCCCTGGTATAAACAGCAAGATGGATGAGCTGAGAGCCGCTTGGGGCTTGCTGAACTTGAAGCAGGTAGATGATGCCATTGCAAAAAGAAAGCATGTTGCCGATTTGTATAAGGCTGCCTTAAAAGATGTTGCTGGCATCAGATATTTAGATGACATTGAAGGTGTGCGCCACAATTATTCTTACTTCCCGATTTTTATTACGGAAAAAGAATATGGAATGAGCCGCAATGCTCTTTATGCAAAGCTAAAGGAACACAATATTTTGGGGCGTCGTTATTTCTATCCGCTGATTTCGAACTTTCCTGTGTACCGTGGACTTGAATCTGCAAGGGCGGAGAATCTTCCTGTGGCTACGAATCTTGCGGACGAGGTGTTGTGCCTTCCGATGTATGCGGATTTGACGGATGAGGATGTTGCTCGGGTGATTGAGGTGGTGTGCGGAAAATGAAGCTCGGAATTATGCAACCTTATTTTCTTCCTTATCTTGGGTACTGGCAGCTCATAAATGCAGTTGATACCTATGTTGTCTATGATGATGTGACCTATATAAAAGGTGGCTGGATAAACAGAAACAATTTTCTTGTGCAAGGGAAGTCAAAGCTGTTTACATTCTCTTTGGATAATGCGGGGTCTTACAAACTCATAAATGAAATTGCTATAAAAGATGATTTTACAAATTTCAGAAAACTCCTTCAGTTCAATTATTCGAGGTCCCCTTTTTACAATGAGTGTATGGAAGTTGTTGAAAAAATAATTTCTTATGATAAAAGCAACCTTGGAAAATTTCTTTTCAACAGTATTAAAGTTGTGGCTGATTATTTGGGCTTTCAAACAAAACTATTACTTTCTTCTGAAATTAATAAAGACAACAGCTTGAAAGGAAAAGATAAGGTGATTCACATCTGCAAGTTATTTGGTGCGGATGAGTATTACAATGCAATCGGCGGACAAGAACTTTATGACAAAAATGAGTTTTCAGAAAATGAAATAAAACTATCGTTCTTGAAAACGAATATAACTCCGTACAAGCAACTGAAAAATGAATTTGTTTCAGGGCTTTCAATTTTGGATATTCTTATGTTTAATCCGAAAGAGAAAGTGAGCGAAATGCTCAATGATTTTGAACTAGTATAGAAATTTTATATGAAAAAGATGAATTGGGAGTCTACTTATCAAAAAATAAAAGAAATTGGTGCTGGTGGGAACGGATGTGTATATGAAGTTTCTAAAATAGGAGAGGCAGCTGATGAACATTTTGCACTAAAATTTTTGAAGTTTGATAAAGTTCCAACTGAAAAGAAAAATAGATTCATAAAAGAGATTAAAACTGTTTCTGAAAACTTAAAAAATGTGCAAGGAATAATTCCAATTTTAGATTCATCAGAAGATGATTTATGGTATGTAATGCCAAAGGCAGTAAAACTTACAGAATATATCAAAAACACGAAAACAACTTTTGATGATATAATAAAAATTGCTATTGATTTATCAAAAACTTTGAAATCTATTCATGATTTAGGATTTTCTCATCGTGATATAAAGCCTGATAATATTCTTTGGTATAACGGAAAACCTAGCCTTTGCGATTTTGGTTTAGTTAAAGATGAAAGTGATACTGCTAACTTGACAAAAAATGAAAAAAATCTTGGAGCGAAGTTTACTATTGCTCCAGAAATGAAGAGAAATCCTTATAACTCTGATGGGAAAAAAGCTGATATTTACTCTTTTGCAAAAACAATCTGGATGCTTCTCACTGGGGATGAATTAGGGTTTGAAGGAACATATAATTTTGAAGATTCAAAACATAGTTTAAGGCAACTTGTGTGTGATTCTATTTTACCAAATATTGATTATAGTCAAGATGATAATACGAACAAAAAAATGTCAAGAAAGATGCTTCATCTTGTTGAACTGGAAGAATTATTAAAAAATGCAACCTCTAATGATGTTGAACTTAGACCTGATATTGATACATTTATAAATCGTTTGGAAAATTATCTTGAAATCAAGAATGATTCAGATAAAAGTCAAAGAAGTGACTGGCAATTTCTAAGCAAATATTTATTCAACGGAATTACACCGAAATCGGCAGAATGGACTGATAGAAATCAGATTGTTAGAGTTTTAAATTTTGTTGGTTCAATTCCGTCTTTTAATCATACATTTTTGCCTAGTAAAGGCGGAGTTGATTTTGAAGCCGCTGCAATTCCATCAGAAAGCTATTGTTTGGAACTTAGATTTGATTTTGAGACAAGTATTGTAAAACCCAAATCACTTTATTTTGAGAGTTTTGGTGATGAATCAACATGGAACTATTTTCTTTTGGAAACTGGAAATCTTGCACCTGTTTTAGAAACATTTAATAGTTTTAATGGCGAAATTTTGGACGAATGGTTATGTGAAGACCTTCCAGGACATTATATTTCTGATAAAGATTTTGTATATGGCGTGTATGATTATGATTCTGGAGAAAAACTTCCTGAAAGTGCGAGAAGGATTGTCAGATATTTACATGGTAATTTTTTATTTGCCCTAAAATGGGGAGATTATAATAAGATTGCGTCGGTTTATGATGGCAGACATTCTGCTGTTACACCAAAAGACTTTAGAAGGTATTGCGATACAATATTAGAATTTATCCATGTTGATGAAACTAAACGTGAAATCCTTTTAGAATCGGATTTTCCAAATGTACTGTTTGAGAAATGTTTTCCCAAACCAAAACAAGAAAATCGTGAGGAAGAAAAAAAGCCAGTTCCGTACAAATTTATCAAAGAAAATATTTTAAAATGGGATTATACGGATATAATAAACAAATATAGTTCATCTAATTATAATTCAGCTAAAATTGGATTTTATTTTGAATTTAACAAAACATCTACAATACAGTTTTCTGAGTTAGGAAATCAGAAATGTTTTTATATATCGCCAGATAGTTCTTTTTATGAAACTGATTTTTGGGAAAGCAGAACAAGTCATAAAGATTTCTCTAAAATTTTCATGATTTACAATCGGCATTCTGCAATAAATTTTAAGGATGCGATTCTTTCAAAAATATCTGAAGAATGTAAGAGTAATGGATATGATGATGATATTGCACTAATAAGTTTATGTGTTTCGGTATGCATAAAAAGATTTGGTACTCCTGAACATCTTTTTACTATTGATGAATTAGAAACTGAAATACGAAAAGCAGATGACCGTCACGATAACAATCTTGTTATTGATGAAAATGGATATGTGCATGTGATAGAAGCTGATTTGTGTCATCCTCATTTGTACCCTGTTTCAAATGGTGTTTGGTGTGCAAGAAATTGTTATACAGGTAAATATGCCAATTTAGATAAATCCTATTTACAGATGATTTATAAACAATGTCTGAAGGCTTGGTGTAAATATCTTGAAATTGGGGAACATATTTCTATCAGCGATATGGATTCGATAACTAGCGATGCAGAAGATATTCTTTTAGACAAAATAAAAGAATATTATGAAGTTAGAGATAAAAGTTGTTAAACGAGTTTTAATTCATATAGGAGTTTTTATGCAGAAAATTATTATTTTTGGTGCATCGGGTAATGTAGGTTCATATCTTACACACTATGCAAAGAAGTTTTTTGATGAGAAGTATGAGGTCATAGCTTCTGGACGGAGAAGTACAACTGTATTTCAAAGCGAGGGGGTTGACTATGTTTCCGTTGACATTACAAAAAAAGAAGATTTTGAAAAACTTCCTCAGTCATGTGTAAAAGCTGTTTTTTTGCTTTCTTCTGCCACACCGTCTTATATGGCAAACTATAATCCAGAAAATTACCTCAGAACAAATGTATTGGGAACATTTAATGTACTCGAATACTGCCGTAAGGTTGGATGCGAACGATTTATTTTTACCCAGACGACCTATGACATCTGGCTCTATGACCATGATACTGTTTTGAAAGCTGATTTACCGCCGAAGTTTCCGTATACTGGTGACCACGCCGTTTATACAATTTCCAAGAATTCTGCAATTGAGTTGATAAAGCATTATCATGCTGAGTACGGATTGAAATACTATATTTTCCGTCCTGGTACGGTCTACTGTTGGAGCGATTATCAGTATTATTTTCCAGGTGGGGAAAAGAAAATGAGACCGCTTTATGTGATGATTAACCGTGCACTAAATGGTGAAGATATTGAGCTTTGGGGAAATCCTGAATACAAGAAAGATATGCTATATGTATACGACTTCGCTCAAGAAATGTGCAAAGCTGTCATTACAAATAAAGTGGATCATGGAATCTACAACGGTGGAACTGGAAAGCCTGTATCAATGAAAGAACAAATTCAGACGATTATTGATGTATTTTCTCCTGCTAATAAAAAATCTAAGATTATTTATTTACCAGAAAAGAAATCTGGCGGAGGAATCCTTTTTGATATTGAAAATGCTAGGGAAGAACTTGGATATGAACCTGTTTACGATGTCCGTGCCATGTTTGAGGATATGAAAAAAGAAATGACGCTCGGTCGTTTCAAGGAACTTCGTATAGAAACAGAGGCTCACAATTAGGACTGCTGCATGCGGAAAGAGATTGGCGGATATATTGAATTTGAACATTATTCAGGGATGCAGTTTCATGAAAACGCTGTGAAACTTAATTGTGCTCGGAATTGTCTTGCCTATTTGATTCAAGTGCATGAAATCAAAAAAATCTATATTCCTTATTTTCTCTGCGATTCGATATGGAAAACATGTAAGAGATACGGTGTAGATTTTTCGTTCTATCATATCACTGAAGATTTTCAGCCGATTATTCCCGATGGCGATTTCGAAAAGGATTGGCTTTATGTAGTCAATTATTACGGTCAAATTTCAAATGATGATTTAAAAAGATTACATGCAACAATTCCTAATCTCATCGTTGATAATGTACAGGCTTTTTTTCAAATGCCTGTAGAAAATATATCAACGATTTATTCTTGTCGCAAATTCTTTGGAGTTCCTGATGGGGCATATCTTTATACGGATAAACTCCTTTTGAATCCGATTGAAATGGGATATTCATATAATCGAATGGGATTTCTTTTAGGACGTTTTGAAAAAACTGCGAATGAGTTCTACGCTCAATTTCGAGCAAACGATGATTCATTTGAAGAGGAACCAATAAAACTCATGTCGTTGCTGACTGAAAATCTTTTATGTTCGCTTAATTACAAGAAAATTGCAGAACAACGTACTCAAAATTTTCTTTTGCTTCATGAGAAGTTAAAAACTCTTAACAAATTGAGATTGGAAAATCCTTACGGAGCATTTTCATACCCCTTGTTAATAGAGAAGGGGTGTGAACTTAGAAGTTATTTGCAAAAACAAAATGTTTATATTCCGACATTATGGAGCGATGTATTTGGACTCCTTGATGAAAAATCTCTTGAGTGTAAATACTCAAAAAATATTCTCCCTTTGCCAATAGATCAAAGATATGGAGAGGAAGAAATGATTTTTTTAGTTAATAAAATTGTGGAGAATGTAGCTTATGAAAGAAAACAGTAATACTCCTTTAGTTTCAATATGTTGTATTACTTATAATCACGTTGCATATATTCGCCAATGTATAGACGGGTTTATAATGCAAAAAACAGATTTTCCTTTTGAGATAATTATACATGACGATTGCTCAACAGATGGAACTGTAGATATAATTCGTGAATATCAAGAAAAATACCCTGATTTAATAAAACCAATTTTTCAAAAAGAGAATCAATATTCACAAGGAGTAAAATCTATACTTGCAACATTTGTTTATCCAAAATGTTCTGGCAAATACATCGCACTCTGTGAAGGCGACGACTACTGGATTGACGAGAATAAGCTGCAAATGCAGGTGGATTTTCTGGAGAAAAATCCTGAGTATGGGATGTGTTATACGAATTTTAATAAATATTTTCAGCGAAATGATTCTTTTGATATAGATATATTTAATTCAGATAAAAAAATAAAAACTGACTATACATTGGAAGAATGGATTTTGTCCGCTGGTTATATTGCTCCTATGTCATGGGTTTTTAAGCGCGAACTTTTAGATTCAATTCCGAAATTAAAATCTTTAGACGGCTCTTTTGTTATGGTGGCTTGTTTTCTGCATGACTCGAAGATTAAATGTTTTAAGGATAAAGTAACTTGTGTGTATAGGGTTTTAGATGAAAGTGCAGCACATACGAGAAATATCAAAAAACTATATGAAAGGAACAAAAGTATAATTGAAACGCAACTTTCTCTAATTAAAATGTACAAAATTGATGAAAAAATAAAGCTGCAATGTGAACAGAAATTTTTTCATTCAAATTTTAAATTGATAATGGCTTGTGATTCAAGTGCGAGAATAGGAGATGCTTTTAACCATATTCAGAATAAAACATGCATAGAAAAAATATTATTTTTTTTATCGAAAAACTCTCTTACTCATAGTCTTCTTGCTAATTTATACGATTTTTATTGGAAATATGTCGGATATAAAAAATAAATCAGTTTTATTGTCTAGAAAAAAACTTGTTGTTTTCTTTTCTTTATTTTGCTTATTTTTTAACCTGAAAATAAAAGGTGTTCCTCTAACATCCAATATTATTTTGGCAGGAGGAGGACTTATAATTTTTTTTACAAGGTTAAGTTTTACTCCTGTATTAGTTTGTTTGAATAAATCTTTTTGTAGGTTACTTTTAACGTATATACTCATTATTTTTGCCATTTTGTTACCAATGCCAATAAATGGAAATTATGATTTTTCGTTGTTAAAAGTTTTCATATTCAATTTAGTTATAACTTTTTATGCCGCATTTTTTTGTGTCTACCTTGTCCACAAAAATAAAATATCATTGGAAGAATTGTTGAAGATTTGCGTTTGGATTTTTTTTGTTCAAATGATTATTACAACGATTTTTTTTATTAATAAAGATGTAATGCGCACGGTTTATAAGTATTTTGATATGGGGGCTTCTATCAATGATCGAATAGACAATCTGTTTTCTTATCGTGCTTTTGGACTCGGGTTTGGATTCGATTTTGGAACTGCAGAACTTACTTGTGCTTGTCTATGTGGACTCCATTTATATTTAACACAGAAAAAAAAATACTTTCGTTGGTTGTGTATTGTTTTATTCTGTTCTGTTGCTGGAATCTTGGTTGCTCGAACTATGTTTGTTGGAATTTTTAGTATTTTTTTATTCTTTTTGTTTCACCCATGTAACCTGAAAATGCGGAAAGAAAAAACAGTTTTATATTTTCTCTTATTTGGAATTTGTCTTTTTTTAATATTAATTAATGTTGTGGATTGGAAAAAATATGAACGAACTATTCGCTGGGCATTTGATATTTTTTTTCAACTTGCTTCGGGAAATGGTGTTAAAAGTGGTTCTTTACATGAAATTACCCATAAGATGATTTGGTATCCTGGTGATTTTACTTTTGTGTTTGGAGATGCCTTGTTTAAGCCCAATGGTTTTCAATATAAATCGACTGATGTAGGTTATATGCGTTTAATACTTTATTTTGGAGTATTTGGAACTTTTTTGATGGTTCTATTTATAAAAAAAAGTGGAGATAGTTTTTTTGATGAAAAAAAAAACAAGTATCTTAGATATCTTATAATTTTTTTTGTACTATTTCAGCTCTTATTTATGTACAAGATTTTTTATTTGCTTATGGATTGGTTTACATTGTTTATAACTTTCAATTTATATCCTTATTTGAATGGGAAAACTAAAGAAAAAATATGATATCAATAGCAATGACAACTTATAACGGTGAAAAATATCTCCGAGAACAAATTGAATCAATTTTGAATCAAACAATCAAAGATTTTGAGCTGATTATTTGTGATGACTGTTCAAAAGATAATACCTGGAAAATTCTTGAAGAATACAGTCAAAGAGATAATAGAATAAATGTTTTTCGTAATGAATCAAATATAGGCTTCATAAAGAATTTTGAAAAAGCAATTTCGTTATGTTCAGGCAATTTTATTGCATTATCAGATCAAGATGATGTTTGGGAAAAAAATCATCTTGAGGTTTTGTTGACTAATCTGAAGAATGCTAGTGGAGTTGTAGGAAATGCAAAGATTATTGACTCCGAAGGAAATGTAAAAAAAGAAACTATTGCAGAAAGGGAAAGGTACTTTGTTGATGGAAATAGTTCTGACAAGTTGTTTCGAATTTTGTTTTATGGGAATCCTTTTCAAGGAGCTTCTTCATTATTCAAGAGAGACCTCTTGTTAAAAGCTCTTCCTATACCAAGTGAAGTAGAATATCAGGATGCATGGTTTAATTCTTTTGCTTGTTGCATGAATGGATTAAATTTTGTTGATGAAGTTGTGAATAAATATAGAATTCATGGATCTAATGCGTCTGGAAATCACAAAACATCTTTTTTAAAGCAGGTTAAAATCGCTTGTTATCGTAATGGCTGGAAAACAGATCGTGTTGTATATTGTGACGAGTTGCTAAAAAGAATTCCGAATATGTCTGACGATGTAAAAGAAATTGTGTTTGCTGCGAAGTCCTATCATGAGAATCGAATTAGAGGAAAACGATTAAAAACAGTCATAGCAACAATCAAAAACTACAAGCGAATATATGCAACCAATTCCTGTAAACTGCTTATTCCCCGCTGTATCGGAATATTGTTAAAAGGATAATCATAATGACTAACGCACTCATTTTCGCCGGCGGTTCTGGTACTCGCATGAACAGCCGTGCTCGTCCAAAACAATTTCTCCAATTCTACGGAAAGGAATTGATTATCCATACTCTGGAGAATTTTCAAAATCATCCGGAAGTTGATGGAATCGTAGTGGTCTGCATAGAAGACTGGATTCCTTATCTAAAAAAGATTCTTGCAAAGTATGAAATAGACAAGGTTCGTGCCGTTGTTCCCGGAGGAGCGACTGGTCAGGAAAGCATTTACAAAGGGCTTTGTGCCATCCATGAGTATGCCCCTGATGATTCAATAGTTCTTGTGCATGACGGTGTGCGGCCTTTTGTAAATGAAACCCTTATTTCAGACTGCATAAAAAGCGTGAGGGAACATGGTTCTGCAATCACGGTTACGCCCGCAATCGAAACAATTGTCACAACGAGCGGAGGAAAAATAAGCAGCATAACGGACAGAAGCAAATGCTATCATGCAAAAGCACCTCAGTGTTTTGTTCTTGGTGAACTCCTTTCTGCCCACGAAAAAGCTCGAGCCGAAGGCAATGTGAACATGATTGACAGCGCAAGCCTCATGCAGTATTACGGACATGAGCTTTATACCGTGCAAGGGAACTTTGACAATATCAAGATTACGACCCCCGCAGATTTTTATACCTTCAAGGCTTTATACGAAGTCCGCGAACAGCAGCAGATTTTCGGATTATAAATAAATGCCATACAAAATACTTGTCAGATAAGACAATCCGTGTTATATTTTATTAGAAGGAGGTGAATTATGGCAACATCAAGCATTTTTAGTACAGTAAAAATAACTACTCAAAAGCAAGCAGAAGACTTTGTTGCAATTTTGGAACGCTCAGAGAAAGATTCTGCTGCCAAAAATGTTTCTTCAAGTGTTAATATTCATCCTTCGCAAAGTTTCCTCAAAGACTTGTTGCAAAAAAGATTTTCTACAAAATGAGTCGTTTTACCTGTGCCAGCGTTTTAGATCTTATTGAATCCTCTGATGAAAATATTGTGAGGCAGTTGCTGTCAGAATTTTCTTGTCCTGCAAACTCTGAGATTGAGTTTTTTGCAAGAAAAAACGCAATGGAGTTTTCAAAGCGTAGAATTACAGTGACGCATCTTCTTTTGGATGAGAATGCTCAAGTTGTTGCTCTTTTGGCATTGACTCACAAAGCAATCGAAATTGACGGGAGTTTGCTTTCAAATTCTTTATATAAAAAGCTTACAAGGTACGCTTTACCGGAACCAGCTTCAAATACATTTCTGGTATCTGCTTTTCTTATTGCGCAGATTGGTAAAAACTATTCCAATGAAGTTTGCAATGAGAAATTTGGAAATGAGATAATGCAGTCAGCATTTGATATTATTACAGATGTTCAAGGTAAAGTCGGCGGCAGGGTTGTATACCTTGAATGTGATAAGTCAAAAGAAAAATTACTTGAATTTTATACAAATGAGCACAACCGTTTCATAAAATTCAGGGAACGATATGATTCACAAGAAAAAATAACTTACAATCAGTTATTCAGAATTTTATAGACTTTTCAAATTAAAGAAACTACTATGACACAAAACAAAATTCTCCTCGAAGACTTCGCCTCGGTTGCGGAGCATTATGATTTTTCAGCATTGAAAAAATCATCTGTTTTTATCACTGGAAGCACGGGCTTGTTGGGAAGCCAGCTTGTGCTTTTCTTGGATTATCTTAATCAGACGAAAGATTACGGCACGAAGATTTATGCCCTCGTCCGCTCAAAAGAAAAAGCAGAACGTGTTTTTGCAGACGCTTTTGGCCGGGTGAATTGCGTGTACGGTGACGTGCTTAATCTGCCGGAAATAACGGAGCCGATTGATTACATTATTCATGGAGCGAGCATTACTTCTTCCAAAGCCTTTGTGGAGCAGTGTGTTGAAACAATCGACATTGCTGTAAACGGTACCATGAAGCTGCTTCGGTTTGCGAAAGATAAAAATGTAAAATCATTCGTCTATCTTTCAAGTATGGAAGCCTTTGGAATCACTGATGGAAAAGGAGAGGTTAGGGAAAAAGATTTGGGCTATATCGATGTTACAAATCCCCGCTCAAGCTATATGGAAAGCAAGAGAATGTGTGAAAATCTCTGTGTATGTTTTGCCTCGGAATATGCTCTCCCTGTTAAAATGATTCGTCTGACCCAGACTTTAGGAGCTGGCATTGATTACAACGATACAAGAGTTGCGGCTTATTTTGCCCGCTGCGTGATTGAAAAAAAAGATATTGCATTGAAAACAGCAGGAGCAACAAAACGCCCAATTTTGTATACAAGCGATGCACTCAGTGCAATTCTTACAGTCCTGCTGAAAGGCGAAAATGCGAATGTCTACACAGCCGCAAATCCTGCAACATTCTTTACAATCCGAGAAACCGCAGAAATGATTGCAGAAAAAATTGCGGGCGGGGAGATCAAACTGACTTTTGACATAAAGGAAG
>FLNY01001964.1_pt1 | contig 30323 bp, 24 predicted proteins | sample 1140381 | NCBI WGS metagenome assembly FLNY01 (sample SAMEA3878172, study PRJEB12797) | bioreactor metagenome | biome: Moose rumen | place: Sweden | collected 2011-10 | reverse complement strand
AGTTCTGCTTTTTGTAGAGTGATTTCCTGTTTTGGCACAAAACGGTTTTGCGTGGATGTATGGAAGTGAGGAGAGCTCGCTCTCCCAAACTGACATACAGACACGTAAAAACAAAAGGAAATCACGTTTTTTTATCTTATTCATCTCGAAAGAAATAATAAAAAAACGATTTGCCTTCGGGCTGTCGCCCTTTGTGTCGTGAATGTCGTTCAGCTTGTATGCAAATGCATTTGCTACAACCTTCACGACATCCACGTCTGCACTGCGTGCCGGCAAATCTCAACAAAAATCCTCCTTTCAGTCGGACAAAAAACATTTCGCTGCGCTACATTCAACAAAAACTGCAAGGACAACAAGCTTCTCTACACTTAACAAAAAGTGCAATGACAACAAGTGGTTTGGGCTCTTCGCTTGGGGGGTTGTCAAAATGAGAAATTACGAGTTGTCACTTTCAATCTGTAAGTGCACAAATCTCAAAAAGCAAAATAAAGGCTGTTTCATGCCCCATGATAGGGTCGTGAAATAGCCTTTGTTGTTCTCAAGTTTCAGAATGTGAGAATATCAAAAGGGCATTTATATGTGAACACCCTCATGCCTTTTTAGCCAACCATGCTTTGTAAGTGTTACGCGAATATGATGGTCAGTCCTGCCATTACGATGGAAACCATCGACATGAGTTTGATGAGTATGTTGAGGGATGGTCCGCTGGTGTCTTTGAACGGGTCGCCTACGGTGTCGCCCACGATTGTGGCTTTATGACATTCGGAGCCTTTGCCTCCGAAATTGCCTTCTTCCACCATCTTCTTTGCGTTATCCCAAGCGCCACCTGAGTTTGCCATGAAGATGGCCAGCGTGAATCCGGCGGTCAGCCCTCCCACAAGCAATCCCATCACTCCCGGCACACCGAGAACTATTCCCACTATGATAGGGATTATTATAGCCAACAACGACGGAAATATCATCTCTCGTTGTGCTGAACGAGTGGAAATCTCAACGCAGCGTCCATAGTCGGGTGTTGCCTTCCCTTCGAGTATGCCCTTGATTGTGCGGAACTGGCGTCGCACTTCTTCCACCATCGATTGTGCCGCCCTTCCTACAGCTCCCATGGTGAGTCCGCAGAAAAGGAATGCTGCCATGCCGCCTATGAATGCTCCGACCAGCACTTTTGGGTTCATCAGGTTCACTTGGAAGAAATCCATGAATTGTCCGATATCGGCATTCGAAGGGTCGAACACGTTGCCCAGGCTGTCGATGAATTGCTGTCCGCCTTCCACAGCCCTTTGCATGGCTATCTTGATCTCTTCCACGTAGGAAGCCAGCAGTGCCAGGGCGGTGAGGGCGGCTGAGCCAATGGCGAATCCCTTTCCGGTGGCGGCAGTGGTGTTGCCCAGTGCGTCGAGTGCGTCGGTACGTTGACGAACTTCAGGTGGCAGTTCGCTCATCTCGGCATTTCCACCGGCATTGTCGGCTATAGGTCCGTAGGCGTCGGTGGCGAGTGTGATTCCGAGTGTGGAAAGCATTCCGACTGCCGCTATGCCGATGCCGTAGAGACCTTTCGACAAAGAAGCGGAGGACATGGAGAGGTCGAATCCGTTGGCGCAGAGGTAACTGAGCATGATGGCCACTGAAATGGTTACTACCGGAATCATTGTTGAAATCATACCCGTTCCCACGCCCTTGATGATGACGGTTGCTGAGCCAGTTTGTGAAGCTTCCGCTATCTTTTGGGTAGGCTTGTAGGAATGTGAAGTGTAGTACTCCGTGCCTTGTCCGATGATTACGCCGGCCACCAGACCGGTTATGACAGAGAATGAGACTCCCATCCAGTTGTCGATTTTCAAAAGATATAGTATGACGAATGTGGCGATTGCAATGAGCACGGCACTTACGTTGGTTCCGATCGAAAGCGACTTTAGCAAGTTCTTCATCGTGGCTCCTTCCTTGGTTTTCACCATGAAGATGCCGATGAGCGAGAGGAAAATGCCAACGGCCGCGATGATCATGGGTGCGATTACCGCCTTGATTTGCATTTCGCTGTTGAGAGCGAAAGCCGTAGCTCCGAGTGCGGCGGTGCTGAGAATGCTTCCGCAATAGCTTTCGTAGAGGTCGGCTCCCATGCCAGCCACGTCGCCCACGTTGTCGCCCACGTTGTCGGCGATTGTAGCCGGGTTGCGCGGGTCGTCTTCAGGTATGTCCTGTTCCACTTTGCCCACGAGGTCGGCCCCCACGTCGGCCGCTTTGGTGTAGATGCCTCCACCCACGCGTGCGAACAAGGCTTGTGCCGATGCTCCCATGCCGAACGTGAGCATGGTGGTGGTTATGGTGATGAGTGCCGTGTTCTCGCCTTGGTAGAAATAACTGAGCACGAGGAACCAGATGGCTATGTCGAGCAGTCCGAGCCCCACGACTACAAGTCCCATTACGGCACCGCTTCGGAATGCCACCCTTAGTCCTTTGTTCAGTCCCTGACGTGCCGCATTTGCGGTACGGCTGCTGGCGTAGGTGGCAGTCTTCATGCCAAAGAAACCGGCAAGTCCGGAGAAGAATCCCCCGGTGAGGAAAGCAAACGGCACCCACGGGTTCTGCACTTTCAGCACGTAGGCCATGAAGGCAAAGATTATGGCCAGGATGATAAACACAATGGTCACTACGCGATATTGCTGTTTCAGATATGCCATGGCTCCACGACGTACGTGGCCGGCTATCTCTTTCATGCGTGGCGTACCTTCCTCTTCTTTCATCATCTGACGGAAGAAGAACCATGCCATGCCCAGTGCTACTACTGATGCTATGGGCACGAGCCAAAATACAACTGGTATGTTCATAATCAGGAATTTATTGAATTGTTAATATCAAGAATATCTGGAATTATAAGAATGTTCATAATAATAAGTTGAATGATTTTCTTTTATTTATTTTACTTGCTTTCCAATCGTATCATTAGCAAAAATACAAAATTATGGTGAATAATTGATAAATATAAATCAAATAATTGTTTTTTATCATGGAATTATCTTTCACTTATTGCACGTTTTTGATACAAAACTACTTTTATTCGCAACAAAAGTACATTTTGTTTTAATTTTTTTCCCTTATATTTGCACACATCAAACGAAAATAACACATCATGAAGAGAACGCAGAAACCGATTTTTTTAATTTTATGCTTTTTTTGTGCAATGCAAGCAGAGGGTCAATCATCGATTGACTATGACGCTTGGAAGAACGCTTCAGAGGTCAATCCCTACAACGTGACAAACTTGTTGGTAAATGCGACGGGTACAGGCAATACTGGTTGGAGTAGAAATAATGCTGATGCCGCAGCCGGCTATAACAAACACAACACGGAGTTTGCTTCGTCGGTTTATGACGATACCGGTATAGAGTCGTGGTATTGGTCGCCGGTTAAATCTGCCGATTTGATATGGCAGGACGTGCAGGGTCTTCTTCCAGGTACATATCGTGTCAGGGCATATGCCGTTGCTCAGATATACAATAACAATAGCCGTAAGGGACAATGTGGAAAGGGTGCCTATCTATTTGCTGGCAACGAGAAGGTGGCTATCACTTCCAATAAATGGCAGGAGTTGACACTCACCGCAACTGTTGACGACAGCCAAACTCTCCGAATCGGCATTTGTGGCGATGAAGGCAATGAGAACGACTGGGTAAGTATAGCCCAGGTGAAATTGGAGTGTTTGGGGTTTGCCGGATTTGTAAATGTGGCTAAGATAGTGCTCGACGACCGTTATGATGTGAGTGTTGCCCGTGAGAGTGGAATATTCGATGTGGTCTTTCATGTCACACTTTCAGCCCATCATACCAATGCGTTCTGCGTACCGTTCTCAATGAATGCAGATGAAGTCGGCAAGTATTTCTCGGAAGTGAGGGAAGTGATAGGTGCCAGTCCGAATAATGAGGCTTATACTCTTGCCACACAGGTTTCGACTGTGATAAAAGCCGGGACTCCGTATATGGTGAAAGCCAAAGTGGACGGACATCAGACCATAAACCTGTCGGAAGTGGCTGTCACGCCGTTGAATTCGTCACAACCGACGCTCAAGACGTTTGGAACGTTGAAATTGGTAGGTAGCTACCGTTCACATGAAAACATATCAGGCGCCTATGTCCTTTCTGAAGACGGAAAATCCTTGGTGAAGGCTTCAGATGTCATAAAAGTGAGGGGTTATAAATTTTATGGTCAAAAATAGAATAATGATATTATGAAAAAGACATATATATTGAGTGTTTTGTTCCTTTTGTCGTGTACGGTTGTTTTTGCCCAACGCAAACGTTGTTTGGACAGAGACTGGCATTTCATGCTTGGCGATGGCATTGCTGCCATAAAAGATGCGTCTGTGGCTGCTGGATGGCGAGCGCTCGACTTGCCTCACGACTGGAGTGTGGAGACCGAAGCGGCTCAGAAAGCCGGAGGCAACGTGGTGGGTCCGTTCTCATCGAACAGCGTGGGAAAATATCAGACTGGATTTACCGTGGGTGGCGAAGGCTGGTATCACAGAAAACTGACTGTTGACGAATTGTCGTCAAAACGCCATATGCTATATTTTGAGGGTGCATACAATCATGCGGAAGTGTATCTGAACGGAAAGAAAATATATTTCAACCCATATGGATATGTGAGTTTCCGATTAGACATAACCGATGAATTGCATGACGGCCAAAATGATTTGCTCGTGAGGGTTACCAATGAAGGCAACAACACGCGTTGGTATGCAGGAAGTGGCATTTACCGTCACGTGTGGCTGATAGCCACTCCTGCTGTGCATGGTGATGACTGGGATTTGTTCATACAGCCTAACATGACATCCGTCAATGTTGATTTGACAGTCTTTAATGATGGCGATTCCGACAAATCATGTACTGTAACAACGGAGATAAAATCTGCCGAAGGCACACTTTTGGCAACGGTTTCCAGGGAAGTTGCCGTAAGTGGTTTCGACGAGAAAGACGTAAGTCTGAATGTACCGATGACGGATGTGAACCTTTGGAGTCCGGAATCACCATATCTTTACAAGGCCTTCATAAAAGTGAAGGACAATACTGACGGCACGACAGATGAAATGGAGAAACGTTTTGGAGTACGCACTCTCGATTTTTCCGCCGACAAGGGATTTCTTCTCAATGGCAAGAACACCTTGCTGTATGGAGGGTGCATCCACCACGACAACGGTTTGCTTGGTGCCGCCGCTTATGACCGTGCAGAAACCCGTAAACTGGCTTTGATAAAGGCTCAGGGATATAATGCCGTGCGTTGCAGCCACAACTTGCCGTCGGAACATTTCCTTGATGTTTGCGACTCTATCGGACTGATGGTCATTGATGAGACGTTCGACCAATGGCTTCGCAAAAAGAACACGGAAGACTACCATAATTTCTTCGCTGAATTCAGCGACCGCGACATGGGGATAATGGTTCGTCGCGACCGTAACCATCCAAGCATAATCATGTGGTCGATAGGCAATGAGATACCTGGCCGAATCGACGACGACGGTATGGCCGTGGCGGCTCGCTTGCGTGCCGATGCAAAATATTTCGATCCGACGCGCCCTACTACTGCCGCCGTATGCGGATGGGATGAGGGAGATGCATGGAATTCGGCGGGAAACAACTGGGACGAACAGGACAACAAGGCATTTCAAAGCTTGGATATAGGGGGCTACAATTATCTCTACGACCGTTATGAACACGACCATGGCACACATCCCGAACGAGTGATTTGCGGACTGGAGAGCTATCCTAAACTTGCGTCAGAGAACTGGAACATGGTGGAGAACCATAGTTATGTGATAGGCGATTTCGTATGGACGGCGATGGACTATTTGGGTGAAGCAGGCATTGGCAGTGCGGATGCGAATGGGGCACCAAGTTTCTTCCGTGACTGGCCTTGGTATAACGGCTGGTGTGGCGACATCGACCTTATCGGCCAAAAAAAGCCTCAGAGTTATTACCGTGACGTGGTTTGGCGTCAAGCACCGGTGACGATGGCGGTTCAGCCCACTTCTTCGTATAATTCGGCATGGGGATGGCAGTTGGAGGAACAAAACTGGACTTGGCCGGGTTACGAGGGTAAGGCCGTGACAATCAATGTGTATAGCCGTGCTCCGAAGGTTCGCCTTTATCTCAATGGCACATCGCAAGGTGACCACGTGCCTGGACCTACCTATTGGACCGGTTATTACATACCATACGTTGCCGGTACGTTGCGCGTGGTGAATCTCGATAGCAACGGTAAGGAAATAGCCGATGAATATTTTGAATTGCAGACCACGGGTAAGCCAGCCAGAATACGCTTGGTTCCTGACCGCAAGGAAATCAATGCCGACGGCTCAGACCTTTCCTACGTGACTATCGAACTGGTTGATGCTGATGGAAGGGTGATTACCAGTGACAGCAGCACAAAAGTTGATATCGCTTTTGAGGGCGAAGGCACATTGCTGGCAAGTGGCAACGCCTCACCTACTGATATGGAGAGTTTCCGAAGCACCTCGCCTAAAGTGTTCCGTGGACGTGCGCTAGCCATTCTAAAGTCGTCCGACAATGCTGGGGAGATAAAGCTTACTGTACGTTCCGAAGGATTGCCTGAGGCTTCGGTCACGGTGACTACTACGAAGCCCTGATGGCCCGAATGTTGATTTGGCATCCTACACCGTTGATTCACAAGGGCACGACACGTATTACTCTCTGCAGGGAATGAGGGTGGCTCGCCCGTCAATGGGATATATATCCATCAAGGAAAGAAGATATTGATGAAATGAATTGCAAGAAATGGCAAGAAAAATGGGAACGTCGATATATAGGACGTTCCCATTTTTGTGTCATTAGCAGGAATGATTTTATATCAAAATATAATTTGTGCCAAATCGGTCATTAGGTTTCATTTCAGAATAATATTTATGTTGAGCAGATTGTCTTCGGACACACTCGAAGGTGTGGCAGGTCGCATTTAATAGTGTGGGTGGGGAATTTGCGCTCCTAGGACTGCGGCGTCACTACATTGTGAGCGGCATCGGCGCCAAAATATATCTGAATGTCCAATTTGCTGAACAAGTCATTAAAAATAATTTTTTCCATCTGACTTTGCATTATCGTTATTGTATTGCCACAACTCAAGTCGAGATATCCATATAAGGCTTTTCATAAAGTTCAAACCTAGAAGTTAAAGAGGTCAAAGATGTCGTGCCAAATATTCCTTTTTTCCACGAAAAGCATTGTCTTTGCCGATGTAAAACGTCATATCTATCGGTTTGTCAATGCAAAAACAGCAATATCCACCTTTCCCGGGAACTCAAATGGCGGGTCATTGGTCCCAAGGACAAGAAAAAGTGAACCCCGAAGGTTCAAAAAGACTTTCGGGGTTCTTGTGGTATATCTTATAAAATGTGTTTGTTGGATTCCTTTTAGGCAAGTTCTAATGATTAGCTTTAGGTTGTGTTTAGACTATTTTTGAACATGCCTTTATCGAGTTAGTTTTCCAATGCCATTCCTGTGGCGGTCCTTGAATTCACGGATGTGCGTCCGTTTCTTCTTGAAAGATTGCTTAAAGGGCGTGAGAGATGGTGGCAGCCTTTGCCTTTATTTTCGTACTTTTTGCTTTTCTGGCAGGTTTTCTTTCGAATTTGCTGAACGGGCGGAGTGTGTCTTTCTTGTTTGCCTTGGCCTTGCGTGCCTTACCCCAGCCCAGTTCGCCTTCGTCGATTACTTCAGGCTTTCCGGCATATTTGCCAGTTACCAAGGCTCCGGTTTCAGTCCTGAGCTTTATGTCGATAATCAGGTTTTCTCCTTTATGAGAGACATCGACCGTACCTCCGGTGACTACTCCACAACGTCCCAAAACGAAATTGCCGTCTTGCTTCACCACTTCGTCAACATAGGTTCCCCAATATACCCAGTCTTGGTCGCTTTCACTATAGAATACGTATCCAGGCTGGAATGTGTTTTCCACGAGTTCGTCAAGCTCAGCCACTTTATATGTGCCGTTCAACTGATTGAGATCCGGTGCGCTGGTGTAGTCGGCATAGAGGTCGAGCGTGAGTATGTTGCCCTCGCTCACGGCTTTTCCATTCTTATCGAATGCCAAGTCGTAGATGTGCATGTAGTAGTTGCCCAGCAAACTCTCTGTTAGCGAATAGAAATAGCAGTCCATGTCGTCCATGTCTCCAAGGTTGAGGTCGTCCTTTATTGGCTCGTAAGGAGTTTCGGATTCACCACTGCCGGTCATGTCGTTTACATTAACTTGTCCGGTGTAGGTAGCCACCACTTGTCCGGCAGATGTCGTGTTGTCATTGTCGTCATAATAGAATACTTCGACATCTGCGGTTATCGTATAATTCATACCAGACCGTTTGATGGTCAAGGTGCCATCCTCGATGAAGTAGTATTCCGATTGGTTTTCACCATTTGCCCATACCTCAAGCCATGAGTTGTACTCGTCATTTGAATTCAATCCGTTGTAGATCTTGAACGTGTTGGAATTGTTTCCGCCGGTTTTGTATGTACCTTCAGGCAAGGCCAGGTTGCTGGTGTTGTTGAGCAATTGTCCGCTGATGGCCAGCAAAAGGCTGTTGCCCGGAACTGTGAGGTCGCCGTTGTCATCGACGCTTCCGTCGGTCAGTTGTACGAGATACACTCCGGTTCCGTAGCCCAGATGGTCGCCATAATATCCGGCCCAGATGTCGTTTGCGGTGAATGTGTAGGCGTCATTCTGCTGTCTGCCTCCACCACCACTATGACCTCCGCCATTACGTGGGTCAGGATCATCTTTTCCACATGACACCATACCGAATGCCAGTGTGATTCCAAATAATAGATAAGATAATTTTTTCATAATCGATTAGTTTTTCAGGTTTTAGGGATGTTGTTTTATTAAGTTACAGTATTTTTGCATTTACAAAGGTATTCATTTCTTGAATTCACCTTGTTTTACCAGATATTCAGCAATTTGCACGGCATTGAGTGCGGCGCCTTTCTTTATTTGGTCGCCCGACAGCCATAAAGTAATGCCTTTGTCGTTGGCGAGGTCTTTTCTTACCCTGCCCACGTAAATGTCGTCTTTCCCTGCCGTAAACAGAGGCATGGGGTATTTTTGGTTTTTGGGATCGTCGATGAGAGAGACTCCAGGGGCTTCCTCCAGAGCTTTCTGCACCTGTTCCACCTCCAATGGCTCTGCGGTTTCGATCCATACAGCTTCGCTGTGCGCCCTCAAGGAAGAAATCCTTACGCACATGGCAGAGCAACGGGCATCGGAGTGCATGATTTTTCGTGTCTCATTGAACATTTTCATTTCTTCCTTGGTATATCCGTTGTCTTGGAACACGTCGATTTGCGGTATGACGTTGTATGCCAGCTGATAAGCGAATTTGTTCACCGTCACCGGCTTCTCTTCCATGAGTTCCTTGTATTGCTGCTGTAGTTCAGCCATGGCTGCCGCCCCTGCTCCGCTTGCGCTTTGATAACTTGCCACGTGTATTCGTTCTATATGGCTTAATTTCTCAATCGGTTTGAGCACAACCACCATCATGATGGTGGTGCAGTTGGGATTGGCAATGATGCCACGTGGACGTGTCAAGGCGTCTTCTGCATTGCATTCCGGCACTACGAGCGGAACGTCGTCGTCCATTCGGAAGGCGCTGGAATTGTCGATCATGACCGTGCCGAATTTCGTTATGTCGTCTGCGAAATCCTTGGATGTGCCAGCTCCAGCCGACGTAAATGCGATGTCCACGTCTTTGAAGTCGTCGCCATGTTTCAGCAACTGCACTTCATGTTCTTTCCCCCTGAAAACATATTTTCTTCCTGCGCTGCGGGTTGAACCGAATAAAACCAACTCGTCGATTGGAAAGTTCCTTTCGTCGAGAACCTTTAAGAATTCCTGTCCTACGGCACCGCTTGCGCCAACTATTGCTACTTTCATGTTTTCCCGTTATAAAGACCGTTATGCAATCAAGTGTTTGGTAGATTGCAATTAATAGTGTTAAACGTTTATTTCTTGCAAAATTATGAATTTCTTTTGAGTTATACCATAAAATTCGAACTTTTTCTTTAACTTTGTCGCATAAATGAAATAATAACACCGATAAATGCGGGTGTGTCAGAAACATCCAACCCACAAGATATGGACTCCATCACTCAATACATACATCTACCTATAACTGATTCCACACTGGTGTTTACCATTGTCTTGGGAATCATTTTTTTAGCTCCCTTGATTTTTTCAAAGCTACGCATACCTCATTTGATTGGGATGATTCTGACAGGTATGCTCATAGGTGAAAACGGCTTTGATGTGATAGAACGTAATGAGGGGTGTGAGTTGTTCAGCCAGATAGGAATCTACTATATCATGTTCTTGGCTGGTTTGGAGATGGATTTGGCAGGCTTGAAACACAACCGCAAGCAAGGGGTTGTCTTCGGTGTTTTGACGTCTTTGATACCATTCTTGTTTGGCTATATATCCGGATATTTCCTTTTGGGGTATAATCAGACGGCATCCCTTTTGTTGGCTTGTATCATGGCCTCGCACACCCTCGTGTCTTACCCAATCGTAGGTCGTTATGGTCTAAGCCGTCACAGCAGCGTCCAGATAGCCGTGGTGGGCACAATTTTCGCTTTGCTTTTTGCACTTGTGGTCCTCGCCACCGTTTCCGGCACGTTCAGCGGTGATGGCGACATGGAATTCTGGCTTTGGTTCTTGTTGAAATTCGGCATTTTCATGTTGGTTTTGTTCTTCATCTTGCCAATGATAATCCGTTTTATCTTCAAGAAGGTGGCAGATTCTTCCATCCAGTATATATTCGTTCTAACATTGATGTTTGTGTCGGCGGTGGTAGCCGATATGTGTGGTTTGGAAGGCATACTCGGGGCGTTTCTGTGTGGTTTGGTGTTTAATCGTTTTATTCCACATTCCAGTCCGTTGATGAATCGCGTGGAATTCGTTGGCAACACCCTGTTCATTCCTTTCTTCCTTTTGGGAGTAGGTATGATTGTAAACATAAAACCTCTGTTTACTACAAAGTCGGCATTGCTTGTAGTAGCCGTGCTCGTTGTGGCAGGTACGTTGTCGAAATACCTTGCTTCTTTCTTCACACGGAAGATGTTCCGCATGAGTTCAAGTAGTGGTCTCATGATGTTCGGCTTGAGTGAGGCCCATGCGGCCGGAGCCTTGGCAATGGTTATGGTGGGCAGGGGGTTGCTCCATCCTGATGGCTCTCCATTGATTAACAATGACGTGCTCGACGGTGTTGTAGTGATGATTTTGCTTTCTTGCATCATCAGTTCCCTATGTACGGAGCAGGCTGCAAAAAAAATCAAGATTGACATGGAAGACAGTGGCGACAAGGAAACCCTCCCATGGCTCGATGATGAGAAGATTATGGTTTTGGTGAAAACCGAAGACAATATCGACGGGATGGTGAATACCGCCATCATGATGCGTAATGCCAAGCTCAATCGCGGGTTGATATGCCTGAATGTGGTGGCAGATGCCGGAAAAAAACAAGATTCGCTTCAGAAGAGCAAGGAATTTCTTTCAAAGGCAGAGAATATTTGCATATCAGCCAATGTGAAGGTTCAGTGTCAGAGCCGTCTGGCATCCAATCTTTCGAATGGTGTGTTGCATGCATTCATGGAAAACGATGCGTCAGAAGTCATCATAGGTCTTCATGCCAAGACCGGTGGCGACAATTCGTTAATCGGTAATTTTGCCAATCAACTGGTCAAAGACCTCAGCCGTCAGGTTACTATCGTGAATTACGTGATACCGCCGTTGAGCATACGTAGGATTGTGGTGGCTGTGCCAGAAAACGCTGAATATGAAGGTGGCTTCCGCAGATGGGTGGAACGTCTGTCGCGTCTGGCGTCGGAAATTGGTTGTCGCATAGTGTTCAACGCCACCGAGAACGCTTGCAACCGTATAATGCATTATCTGCAATTGTACCATCGCAATGTTCGTGCTGAATATAAATTGTTCGCAATGTCGGAAGGCCTGTCACAATTAGCCGATTCCGTCAATCCCGACCATCTGCTGGTGATCATAAGTGCACGTCCGACCACAATGAGTTATAAAGGACATATAAACAAAAAGCAAGCTGAGATAAACAAATATTTTCCTGACAGTAGCTTGATGATTATCTATCCCGACCAAAGTGATCAGAGTCAAGACACCACATTTGCCGATCCGCACGGAAATGAACACGTTGAAAGTTCCAAGATAGGCATTTGGCTGTCGAAATGGGTAAGCAAGATGGGGTAGATGTAGATTGGTGCATATTGAAAGAATCCAATAATTCTCGATAGAGAATACATTTTTGAAATTTGTGAATTACAAACCAGGCTAGGTATTATTTCATGACAGCTGGTGTATCAGTTAAATTAGAAATATGATAGACGCAAAAGATATAACAAAGAGTTTTGGCGAACTTCAGGTGTTGAAAGGCATCGACCTTCATGTGGCCAAAGGCGAGATAGTAAGCATTGTCGGTCCGAGTGGAGCCGGCAAAACCACTCTCCTTCAGATTCTTGGAACGCTCGACAAGGCATCTGGCGGCAACGTGCTGATTAATGGAGTGGATATCACGAAAATGAAAAACCGGGAATTGTCGAAATTCCGCAACCGGCATTTGGGATTCGTTTTCCAGTTCCACCAGCTTCTGCCTGAATTCACGGCATTGGAAAATGTGATGATACCAGCCATGATAGCCGGCACCCAGAAGAAAGTTTATAAATCATACGCTGAAGAACTTCTTGACTATATGGGATTGAAAGACAGGATGAACCATAAGCCCAACGAGATGTCGGGTGGCGAGAAGCAACGTGTGGCAGTGGCAAGGGCGTTGATTAACAATCCCGACGTGATACTAGCCGATGAGCCTTCTGGCAGCTTGGATTCCACGAATAAGGCTGAGCTTCATCAACTTTTTTTCGACTTGCGCAAGAAATTCAATAATACGTTTGTGATTGTGACTCACGATGAAGAGTTGGCAAAACTGACCGACCGCACGATTCATCTGTGCGACGGGTTGATAGTTAGATAGTTATTTAAAACAAATATGATACGCTTAGGAAAACACAACTATATGGAAGTGCTGAGGGAAGTGGACTTCGGCATTTATTTGGATGGCGGCGACATAGGTGATGTGTTGTTGCCCAAACGCTATATCCCGGAAGGGACGAAGATAGGCGATGTGATAAACGTGTTTCTTTATCTCGACAGTGAAGAACGTCTGGTTGCCACTACTGAAGAGCCTTTGGTGGAGGTGAACCAGTTCGCATATCTGGAGGTGAAGTGGGTGAACGAATACGGCGCTTTTCTTGATTGGGGCTTGATGAAGGATCTTTTCTGTCCTTTCAAGGAGCAGAAGACAAAGATGCAACAGGGCAGGAAATATCTCATTTATTGCTATATCGACCCCGTGACCTACCGCATCGTAGCATCTGCCAAAGTGGATAAATTCTTGTCAAAAGACTTTCCTCCGTATAAAAGTGGCGAATCGGTCGATATCATAGTCCAGCAAAAATCCGACCTTGGCATGAAAGCCATTGTCGATGGGCGATACAGTGGTCTTCTGTTCAGCAACGAGATATTCCAACCAATCCATACCGGCGATCGATTGAAGGCATTCGTGAAACTGGTACGTCCTGACGGGAAAATCGACCTCAAATTGCAACGATATTTCGGAAAGAAGCATATCGTGTCGTTCAGCGACAGCCTGTTGCAGTATCTGCATACTTGCGAAAACGGTTTTTGTCCGCTTCACGACAAGTCGGAGGCCACGGACATCTACACCACTTTCGGCGTGAGCAAGAAGACGTTCAAGCGTGGGGTAGGCGACCTCTATAAACACAACTTGATAACGCTCGAGCCAGATGGCATACGCCTGACACCCAAAGGAGTGGCTATGGGAGTGGAGGATTGATGCATGAATGAAGCCATTGAGTTGACGAGAAGGCGAACAGGCAAGTTGGATATGACAGAATGATAATGAAATAATACAAATCTTATTCTTAAAGACGTTTTGTTGTGATGGAGGAACTGTTGCATTACGTGTGGAAACACAAGTTATTTCCTTTGAAAGAATTGACCACAACTAAAGGAAAAAGTCTGGAGGTGATAGATCCGGGCTTGCATAACCATGGTTCCGGTCCCGACTTCTTCAATGCCAAAATCAAGATCGACGGACAGTTGTGGGTGGGCAATGTGGAGATACATGTTCGTGCTTCCGACTGGCTCCGCCATCATCACGACACAGATAGCGCTTATTCGAATGTGATATTGCATGTGGTTGGTAGGTCGGACATGGACGTGCTGCTTCCTAACGGCGACAAAGCCATTCCCCAACTTCAGCTCAACGTGCCCGATGAAGTGAAGGTTCACTACGACGAACTTATCCGCAATGACCAGTTCCCTCGTTGCAAGGATGTGGTGGCCACATTTCCCCGTCTCACGATTCATTCCTGGATGTCGGCGCTTCAGGTGGAACGTCTCGACGAGCGTAGCACAGCCATAAAAAGCCGTTGGCTGCAGCATGGCAAGAACTGGGAAGAGACGTTTTTCGTAACCATAGCCCGCAACTTCGGTTTTGGCAAAAATGGTGATGCCTTCGAGCGTTGGGCTAATTCCTTCCCTTTGCTGTCGCTTGGGAAGCACCGCGATTCCTTGTTTCAGATAGAAGCGATGTTTTTCGGTCAGGCAGGCATGCTTGAAGCGCCTCACGATGAATGGGGCGACTACTATACGAAACTACGCAATGAATACACGTTTTTGCGACATAAATTCTCACTCACTCCGATTGACTCGTGTGCTTTCCGCTTCATGCGGTTGCGTCCCGACAATTTTCCTCATGTAAGGCTTGCCCAGCTTGCCATGCTCTATCATAAAGGCAGCCTTAACCTTTCCTCTTTGCTTTCAGCCGAGAGCTTGGAGGGGATGTATGAATTGTTTCAGACGACGGTGAGCGACTATTGGACTCGCCATTACACATTCAAGCAGGACGAATCGCCAGAGTCTGACAAGAACCTATCAAAATCGTCCATTGACTTGATCGTCATGAATTCCGTGGTTCCATTACTCTTTGCCTACGGACGTTACAAAGGTGACGACACTTTTTGCGACAGGGCTTTTGAACTCATGGAAAGCATAAAGGCGGAAAACAACAAGTATATACGTGACTGGAAAAATGCCGGTGTCAGTTGTGAGTCGGCTGCCGATTCTCAGGCTCTCATGCAGCTTTCGACAAGATATTGTGAACCACGCAACTGTCTGCGTTGCCGCTTCGGTTATGAGTATATAAGGCGAACCCCAGGTTTTTTGTCGGAAGAGAGGGAGGATTAGGATTGATTGGGATTGATTGGGATTGGTTAGGATTGGTTGGGATAATTTGGGATTGGTTGGGATAATTTAGGATAATTTAGGATTGGTTGGGATAATTTAGGATAATTTAGGATTGATTAGGATTTAGTATTGGCAAATATTTTAGTATTTGCTTTTAATTGATTAACTTTGCAAATTGGTAAGTCTGAAAACATTAAAAAGATGAAGATAGCATTGATAGGCTATGGCAAGATGGGCAAGATGATAGAGCAAATTGCAATCGGCCGTGGTCATGAAATAGTAAGCATAATAGACATTGACAATCAGGAAGATTTTGAATCTGAAGCATTCAAGAGTGCTGATGTGGCAATAGAATTCACTGCGCCCCATGTGGCATACGACAATTACCTGAAAGCATGGGCGGCAGGCGTGAAGGTGGTGTCGGGTTCTACTGGCTGGTTGAAAGAACATGGCGACGAGGTTCGCAAGGCTTGTCTTGAAGAGGGCAAGACCCTTTTCTGGGCCTCCAATTTCAGTGTTGGAGTTGCCATTTTTTCCGCTGTGAACAAGTATCTGGCAAAGATAATGAATGGCTTTCCACAGTATGATGTCAGCATGGAAGAAACTCATCACATCCATAAACTGGACCATCCTTCAGGAACAGCCATCACCCTGGCTGAAGGAGTGATTTCCGAACTTGCCCGTAAGGACGACTGGACGGTTGGTGAGGTACAAAATCCAGACGGTACGGTTGAAGGGACGAAGGAACATCCAGCCAACCTGCTGCGTATCGACAGCATCCGACGTGGCGAGGTTCCGGGCATCCACTCCATCACATACGATTCACCGGCCGATGGCATCACAATCACTCATGACGCACATTCACGCCAGGGATTTGCCCTTGGTGCAGTTCTTGCCGCAGAATACACGAAAGAGCATGATGGGCTGTTGACGACCGATGATCTGTTCAGCTTCTGATCAGCAGATGAAGCATTTGGTATTCAGCTCCATCTTATTGCTTATTTACAATCTACAATAAACAATCAACAACAAAACCATGGGAATATTTTCAAGTAAACCGGATTATTCCAAGATAAAGACCAAGAAGGTCAAGGAAAAGGAAGCAAAAGAGAAGAAAGCACGTCCTGCATGGGTGAAATGGGTGAAATTCGGTGTTGTCACCGTACTTTGGCTTTTGTTCATCTATTGGCTGGGCAGCTGGTGGGGCTTGCTGGTTCTGCCATTAATCTATGACATTTACATATCCAAGAAAATCAATTGGCAGTGGTGGAAGAAAGATGACCAGCCGGTAAGCAACTTCATAATGAGTTGGGTTGATGCCATCGTTTTTGCCTTGGTGGCTGTATATTTCGTCAATAATTTCTTCTTCCAAAATTATAAGATTCCGTCTTCTTCGCTTGAGAAGTCGTTATTGACCGGTGATTACCTGCTTGTTAGCAAGTTGTCGTATGGCCCGAGAATACCACAGACGCCTCTTACCCTCCCTCTGACACAACACACGATTCCGGTGTTGAATTGCAAATCGTATATAGAATGGCCTCAATGGGAATACCGTCGTGCCAAAGGATTTGGAAATGTGGAATTGGGAGATATCGTGGTGTTCAATTATCCTGCGGGCGACACGGTGGCAGTGAATTTCCAGAATGACTTCTACTCGCTGTGTTATGAGTTGGGTGCACAGAGTTATTATGAGGAAGACCCATCCGAATTAGTTTATAACGACTCTTCCACCGTAGGACAGATTGCCTTTTACGACAAAATCTATGCAAGAGGCAAGGAAATCGTCAGGGCCAATCAGAACCGATATGGTGAAATCGTTACCCGTCCTGCCGACCGTCGTGAGAACTATGTGAAACGTTGTGTCGGCCTTCCTGGACAGACGTTTGAGATAAAGGACAAGATAATTTATGTGAACGGCGAAAAACAGGCTCAACCCGAACTCGTTCAGTTCAACTATCGCGTTTACACAAAGGACCATCAAATCATAAGCGATAAGATATGTGCCGATTTGGGCATATCCGACGAGGATAAGGCTCACGTGCTCGACAATGTCAACGGTATGCCTCTCACCTATCAGGCAAAAGCTGCGTTGGAGCAGATGACGGATGTGGTTGACAGCATAGTTGAGGTGAAAGACGGTTACTTCGGCAGGCTTTATCCGCTTGACCATGAATATGGTTGGACCCGCGACAATTATGGTCCTCTTGTCATTCCGGCAAAGGATATGGAAATCGACATCAACATGGACAACATATGTATCTACGAACGCCCAATCCGAACATACGAGGGCAATCAGCTCGACATAAAACCAGACGGTATTTATATTAACGGCAAGAAAACCAACAAGTACAAGTTCAAGATGGACTACTACTGGATGATGGGCGACAATCGTCATAATTCAGCCGATTCACGTTATTGGGGATTTGTTCCGGAAGACCACATAGTGGGTAAACCTCTGTTTATATGGCTTTCCATTTCGCCTGACTCCAATCCGGAGGCAAGGACTTATCGATGGGATAGATTGTTCAAGTGGGTGGGGAATATTAAATGAGAAGATTTGGGATGGATTGGGATTGATTGGGATGATTAGGATAATTTAGGATTGGTTAGGATTGGTTAGGATTGGTTAGGATAATTTAGGATAATTTAGGATGGATTGGGATTGGTTAGGATTGGTTAGGATGGATTGGGATGGATTGGGATGGATTGGGATTGATGATAAAAATATAATATTGAAAACGAACAATGACATATTGCTAAGTACTGCTTATTTGCCACCAGTTCAATGGTTTTCCAAACTGGTGGCAAATCGTCTTGTATATATCGAATACAATGAGAGCTACCATAAGCAGACATATAGGAACCGCTGTGTGATAGACTCTCCGAATGGAAAGATTAACCTGACAGTTCCAGTTGAAAAACCAGCCAATGGCTCCCGATTGATTAGAGACATTCGCATAAGCGACCATGACGACTGGCGCATCAAACACTGGCATTCACTCGAGTCTTCGTATTTCAACAGTCCTTTCTTTGAATTCTATCAGGACGATTTCCGTCCTTTCTTTGAAACGAAATATGAATTTCTTGTGGATTTCAATGAGGCGCTCATTTTGAAATGCCAGGAATTGATTGGCATGAATTGCGAACTTGCGCATACCGACAACTTCGTTGCCCCTGAAGATGCAGAAGCGTTTTCCATTCGCGACTATCGTCAGGTTATTTCTCCTAAAATGGCGTTAGATTTAGATTCCGAATTTAAGGTAAAACCTTATTATCAAGTGTTTGACCAGGGAACGGGTTTCAAGCCCAATCTAAGTATAGTAGATCTGATATTCAATATGGGCCCAGAGGCAAAGCTTTTATTATTTTGACATGATTAGAAAGTTTTTTTGTTCATTAGTGTTGTGCATGGCTGTTTTTTACGCTGATGCACAAACGGTATATAATATCATGGATTTCGGAGCGAAAGGAGATGGCATGACCGATGACGCGGCGGCTATCCAATCCGCTATCGACCGTTGCGGCGAAGATGGCGGCGGACGAGTGCTTTTCCCTCGCAACCATACATTCATGTCGGGACCGATAGAGTTGAAAAGCAATGTGGAACTGCATCTGGATGCCACAGCCACCTTGATTGCAAATCCCGACGAGAGCATTTATCATTTGAGTGCGTTCGGCAAGAATGAGGGAGAGGGTATGATGTGGATATATGCCAAGGGTGCTGATAACTTGAGCATCACCGGCAAGGGCACGATTCATGGAAATGGCATCCGTTTCATGGGTGAGGAGCTGGATGATTCCTACGACTTGAAACCGGTGACCACGTTTGATCCGCGTCCACATGTTCTTACGCTAACCGACTGCAAAAACCTTACGATACGTGACGTTACCATACGCGAGGGCGCTTATTGGACAATTCACCTCATTGGTTGCGAAGGGGCGTTGATAGACGGCATACAACTGCTCAACGACATGAAGATACGCAATGGCGATGGCATAGACCTGGACCACAGCAAGAATATTCGTATCAGCAACTGCCACATAACCAGTGGCGATGACTGTATTTGCCTGAAAAACCGACGGGAGTTTTCCGAATATGGCCCTTGCCACGACATCGTGGTTACGAATTGCACCATGTCGTCGCGTTCGTGTGCCATAAAGATTGGTTCTGAAAACATGGATTCCATATATAATGTTCTGTTCGACAATTGCGTGATAACGAAAAGCAATCGTGGTTTGGGCATCCAGAACCGAGACGAGGGAACGGTAACCAACGTCATGTTCTCGAATATCATGATGGATTTGAAGCTTTGGAGCGACGTGTGGTGGGGCAAGTCAGAACCGATATATGTCACGTCCTATCCTCGTGCCGACGGCAACCATAAAGATGCCAACTGGCGTTTTCCCGATGGCGAGACCCATGGACGATGCGGAAATGTCAGCCACATCTATTTTTACAATATCACAGCCACTTCGGAGAATGGCTGCTTCATTGGTGGCGACAGGCAAGGCAGGGTGAGTGGCGTCTATTTCAAGAACGTGAGGATCGACCTCAAACGCCCTCGTGGTGTTCGCATGGCTCAGATGGATCGTCGACCGTGCAAGGGCAAAGGGTTTCTGGAAGTGGACTATGACGAATTGTGTAATATGTCGGTGCCCGTTCTTACAGAAAATGCCCAAGTGCTTGGCGATGGAGTGGTGAATTACAATGAAACTGACGAATAGTTTATATGATTACCCAATATAAGCGATATTTGATTCTTTTGCTTCTGTTGCCTCTGATGGCAACAGCACAGCGACTTACTCCGGAACAGACGGGCGGAGTGTATTATGCTTATCCGGTGAAAGAGGCTTCAAGGATTGACATTCCCGACGGAATGAAGGTGTTCTATATATCTCATTATGGTCGTCATGGCTCAAGATGGGTGGATAGCAAACATCGCTACAAGTGGACTATGAGCCATTTCAAAGACGATTCCAACCTCACAGAATTTGGTAAGGATGTGAAACGACGCTTGAAACGAATCATTCGTGATGCCCGTGGAAATGCGGGACAGCTCACCCCTCTGGGTTTTGAGCAGAATCGCCGGATAGCACGCCGCATGGTTCGGAATTATCCGGAGGTGTTCTCGGAAGGAGCAGAAATAACAGCGCAGTCGAGCGTGGTGCGTAGATGTCGCAAGTCGATGGATGCATTTGTGGGTGAACTTCGCGGGTTGCTCCCGTATTTGAAGATCCCTACTTCCACAAAGAAGAAATACATGGCATACATAAGCTATGACTCGCCGGAATTGACGGTGTTGCGTAAGCAGACTAAGAGACAGCCAAGCATAGACACCAGCCGCCTCCTTTCTTCCCTCTTTATCGACACTTCAATAGTGAAGGACAAGCCAAAATTCTTGTATGAGTTGCATACGATAGCATCCGACATTCAGGATGTGGAACTTGACGAATCGTTGTGGGACGTGTTTACCTACGAGGAGATGATGTCGGTTCATGATGCCAACAACGAGCGGATGACAATATGCCATGGGGTGGATGAGCGAAATGATGGCATACCAGCCCGTTCCGCCTTATCTCTATGGAGGCATATAGTTAATGAAGCCGACCGTTTCATCTCGGAAGACAAGCATGGAGCATCTCTGCTGTTCGGCCATGACACGCCATTGTTCCGTCTTACCTCGCTCCTTCGCCTTTCGTTGCCTGGCTCCGGAATGGAAGACATCCTGCCGATGGCAGCCAACTTGCAGTTCATATTCATGAAAGACGCAAACGACAATGTGTTCGTTGCTTTCCTTCATAATGAAAAGATGCAGTCGTTGCCGATTCAAGAGGCATATCACGGCATATACAATTGGGAGGATGTGAAGAGATACGTTTCAACATACTAACCTTGCTTCGATGACACCATAAATGGTTGCACAGTTAGTCGTTATCAGAGCTTCAGGCCTATCCCAACCTGCAAAATGAGCTGTTGGGCAATTTCAGCCGTCTGTTTATCGTTGATGCTTGCTTGATTGCTTCCAATCTGAGCATTATTCTATTTCTTCCACGGTCACGCCGTCGAATTCCTTGAGTATGTCGAGCAGACGACGCTTGAACTTCTTGCGCATCACTTTCAGTTCCATATCCACATTGTAGAGGACGCCAGTGGATGTGTGCTTGTCTTCCATCTTGTAGGAATCCAGTTCTATGTGGAGCCTTCGTAGTCGTTCGATAACGGCGTTTATGTCGTCGAGGCTTTCCGACGTGAACTTCACGACGATAGACCTAACCCCGAATTTGGCGAGTAAGAAATTCATGGATTCCAGTCCGAAAAGTACAAGGATGGTAGTGGCAATGCTGAGGACATACATCCCGGCTCCGCACCCCATTCCTATTGCTCCCACAACCCAAATACCGGCGGCGGTGGTAAGCCCTTTCACCACGTGCTTTTGGAAAATGATGGTTCCGGCACCGATGAAGCCTATTCCCGATACGACCTGAGCCGCTATTCGTGAGGGGTCGAGGCGTATGGAGAGGCTTCCGTTTTCTCTGAGCAGATCCATGAACCCATATTGCGAAAGCACCATGAGCAATGCGCTTCCAAGCGCCACAAGAAAATGTGTGCGGAACCCGGCACCTTTGGCGCGGTATTCACGTTCCAGGCCGATGGCTCCACCCAGGAGGGCGGCTACCACGATTCTAAGTATGTATTCCCAAGTCATTGCTGTTGTTTAAGATTTTAATGTTTTTTCTTTCGACATGTCGATTATGCTTTTTCGATTTTTCTTTCGATTATCGAAAGGAGGATTCAATGATTCATTTGTTTTTTATGTTGCGTGGGTGATGCTCAAGTATTTCGTTGCGTAATCGTCGGGTGTCGGTGTGGAGGTAGATCTCGGTGGTTCCGATGGATTCGTGTCCGAGCATGGCTTGAATGGCCCTTAGGTTGGCTCCGCCTTCTAAAAGAGATGTGGCGAACGAATGACGCAGTGTGTGTGGGCTGACTTCCTTTTTTATGCCGGCTTTTTCCACGAGTTCCTTAATGAAGTGGAACACCATGATGCGAGATATGTTTTTCTTGCGTTTGCTTATGAACACATAGTCTTCATATCCGTGGCTTATGTCAATCTTGTTGCGGTCGATGAAATAGAGCTCCAGTTCCTTTATGGCCTTTCCTGATATTGGCACAAGCCGTTGTTTCGCCCCTTTCCCTTCCACACGTATGAATCCCTCGTTGAGAAAAAGGTCCGACATCTTCAGGTTGCATAGTTCGCTCACCCGCAGTCCGCAACTGAACATTGTCTCTATTATAGCCTTGTTGCGCTGGCCTTCTGGTAGCGACAGGTCAATCTGCGCTTCCATTGCATCCACTTCTTCCACGGTCAGCACGTCGGGCAGGTGTTTTGGCTTCTTTGGAAATTCCAACAGTTCCATGGGGTCGGAATCCATCTCACCTGTAGCCACCAGGAAGTTATAGAAGTTGTGTACGCCGGCTAGTATCCTTGCCAGCGATGTAGGGTGAATCCCCAAGTCGATGATTGTTGACGAGAACTGATGGAAGTCATCTAATTTCACGTTGTGGTAATCGATGTCTTCGTCGTCGATGAAGATGATGAATTTCAGCAGGTCGCGTTCGTATGCGTCTATAGTGTTGTCGGAGAATCCTTTCTCCAACTTCAAATACTGGTGGTATCTTCTTAAAGTCTGGTCGATTTCAGAAGGCATGGAGCTTGGTCAACAATATTGTTTATATTACCTTTTCTTTCCCTTTTCGAATATGTGGGAATGAGTTCCGGTATGGTAAAGAGAGATTATTCGTATTTCTGTGTCTTTTTGCTATGGCAATAGCCAATCTGGAGTTATGTGATATTCCCAATTTATATAGTTTTGTCACAAATATACATAAAAAAACTGATATATGTCCCAAATAGTGTAAAAAATAATCGCAGCGTTGATTTTGGGCGGTTTTGTTGGCGAAATGAAGATTTATGGTTATCTTTGCCAGTTAAAAAGTGTTTAGATATGCGAATATTGATATTAAACGGACCGAACTTGAATCTTCTCGGCAAGCGCGAGCCTGGCATATATGGGTCAGACTGCTTTGAGGATTATTTCAGAAAACTAAAGGACGAGTATGCCGGTGTGGAACTGGAATATTTTCAGTCGAACCATGAAGGAGCCTTGATCGACAAGCTTCATGAGGTGGGATTCGCTTTCGACGGTGTGGTGTTCAATGCCGGAGCATATACCCACACGAGTGTAGCTTTGCTTGATGCCATAAAGGCAATTAAAACGCCAGTGGTTGAGGTGCATATATCGAACGTGCACCAGCGTGAGGATTTTCGCCATAAATCGATGATATCCAGTGCTTGCAAGGGCGTGATATGTGGATTTGGATTGAATTCGTACAGGTTGGCTTTGGAAGCGTTGCTGATGGAAAAATAGGCACTCGAACATGATGCATAACGAAGAACTCCTTGAGCAATACATTTCAGACCATATCGATCCGGAAGGGGATTATCTCCACAGGTTGTACCGTGCCACCAACCTTCATTTGCTTTATGGCAGGATGGCAAGCGGTCATTTGCAGGGGCGTCTGCTGAAGATGTTGGTGACGATGATACGCCCATCGACAGTCCTGGAAATAGGCACTTATAGCGGTTATTCTGCCTTGTGTCTGGCAGAAGGTCTGCAAGAGGGTGGGGTGCTTCATACCGTGGAGGTGAACGACGAACAGGAGGAGTTTACTCGACCATGGTTCGAAGGCTCTGAATATGCCGACAAGATACGTTTTCATATAGGCGACGCGATGGATGTGGTGCCAAGTCTTGACGCTCGTTTCGACCTGGTGTTCATCGATGCCGACAAACGACGTTACAGGAACTACTACGAGCTGGTGATGAACTACATGAATCCAGGTGGCTACATCATTGCCGACAACACGCTCTGGGACGGCCATGTGGTGGAACCCGACCATCAGCACGACCCGCAGACTCGGGGGATAATGGAATTCAACGACATGGTTGCCAAGGACGAACGGGTGGAGAAGGTGATTATTCCTGTGAGAGACGGATTGACGTTGATTAGAGTGAAAAATCCGAAATGAAACATAAGGTTGTGGCGGATTCCAACAGAATCCTGACATGACGCCGAGTATATAATCAAATAATCGATAATTATTTTAATAGAATATAACTTGATGGAAACAACAAGACAAAATAAGATAGCCCGACTGATTCAGAAAGACTTGAGCAACATCTTTCAGGCACAGACTCGCCAGACACGTGGCATTCTGGTCAGCGTGAGTGTGGTGAGGATAAGTCCTGACCTCAGTGTGGCAAAGGCATATCTGAGTATCTTCCCTTCGGAAAAGGCACAGGAGATTCTGGAAAACATCAATGCCCACGCTTCTCAGATTCGCTACGAGATGGGTAAGCTACAACGCCATCAACTCAGGATTATTCCTGAGCTGAGGTTCTTTCTCGACGACTCGCTCGACTATCTGGAAAATATCGACAAACTGCTGAAATCATAAGGACATTGGCTTTTTTCCCGTTCCACATAGCAAGACGGTATATCTTCTCAAAGAAGTCGCACCATTCCATCAATATCATATCTGGCATATCGGTATTGGGGGTCACCATTGCAACGGCGGCAATGGTTTGCATCTTGTCGGTGTTCAATGGGTTTGAGGACATGGTAGCTGGTTTGTTCACTACGTTCGATCCCGACTTGAAGGTGATGCCGACGAATGGGAAATACATGGAGAGCGCCGACCCCATGCTAAAGCGAATCAAGGAAAATCCCGATGTCGTGGAAGCGGTCGAGTCGATTGAAGACAAGGCTTTGGTGGTGTCTGACACTCGTCAGTATATGGTGACGGTGAAAGGAGTGGACGAATCGTTTTTCGACATGGTGGATTTCAAGAGTATCTTGATGGGTGATGGGGAGTTGAATCTCCATTCGGGTGACGACTATTATGGGATATTTGGAGTGAATGTGTTGTCGGCATTGGGCTTGAACATAGATTTTCCCGACACGCTGTCTGTCTATGCTCCCAAGAAAGGGGAACGCATCAATCTCACGAATCCTCTGAACGACTTCAACAGCGCCAGTTTGTTGTCGCCTCGATTGGCGTTTATGGTACTTCAAGCTAAATACGACAACCAATATGTGGTGACATCCATAGATTTCGCACGAAATCTCTTTGAAAAGGACAGTTTGCTCACATGCTTGGAGTTGTGCTTGAAACCGGGGTCTGATGCCAAGTCGGTGAAAAAGTCGATTCTTTCGTCAACGGGAGGCAAGTTCAAGGTGCTCGACCGTTATGAACAACAAGCGGACATATTCAAGATAATGGAAGTGGAGAAACTCGTCTCTTACTTATTCCTGACGTTTATCCTGCTTATCGCTTGCTTCAATATCGTAGGTTCGCTCTCGATGCTTATCATCGACAAGCGCGACGACATAAAGACATTGCATAATTTGGGTGCCAACAACCGTGACATATCTCGCATCTTCCTTCTTGAAGGTTGGCTGATATCCATTGTGGGAGCCATCGTTGGAATCTTGACAGGCGTGGGATTATGCCTCATCCAGCAACATTTTGGTGTATTGAAGTTTGGCTCCACTGCAGGAAGTTATATAATTGACACCTATCCTGTCAGCATTAAGTTGCTCGACGTCATACTGGTGTTTGTGACAGTGGTTGTCATCGGTTTTCTTGCCGTATGGTATCCAGTGAAGCATTTCAGCAAAAAACAGACGGAATCGAAAAATGAAAACTAAAAATAATCGAAATATGAAAAAATCATTGATTTTATTGTTTGTGATGCTTCCGTTGTTGTGTATGGCACAACGGGAGAAATTCACACAGGAAAATTTTGAGGTTGAGACAAATGTGGTTGAGGTGTTTTCCAACAAGATGTCGCTCGACATAAAGGTGAACATCCAGCCTAACTTCTTCGGCAAGAACACATTGGCTAAAATGACTCCGGTGTTCCGCTGGGGCATGAAGGAGATAAGAGGCAACGGCATTTGTTTTCAAGGCGAGATGGTGGATGACAACTGCCGTATCGTCGGCTACAAGCTGGGAGTTACGGAGTCTTTGTCTTTAGCCCTGGATTATGTGCGTGGCATGGAGGATGGCAAGTTCTTCGTGGATGTGGAATTGTCATCGGCTTCTGGCAAGCGCTGCAAGCTTCAGGAGATAGAATTGCCGGTCCGCATCGACAAGAGTGTCCTTTTGGTATATGAAACCGTCAAGGATGCAGACTTTTACGAATATACCATCAAGAACGGAAATGGCGGATTGGCAAACAGCCTGTTCTATCGTGCCCAAAACAGCAAGAATGTGGCTGAGCGTATGGGTTCATACGATCAGGCATTGGTTTACATGCCGGGCGACTATCATATCATGAACAATCTCGCGCTTTGCTACTTGGAACGTGGCGATGTTGAAATGGCGGAGAAATATCTTTCCAAAGCCCTCGACAACAAGCCTGAATCTCCGGAGGTGAATGCCAACATGTGCCTTCTGTCTGTTTTAAATGGCGATTTGGATAAGGCCCAGGATTATTTGGCTAAGGCAGACAGTGCAAAGAATTATGCCGAGGCATTCGGAACCGTGCTGCTTGCAAAAGGACAATTGACCTACGCAGCCGCGAAACTCAAGGATGTACCCACCAATACGGGTATCTTGGCCAACGTGCTGAACCAAAACTATGCCACTGCCAACAAGTTGATTGATGAGAACCCTAACAAGAATGGCATGACGTTCTATCTGCAGGCATTGCTGGGAGTGAAGAGCCAGAACCGCAGTCTTGTGGGACAGGCTCTCGGCAATTTGATGTATGTGGACCCCCGTCTTTATGGTCAGACCAAGAACGACCCTGAATTCGCTGAATACAAGGATCTTTTTAAACGCCCATACTAGTGAGACGCTCAATCCTAAATATCCCGTTTCTGCTTCTGCTCCTGCTGATTTCCTCGTGTGGTCCTGAAGGCAACAAATTCAAGATAGAAGGCAAGTTCAGGGACATGAAGGAAGGTGAGTTGTATATCTATAACCTTTCGGACCGTCATGCCCGTTTCGACACCTTGAAGGTGAAGGGCGGTTCGTTCGTGTATCAGGGCGAGGCAGAAGGCCCGTCTCCTTATATGCTCGTGTTTCCAAATGCGGTGGAACAGGTGATTTTCGTGGATGCAGGCAAGATCTTGGAATACGAAGCATCTACCACAGACTTGAAGAACTATACGGTGAAGGGTAGCGACGAGAACAAACTGATGAACGAATTCCGCCATGAGACACGCAAGATGACTGCCATAAAGGTGAAGGCGGCAGCACGCGAATTTATAGAAAACCATCCTGCTTCCGCCGTGTCGGTATATATGCTCGACCGCTATTTTGCTCAGGACGAGAATATCGTAGCCGACGAGTTGAAACAACTTGTTTCCATGCTTCTTAAATACCATCCCAACAACGTGTTCCTCATAGATTTGCAAACAAGCCTCCGGCTGATTGACCGCTCGTCGATAAACAAGATCTTGCCTAAGATGGAACTGACGACGAAGACAGGCAAGAAAATGGATTTGGCATCTATCGACAAGTCGTATAGGTTGGTTGCGTTTTGGGCGACGTGGATGGATGAGGAATGGGATTTCATGCCAAAGGTGCGTAAATACGCACGCGGTTACGGCGACAATCTGTCTGTCTTGGCAATATCCCTTGATACTCAGGTCTATCGTTGGGAAGAGTATGTCGATGCCGACAGTTTGTTGTTCGACAACGTGTGCGACGGCCTGGGCTGGGATTCTCCTTCAGCCACAAAGCTGGGCGTGCGTAATATCCCATATTATGTCCTTGCTGACAACAAGGGTAAAATAATAGCGAATGGAACCAACCTCAAGGACATGGATCGTGATGTTGAGAAATTTGTTCCAAAGAACGCCTCCGGTGATTCTGAACCTTCAGGTAGTGAACGCGACAAATTGACGCCGGAAGGGGAGGCTGAAATTTAGTTAAGAGACTGCCAATAAAAAGGGCTGATACTTCAATATGAGTACCAGCCCTTTTTATGTCTGAAATTATCGACAGCAATAAATACTTCATGCTAGTCGTGAAACCGTCGATGCTTTATTGGATTTCAACCTGACGCCCGATCTTGGGTGTTTCCTCTTTCTTGACTTTTGGAAGTGTGATGTTGAGAACTCCATGCTCCACTTTTGCTTCGATTTGTTCTTTCTCCACATCTTCAGGGAGAATAAGTGTCTGTTCGAATTTAGAGTAAGAGAATTCACGACGCAGGTAATGAGCCTTCTTGTCCTCTTCCTTCTTGGTTTCCTTGCTTTCCATCTTGATCTTCAAATCTCCGTCGGCATTGATCTCTACATGGAAATCTTCTTTCTTTGCTCCTGGTGCGGCGAGTTCAACCGTATATTTGTCTTCATCTTCCAGGACGTTGATTGCCGGAGCCGTCTGATGTGTCTTTGTCATGAAATTTGTGTCGAAAATGTCGTTGAACACTGTTGGCAACCATCCGTTAGTTCTCATAATTGGTAACATGATTTTTTCCTCCTATAATTAATTTGTTAAACATTCTGTTTTTTTTGTCTTCCCAAGAGTGTTTGGCTCTTTGTGGCGACACTAACATGGTTGCAAGGAGTGTTCCAACTGATGTTCATGGCATTTATTCTGACATAATGACCGAATTGGCTGACATAATGTCATTAAATTAGGTGGGAAATCGCTTAAGCTTGACAAAAAATTGCGAAGAAGTCATGTTCCGTCATTTGAAATGATGCAATAACATTTTCCATCATATCAAAAACCTTGTGGAAATCATCTGCCGTTACAAAAATTTATGTAACTTTGCTGTCGGTAATAAAGTAAAAACCCTCATTCAACTTTCAACTAAATAAACCAATTTCATGCAAAAACCTGCTCAATCCATGCTCCCGAAAGGTACTTTGTTGCAAGGCAAGTACCGCATAGAATCGTTTCTTGCTTCAGGAGGATTCGGCAACACCTATTATGCCATACATACAGCTTTGCAGAAGCCTGTGGCAATCAAGGAATTTTTCATGAGAGGCATTAATGATCGTGAAAGGGACACCCTTACGGTATTGGTGAGCAATAATGCAAACCAAGCCTTGTTTGATGAACAGCGCATCAAGTTCCAGAAAGAGGCACGGCGCATATCCAGGTTGAACAACCCACATATCGTCCACGTGTCAGACCTCTTCGCTGAGAACGGTACCTGCTATTATGTGATGGAGTATATAGACGGGGAATCGTTGAGCGTTAAGATGAAGAACCGGAATGGTCCATTCAGTGAGCCTGAAATAGTCAATGTGCTGAACCAGATGCTCGACGCACTCTCGTCTATACATGAACACGGGATTTGGCACATGGACATAAAGCCCGGCAACATACTTATGGACAGGCAGGGCAAATGCACCCTCATCGACTTCGGGTCAAGCAAGCAGTCGAGTATGGGAGACGGAGCCACCACATCCACATCCATGTCATACACACAGGGATATGCGCCGTCGGAGCAGATTAACGGACTGCAGAACAAATGGGGACCATGGACCGACTTCTATGCGCTCGGCGCCACCCTTTACAACTTGCTTACGATGGAACGGCCCCCGTTGTTCGACGATATACTCGAAAATGAGGGACAGGCGTTCCACTATCCACGACAAGTCTCGCAAGGCATACGTGATCTTATCCAATGGATGATGAATCCGATGGTGACGTATAGACCGCAAAGTGTTGAGGGAATCCGTAAGTTCATAAGCACAAACTTGCAAGAATCGGAAGTTGAATCCAAAGATTCATCTCATGGTCATTCACAGGATGTGACTGACTCTGGCATTGCTTATGATGATACTTTGGTGGAAAGGGGAGGCACAGTAGAACCTTCTGACACCGAATACAGTAATGTTCCCAAGAATCCTTCTGAAGAAGAGACCGCTGTCGAAGGGCCTAA
>FLNY01004018.1_pt1 | contig 30342 bp, 19 predicted proteins | sample 1140381 | NCBI WGS metagenome assembly FLNY01 (sample SAMEA3878172, study PRJEB12797) | bioreactor metagenome | biome: Moose rumen | place: Sweden | collected 2011-10 | reverse complement strand
AGTTATTGTGTAGTTATGAAGGAGTTACTGAGGAGTTATGGGGACGATACTGCATCAAATTGGGCAAGCATCCTCTACTATTGTCCCTTTAACTCCCATTTAACTTCCCTTCTGCTCAACTTGCGAAAGTTGAGTTAATTATGAATTATGCATTATGAATTATCGCTAACCGATCTACCGTACTAAAATAACAAATAAGATTGTTGCCACAAACACAAGAGCTGTAAGATAAATGTCTCGCTGCAGAAAACCAGTGGGAGCAGAATCCGTCTTCTGGTGCTCTTGATGAGAATACTTCTTATACACTTGCCAACCGATATATCCGGAGATGACACCCCACATCATTCCGACACAGATATCCGACAAATAATGCTGTCCCAGATACAGACGAGTCCACATATTCACCAGAGCCAGACACACCATCACAGCCGTCATAATCCTGTGGCGCACCATTAGGATAAAGAAAGTAGCAAGTGCCGTATAATTAGCGGAGTGAGAGGAAAAAAAGCTATAGTTATTCTCAGCATACCCCTTCACGACATGAAACATCTCCCTCAGTTCCGGCACGTTACAAGGTCGCACCCTGCACACCAGAGGTTTCACGATGAGATTGCACACCCCAGCCGACAGAGCCATTACGACACATACAGCAGCTATGCACACCAGTCTCTCTCGCCTATTGCCGTGATTATGCAGCACTATGTAAAACAACATCAGGAAAAGTGGCACCCATACCAGCGGGTCAGTCAGTCTATATGCCAGATGATCTACGAAGGAATTGTCACTTCCCCAGAAGAGGAGAATTCCCATACGGTCAAAAAAGTTAATCTCGTTCATTCTTATTACTTTGAAGGTGCAATATTACACTTTTCAATTAAAACTACCAAATTATCCACATTTTATTGTCAGGGGACAAAGATTAAGACAAGTGTGCAATTTTTAAATTGGCCCATCAAAAACCGTTCATTAATGAAATTAATCGTATTCATTAATGAATTGGATCGATTTCATTAATGAACACGAAAAAAGACACTAATCTGAGAAATCAAAATCATCATAGTGTGCAATTTTAAATGAACATATGTTCAAGGGTCTATTTTGTGTGATAAGTAATTTTTTCAGGTGCAAAGGTATATACAAAAAGACGCAAATTGCGATGAAATCGTACCATTATGTGCTAAAATAGTATCAAAATACCAGTTTCTCATTTTCGCTACACAATATCAGAATGAATGAAGGGCTTTTATTTTTTCAAAGATTTTTTTTGTGTTTCGCAAGTTTACTCGTAACTTCGCAACCACAATAACTTTAAATCGAAACATTTTATGGCAAAGGCACCAGAATTTAAGTATGCTCCTATGTTCCAATTGGGAAAGGACGATACTGAGTATTACCTGCTTACGAAGGAGGGTGTAAGCGTGAGTGAGTTTGAAGGAACACCTATTCTGAAGGTGACTCCTGAGGCATTGACTAAGATGGCTAATGCAGCGTTCAGAGATGTGAGTTTCCTGTTGCGTCGCAGTCATAACTTGCAGGTAGCCAAGATTCTGCGCGACCCTGAGGCTTCGGCAAATGATAAGTATGTGGCTCTGACATTCCTGAGAAATGCTGAGGTGGCTGCTAAGGGTCAGTTACCACTATGCCAGGATACCGGTACTGCGATCATCCACGGTGAGAAGGGTCAGCAGGTGTGGACTAATTTCTGCGACGAGGAGGCTCTATCGAAGGGTGTTTATAAGACTTATACCGAGGAGAATCTGCGTTACTCACAGAATGCTCCACTGGATATGTATAACGAGGTGAATACGAAGTGTAACCTGCCAGCACAGATTGATATCGAAGCTACTGAAGGTATGGAGTATAAGTTCCTGATGGTTACGAAGGGTGGCGGTAGTGCCAACAAAACTTACCTGTATCAGGAGACCAAGGCAAGAATCCAAAATCCGGGTACTCTGATTCCTTTCCTCGTGGAGAAGATGAAGAGTCTGGGTACTGCTGCTTGTCCGCCTTACCACATCGCTATCGTAATCGGTGGTACTTCGGCTGAGAAGAACCTGCTGACCGTGAAACTGGCTTCTACTCACTACTACGATTCTCTTCCTACTTCGGGCGATGAGACCGGACGCGCTTTCCGCGACATAGAACTGGAGAAGCAGTTGTTGCAGGAGGCTTATAAGATTGGTTTGGGTGCTCAGTTCGGAGGTAAGTACATGGCTCACGACGTGAGAGTAGTTCGTCTGCCTCGCCACGGAGCCAGTTGTCCAATTGGTCTTGGCGTGTCTTGTTCGGCAGACCGTAACATCAAGGCTAAAATCAATAAGGATGGTATTTGGATTGAGAAGATGGACGACAAACCATACGAGCTCATCCCAGAGGAGCTCAGAAATGCAGGTGAGGGCGAAGCTGTGAAGATCGACCTGAACCAGCCAATGGATGAGGTATGCAAGATTCTGTCTAAATACCCAGTAAGTACTCGTCTGAGTCTGAACGGAACTATCATAGTAGGTCGCGACATTGCTCACGCAAAGATTAAGGCTCGTCTGGATGCTGGTGAGGAGATGCCTCAGTACCTGAAGGAACACCCCATCTACTATGCAGGACCAGCTAAAACTCCAGCCGGTATGGCTTGCGGTTCGATGGGACCGACCACTGCAGGACGTATGGACCCATATGTTTATGAGTTCCAAGACCACGGAGGCAGCCGCATCATGCTGGCAAAGGGCAACCGCTCAATCGACGTGACTAATGCCTGCAAGGATCACGGAGGTTTCTATCTGGGCTCAATCGGCGGACCAGCTGCTATCCTCGCTCAGAACAATATCAAGAGCATCGAATGTGTTGAGTATCCAGAACTGGGTATGGAGGCTATCTGGAAGATTGAAGTAGAAGACTTCCCTGCTTTCATCCTCGTAGATGATAAAGGCAACGACTTTTTCAAGCAGCTGAAGCCTTGCGAAGGATGCAGTATTATTAATTGACTCAACTTTCGCAAGTTGAGCAGAAGGGAAGTTAAAGGGAAGTTAAAGGGACAATAGTAGAGGATGCTTGCCCAATTTGATGCAGTATCGTCCCCATAACTCCTCAGTAACTCCTTCATAACTACACAATAACTACACAATAACTCCCCAAAGTTAAGCTTGCGAAACTTAAATAATTGATAATTGAAAATTGACAATTGAAAAAATGGGTTAGCGGTTAGAGGTTAGCGACTCTTGACTCTTGACTCTAAGACAATTATGCATTATGAATTATGCATTATGAATTAAATTATTAAGCTATGAAAAAGATTATCCTTTTGCTCGCAGTTCTATGGGGAACGATGAGCACAGTATCGGCACAACAGGAGAACCCAAGAGGTCTCTATAAGTTGCAGAAGTTTGTATATGACAACAAGACGGAAAAGACTCCGCCATTTAATCAGTACAAGTTGCTGAGTGATGAGTTTTCTATGCAAATAGAACATATCGATCAGGACGGTACTACTGCGTTCAGAATGATTAACCAGGACAAGCACCCGCTGAACTACACAGGTAATGTGCCTGTAGGCGAAGACGGCAAGGGTATTCAGATTTTTAATAGCAACAAGGAGAAGTTTACGCTCAGATGGTATAATAACTTCATGCCAAACAGTGCGCTGTTCCCATTCGATGCCTTCATAAATGAGGAATACTCGAAGAAGGGAGTTGCAGAGACTCTGGTGGGAGCCTTCGACATGATAAAGGGAGTTGCGAAAGTGAAAACTCCGAATAAGTTCACTGGAGTGTGGAAGCGACGCGGCATGAGCGATAAGGTGGATGGCTCAGGACAGTTGTTCGAGATGCCTACAATGTATAAGATATACACTGACACGAAGGTGATGCAATTGGTAGGAGATATGGACAATCCAAATACTCTGCAAGTAGTAGGAAACCTGACTCCATGTACGTTCTACACCGACCGACTGATACTGGAGTACCACAGCAGTTGTCTGATCACCTGGATTAACGACAACACCTATTCGCTCATTTGGATTAGCGACGGTTATCCTGTAGTAGAGATATGGGACAGAGCGGAACTGCCTGAAATTCTGAAGAAAGTATTTAAATAACATAACTCAACTTTCGCAAGTTGAGCAGAAGGGAAGTTAAAGGGAAGTTAAAGGGAAGTTAAATGGGAGTTAAAGGGACAATAGTAGAGGATGCTTGCCCAATTTGATGCAGTATCGTCCCCATAACTCCTCAGTAACTCCTTCATAACTACATAATAACTCCCCAAAGTTAAGCTTGCGAAACTTAAATAACATAATAAAATGGAAGACGTAAAAGTTTATATCAACGATGCTGAGGAGTCGATGGAAATGGCTGTGATGCATCTGGAGGAAACCCTGTCGCGCATCCGTGCTGGCAGAGCAAATGTACACATCCTCGACGAGGTGAGAGTGGAGTCGTATGGCAGCATGATGCCACTGAACAATGTAAGTAGCATCACTACACCAGATGCTCGCACTATCGCCATCAAACCTTGGGATAAGAGCATGTTCAAACCAATTGAGAAGGCTATCATCGATTCGAATGTGGGAATTATGCCCGAAAACAACGGTGAGATCATACGTTTGGGTATTCCACCACTCACAGAGGAACGCCGTAGAGAACTGACAAAACAGTGTTCGAAGGAGGCTGAAAATGCAAAGGTAAGTGTGCGCAATGCTCGTCGCGATGCTATCGACAAACTGAAGAAGTCGATAAAGAACGGCATGCCTGAGGACGTAGAAAAAGACTCTGAAGAACAAGTACAGAAGGTTCACGATAAGTATATCAAGCAGATTGACGGAATGCTCGAGGCGAAGAACAAGGAAATCATGACTGTATAAGCCCTGCAGGATGGACGTTGACAGTCAGATAAAAGCTCTTCTGAACTCGATGAAACCGATTACTTTGGAAGAGATGACGGGCATCAAACTGATGAACCGTCTCGACACAAAGTATGTAGCATCGAAAAAACAACTCGTACAACTGCTGAACCTCGTACAAGACAAGTATTTTGTGCAGGAGACATTGTGCAATAGGATAATCCCCTATTGTACAACTTATTATGATACCACCGACCACGTCTTCTATATGATGCACCACAATAAACATGCACATAGGAAGAAGGTAAGGGTAAGGACATATGTGGCGAGCAACCTCACCTTTCTGGAAGTAAAGAATAAGAACAACCACGGACGCACGAAGAAGAAGAGGATTGAAGTGCCCTCGCAAGAGGACTTCCGCACTACGGAGGGAGCACACGAGTTGGTGATGCGAAAAACTGGACTTGACTTGGACTCGCTGGAAGCTGTGGTGCAGAACCAGTTCGACAGAGTTACTTTGGTCAATAAGGGTAAGACCGAAAGACTAACCATCGATTTCAACGTGAAATTTCATAATTATGAGACCAACCACGACCACGGAACCGACCAACTGGTAATCATAGAACTGAAGAGAGACGGAAATGTGTATTCGCCAGTGGTGAACATACTGCACGACATACACATACATCCGACGGGATTCTCAAAGTGCTGCATAGGTATGGCGCTGACCGACCCGGGACTGAAACAGAATAACTTCAAACCAAAGCTGAGAAATCTGCAGAAGATAAATGGCAGAAATTTCATCGACCACGAACTATAAGGAATACTAACAAATAAAAATCTGATAATATGGATGCACTAAATGATTTTATTACTGTACTGACGAGCGACGTGTGCCGCATACTGGATCTCATCATGCGACTGCTCATCAATACTGTTTTCACAGTAATCATTGCACGCTGTTTTTACTTCCCAAAAGCACGCAGGAAAGATTTCTTCTTCACCTATATACTGGTGGGATTCTGTATCTTCATGCTCATACACCTGATGGGCGATGCTAAGATAAAGACAGGTATCGCTATGGGACTCTTCGCCATATTCTGTATCATGCGATACAGAACGGAGAGTGTGCCCATTCGGGAAATGACCTATCTGTTCCTCATCATCTCACTGGCTGCCATAAACGGTCTGGCATGGGCTGCCGACATATCGCCAAAGCAACCAGAGTGGGCTGGTCCGCTGATTACATCATTCGGCGAACTGCTTCTGACCGATGCGATCTTCATCTTCGGAGTGTGGATGGCAGAAACGAATATGCTGGTGAAGAGTCTGTCGTCGAAGTATATAAAATATGATAAGATAGACCTGATAAAGCCAGAGATGAGACACGAACTCATCGAAGACCTGAAAAACCGTACAGGACTAGACATTACACATGTAAGCATCGGTTCCATCGACTTTTTGAAGGATATGGCTCTGATAAAAATCTATTATAATACCGACGAGGAGGACGATAACACGCTGAAGATGCCTAAGATTTTCGGATAAAAGCGGAAGGACTATGTCAAAAGAAATAACAAGGAGGTTTCTGATTGCATGTGTGGCAATGTTGACGATTTCATCGGCAACAAAAGCTGACAATGACTTCGGACTTGACTTCAGTGCAGAGGCAAACAAAAAACTGTTGCTGAACCGTCTGACACTGGGCTTGGGACTTGACGTGCGAACTCAGGACAACACCTCGCAGATGGAACGATATGTAATCGAGGCTGGAGGTAGCTACAAACTCGTGGACCAGAAAAAATTCGACCTGAAGGTAGGACTTTCGTACGAGCATATGTGGATGAAGAACCTGGGACAACAGGAGGAGACATACAAACTAAAATACTACAACGATAAGTTCAACTACCTAGGTGGCGGACAGTTTGAAGCCATAGAAAAGGGGTACAACAAAGGCTACAACTACGACCAGGCATACTGGAGAAACAGAAGTCGCTGGAACCTGAGTGTGGCTCTCTCATGCAAGCCGTTCAGACGATTCACCCTAACCCTGAAGGAAACTATGCAATACAACTACTTTTGGGGCAGTTCGACCACAAGAACTAAGTACAGGGAGAAATATCGCTACAACGAACCAACAACTTACACAACCGAAGTACTGGAGAAAACGAAGTATAGCAAGGTAAGATGGATGCTTCGCTCGAAACTCACCCTGCAGTATAGCAAGAAGAAATGTCCGTGGGAACCATATGTAGCTGTCGATTACGGAAAGGGAATCGGCAACACTGACTATAAGTGGAAATTCATAGGTGGAACGGATTATAAGATTTCAAAGCAACACACTCTCAATGCGTTCTATAGGTTTCAGAAAGAAAACGACGAAGATGAACCCAACGGACACATAGTAGGCATTGGATATAATTTCAAATTCTAAGATGAAAGAAAGAACCATAACAATATTGAGACACGTAGCTCAGGGAAGCATAAAGACGGTTGTCGGCTGCTGGTTGCTCTGCATAGTAGCAGCTGCATGTACCGACGAAAACAAGAATAAACCCAATAGCGACGAAGAAGACACCATACCTAAACCTGTGTTTGTAGATATTACTTTCAACAGTTCCACAGCCACAGTGAACATTCCGGCAACAGCCATTGGAGTGAGTTGTTCATCAGGAAATAGTACCAATGTAGTCTTGGCACTGGACAGCGCTATTTGGACAGAGTATATATACCGAGTAAGTGGTGCGACGACAAGTGGTTCGCTGACCATCAACAGTAACTACAAACTAACACTGCTGCTGAACGGAGTAGATTTAACCAGTACGACTACCTCCCCTCCCCTACACATAAACTGCGGAAAACGAATATCGATGATTTTACAGGAGGGAACTACTAATACCTTTACCGATAATGCCACAAACGAAAAGAAAGGTGCAGTATATACGAAGGGACACTTAGAAATTGAGGGCGGAGGCACACTGAACATAAGCAGTAAGGCAAGACACGCACTCTGTGCCAAGGAATACCTGCAACTGAAAAAGACTACAGGAACCATAAACATACTGGAGTCGGCAGGTGACGGCATACACTGTGGCGAGGGTGACGGAAATCCGGAAAACAACTACTTTAAGATGGGCGGCGGCACACTGAACTTCAACAGTGTGGCTGGCGACCTGATAGACTGCGACGACTACGGAAATGCGTTTATCAACGGAGGAACGCTAAACCTGACTGTTGATGCTATCGGAGGAAAGGGACTGAAAGCCGACTCACTGTTGTATGTGACTGGAGGCACCATAAATCTGGACTTGACAGGTACCTCTGCCATAGGTTTACAAAGCAACTACAAGGCATTCCTCAGTGGTGGAACGATAAGCGGAACAGTGAGCTGTTATGACGGAATCGGTGTCAGAGCCAACAACTCGAAGAGTTCCGTCACTGTGCTAAACGGAGGTTACTTATACCTCAACGGCAGTGACATAGACCTGAAACTTACAGGCAGCAGTTGTTACGGCATAAATGTAGAAGCCGACATGGAGGCTACTGCAGGAAATATAAACCTGCAAGGACCAGCTGCAAACGCACCAGGATATAAAGTAAAAGGAACTGCAAGCGGAGAAAACTATATCAAATGGACTGAGACTGGCGAATAAGGTCGTAGGCCTTATCCAGAAGGGTAAAGAGTTCATCACGACTCTCTGCCTGCAAGATACGAATACGCATTTCGCGGAAATTAGGAATACCCTTGAAGAGAGGGGAATTGGCAAGATGGCGACGGACATGGATGATTCCACCCAGTTCTGTTCGCCTTCTTTCTTTCAGTCCATTATCCTCACGAAGGCTATAGGCAACGGACTGTTCTATCTGACGACGCAGAACAGAGAACTTCCATTCAAGAGTCATGGAGGAATCATGCTGACCGGTATCGAGGAAAGTGCGCATATCACGGAAAAGCCAGGGTTGTCCAAGACTGGCACGACCAACCATAACAGCATCAACTCCAAACCGTTCGAAAGCATCGAGACACTGTTCTGCTGTACAAATGTCACCATTACCGATAATCGGAATAGTCATGTGAGGATTATTTTTCACTTCACCTATCAAGGTCCAGTCAGCCTCACCCTGATACATCTGAGAACGAGTGCGTCCATGAATGGTCAAAGCCGAAATGCCACAGTCCTGAAGCCGTTCTGCCAACTCTACAATATAAGCCTTACCCTTTGGAGCATCAGGCAGGAAAGTTTGAGCATCATACATAGTGGCTACATCCCAGCCAAGGCGAGTCTTAACGGTGACAGGAGTGCTGACTGCAGAAACAACAGCCTTAGTAATATCAAGCATAAGCTGAGGAGTTCGAAGCATACCACTACCTGCACCTTTACCGGCAATCTTCTTGACGGGACAACCAAAGTTAATGTCAAGAACATCGGGCTTTGCTTCCTGTTCGACGATACGTGACGCTTCGACCATACTCTCTACATCACGACCATATATCTGTATGGCAACAGGTCGTTCTACGTCCTCAACCCGAATTTTCTCCAATGAACGCTGCACATTACGAATCAATGCATCAGCACTGACAAATTCGGAATAGACCATCGATGCGCCCATTTCTTTACAGAGTATGCGGAAAGACATATCTGTAACGTCTTCCATAGGCGCAAGCATGACAGGTCGAGGACCAAGATTTATGTCGGATATAAACACTATGCAGTGAAGAGTAATGATTTCTGTTGCAAAATTATGAAAAAAAGTATTATTTTTCCACTTTTTGTTTTTGTTTTTATTTAATCTTCGTATCTTCGCAAGATAGATTACAAATCTAAACATGAGAACCTTAATTCGAAAATATATTCCTTACATATTTTTCCTATTGGTATTAAGCCTTATATATTCTTGCGGCAACGGAGAACCTGGCGGTGAAGAACGAAGAATTCTCGTTATCCACTCATGGGACAGTAGCGGCGAAGAAGGTACTTTCTTTCAAGATATAATGAAAGAGGAATTCCAAAAGGATGGCATAAAGGCAGAAATACACCACATATACGCCAATTTGTGCCACACTACTAATAGGGAATTCACAAAGAATTATTGGCCAACTTATCTCGACTCCATCAAGATGTGGAAACCAGAGATAATACTGCTGAACGACGACCCTATCCTCTCATGGGTGTTCAAAGAAAGACCCTGTGACTCTCTTTTCTTCAACACTCCAGTGGTGTTTGCCGGAATCAACAGTCTACAACGTGATTCCGTGATGAAATATCCTCTGATGACTGGTTTTGGCAGCAACATCAGTCTGCCACGATGCATCGAAATGCTTTACACAGTGACAGGCAAGCATCTGGCATTTGTGGAACTGGACGACTCGGAATATGACGAAGTTCTAAGAAAGAAATTCCACGGGCAACTGTCGGACACCACACGATTCATAAACAACGATATAGAGCATCTGACAGTTTTAGATGTTGATAAAATAAACAAAACTTTCACATCTAAGACAGTAGTTGACTTCGTATCCTTCCAGAAACCGATTTGGGACTCTGGCAGAAGACATCAAAAACACACAAAGGAGGAGATACACAACCGAGTGAAGCAGATATGGGACAACACTGAAAAAGCCTGTCATATACAAGTGAAACACGACATCTATTCTAATTCGTTGTTAGACCTAAACAAACTGCCTCAATTCACTTGTATCCGTGCAGGATTCAACGACCCTAAAAAACTGAAAATACTTGGTGGATTCTTCACTTCGACTGAGGTGCAAATAAAAGATCAGGTGGACTATGCAGCACGAATTCTTAAGGGCACTTCACCTGCGGCACTGAACCGAACCGTACACATGAGCGACTTCTACATGGACTATAATGCCATGAAGAAATATAGTCCCGCATTGAGATACGAAGATTTCTCAAACAAATACCACATCATAAATGCACCAATGGCATTGGAGAACCCAATTCTGTATTATTTTCTTATAGGACTATTAGGAGCTTTGGTATTTGCAATAATCACATTTATGGCGCAAGTGTTATACCGATGGAGACAGAAAGGACAGAGGGCTCTGCTGGACGACCTTCTGTACGAGGATAAAATGCATAGTCTCATCTTCTCAAATAGTGATGACACTCTATGGCACATAAGTGGCAAGTACATTACAGTTGCAAAGGAATTTGCCATGAAACACGACATAGACAACAACATACTACTGCGCGACTTCGAGAAAATGGTGCATCAAGACACCATACAGTCATTCTACTTGCTTCAGAATTTCAGAAACCAAAGAGGGAAAAAGACTCTGCGTTTCAAACTATCGTTCGACAAGGGACAAACATGGTCATGGCACGAAATGACTTATACTGCGACAGAAGATTCAGCCAGAAGCGGTTACCTGTACGGTATAATGCTTAACATAAACCAAAAGAAAGCAGTGGAAGACACCCTGTCGGAAGCACAGATGAAGGCAAGCGAAGTGGCACTAAAGGAAAACTTCCTTGCAAACATAAGTCACGACTTGAGAACGCCGCTTAATGCTATCACCGGTTTCTCAATGCTACTGACAAACAAAGACATGACCTTCGAAGAAGGTGAACGAGAAGAATATGGTAAAATCATACACCAGAATACAGACATGATTCTGAATATGATTGACAGTGTGATGCAGAAAGCGCAACTGGAAACAGGCGAACTAGAACTCATCATGAAGCCTGCCGACATAAACGATGTGGTTAACAAAGCTTATAGCACTAATAAAATCATAGCCCCAACCCATCTGGAATTCGCACTGGAATCACCACAAAAATCATACATGGTGAATATAGACGAAACACGAACCATGCAGGTTATCAACAATTTCCTAAGCAACGCTTTCAAGTTTACCGCTTCGGGGTCAGTTACTCTGGGATGGAGAGAAAGTACTGAAGAGGACATGGCAGAGATATACGTCAGAGACACTGGTATCGGTGTGGACGAAGAAGGGCAAAAACACCTTTTCGACCGCTACTACAAGGAAACAGAAAATGATAAGGGAACTGGATTGGGACTCAATATCAGTAAGACAATTATAGAAAAGCAAGGAGGAAGAATAGGTATTGAGAGTAAGTTGGGTGTGGGCAGCAAGTTCTTCTTCAAGTTGCCACACTTCATCCAATGCATTATCATGGTGTTGGGACTGGGAATTAGTGCAGGTCTTTTCACTTCGTGTGGCAATCATGAAGATATAGGTCAAAAATACAATATTCTTGTACTGCACAGTTATTCTAAGGCATTCTCAAACTATATACTTTTCGACGAATGCATCCAATCGACACTTCGTTCACAGAATATAAATGCTGATGTCAAAAACATATACTTAGAATTGGAAGACCCTGCCAATTCGGGTAAGTCATTCGTAACAGAGATGTTGGATTCTATCAATCGCATAGGTTGGAAACCTGATATCATCATGGCAGAAGGCGACAGAGTGATATATGACATCTCCACCCACAGAAGTGAAGAACTGTTGTCGTATATATATACCCTACCCGTTGTATTTGGTGGCTTACACCACCCTAATTGGAATCTACTCAGAGGGCATAAAAATATTGTCGTATTCTATGATCCTATAGACTATTCGACAAACATTAATCTGGCTGCCGAACTGACTGGCAATAATATTGTAAACATAGAACTGGATCACTTCTATCAAGACTCTATCATCAAAAAAGAACTAAGTCAGACCATTGCACGTCCTCCATATGTCAATAAAATAGATGACAACCTCAGCAATGCTGTATCAGAAGACGGAATTACACATTTCCGTGATAGCATTCTTGTTTACACCACAGCCATTGCCAAACAGGATTTTTCCAATCAAGAACATAATAAAGATGTGAATGAGGAAATCCTGATGCATGCGTGGATGATTCCACAACTGTCGGTGAAGATGGATATGTTTGCTACATATATAATCGACAAGACAAACAAACCGCAATTCACAGCTGTCAAAGCAGGATTTGGTGACGAGAGGGTAAGATTTCTTGCAGGTTACTTTGCTGGATACAAGACTGTAGCAACCGATATGGCTATGACAGCATCGAGAATACTAAAGGGAAACTTCTCAAACGACATGTCTGGTAAACAACATGAGAAACACTACTACATGGACTACCGGGCAATGCAGAAACTGGGTCTGAACTATTATGATTACTCTAACAGATTTGAAATAGTAAATGCTCCAATAAAATACAGATATCCCGTTTTATATTATGCTGAATACATAGCGATTACATTCTTTGCACTTGTTATCATCATTATTTGGTTGGCACTGATTAACTACTGGAGAGAACGTTCGGATCAAGTACTTATTTCAAACATCAAGCAGAAGGCAAACTTACGCATCCTATCTCTTAACGGAGCAGATAGCCGACCTCTTCGAAACGAAGAAGGAGTAAAAAGAGTGCTTGGCCTCATTCATCCAGACCACAAAGAGAATATTCAGTTTATTGAGCAGTCATTACAAATCGAAGGTACACACCAATATGACATATACGCAGATGTGGATCAAAACAAGGAATATGAGTGGTGGCAATTGAGATTTGTCGTTTTTAAGACAAAGGGGAACAAACTACGTATCGATGGACTCGTAATCAACATAAACGAATCTAAGAAATACGAGGAGGAAATGCGCATGGCTATTCAGCTTGCAGAGGAAGCCAAGAGAAAGGAAGACTTCCTGATGACCATAAGTCACGAAATACGAACTCCTCTGAATGCTGTTGTGGGATTCAGTGACGTAGTCATATCACTGCCACCCGAAGCACTTAGTCAGCAAGAACTGGACGAAATCAGTTTCAATATAAATGAGAACAATGCGAAACTCGCTGCTATGATTGAGGACATTCTTATGTTCTCAAGAATAGAAAGTGGCCGACTCCGTTTCGTGAATGAGGAATTCAGCGCTTCAGAACTACTAGAAGAGCTGTATAACGAATGGAAGGATAAGGTTCCGGCAAACGTACACTTCAACAAATTCATCACGCATAATAATATATATATATATTCTGATCGCGTGCGCGTGAAATATATTATGAACCAACTTATAAGTAACGCTTTCAAGTTTACAAAGAGTGGTAATATCATAATAACTTCATTCTATCATTTTAAAGAACAGAAGATAGAATTAAGGATTGAAGATTCCGGTTGTGGCATATCCCAGGAAAAACAGACAGCTGTATTTAACCTCTTCTGGAAAGATAACGAATTCGTACCAGGTCTGGGTCTCGGACTGAATATTTCGCACAAGTTGGCAGAGGGCATGAATGCTAGACTGGAAGTAGACAGTAGAGAAGGATATGGCTCAGCATTCAGTCTGTTGATGGATGCAACTATAAAAAAGGAGACTGAAAAAGAAACCGTGTCGGAGATTGAAAACAACACTCAAAAAGACACAGAAAACGCATAATTGTCAGAACCCCCATTTTTAGGCGTGTGTGGGCACACAAAGCAATAAAAAAGCTGTGTGTTCCCACACATTTCTTGATTTATATCACTAAAATGCAAGAAAAAGTGATTTTTTTGTATAAATAATTTGCCACACCCGGAAACTGCCGTACCTTTGCATCGTCAAAAGACAAGAAATGGTTAGAGAACCACAAAAGATTATACATAGAAGGTAGAAAGAATAAGAATAAGATTTGAGGCTAGTATAATAAAAAGGTCAAGACAAAGGTTAGTAAAAGAAAAAAGGTTAGTAAAAAGGTTAGTTAAGGTAATAAAGAATAGGTTAGTTAAGGTAATAAAAGAAAAGGTTAGTTAAAGGTTAGTAAAAGATTGTACTTTCAGTAAGTAAAGGTTCTAAGGTAAGAGTCCGATTGTAGGAAGGGTAACAGGGTTTCGGCCCCATTAAGTATTAAAAAGGTTAGTTAAATTAAAAAAGAAAGGAGACTGTATTATGGCAACAATGACAATTATCGCTGCAGTTCTCGTAGCAATCGCAGCAATAGTAGCCAACGTTTCAATTTTGAAATAATTTAGGCTATTGTATCTCCTAAAAACACGGAGATAGTATAAAAGAAAAAGGTTTTAGTTAGATAATACATCAGGCGGCATTCAAAACTAAGTTTTGGATGCCGCCAAATTCGTGTATAAAGAAAATTTGAGAAAAAGTAACCCTGTATAGTCAACTTAGACACATTTTTATTTAATTTTTCTTTAAGGTTTCGTACCTTTGCACAATAAAAGAAAGTTCATGGCACAGAAACCAAGTATCCCCAAAGGAACAAGAGATTTTTCGCCTTTAGAAATGGCGAAACGCAATTACATTTTCAACACAATCAGAGAAGTATATGCCCTGTATGGTTTCCAGCAGATTGAAACACCTGCAATGGAAAACCTTTCAACGCTCATGGGCAAATATGGCGAGGAAGGAGACAAACTGTTATTCAAAATACTAAACAGCGGAGACTTCCTGAAAGGAGAGCCACTCTCCCCTGCTTATGGTTCCTCGAACGCTTTAGCAGCAAAGATATGTGAGAAAGGTCTGCGATATGATCTGACAGTGCCATTTGCACGATTTGTAGTTCAACACCGCGAAGAACTGGCTCTACCGTTTAAACGTTATCAGATTCAGCCAGTTTGGCGTGCAGACCGTCCACAGAAAGGGCGATACAGAGAATTTTATCAGTGCGATGCTGACGTAGTTGGAAGTGAAAGCCTATTGAACGAAGTAGAACTGATGCAAATTATCGACACTGTTTTCACTCGTTTTGGCGTCAGAGTATGCATTAAGATAAACAATCGAAAAATTCTTTCTGGAATTGCAGAGATTATAGGTCAGGAAGACAAGATTGTAGATATCACTGTAGCCATTGACAAATTGGATAAGATTGGTCTTGACGGAGTGAATGCAGAACTGAAAGAAAACGGCATTCCTGCAGAAGCAATAGAGAAACTGCAGCCAATCATCAATCTGAAAGGTACGAATTCGGAAAAACTCAACACAATGCGAAGTGTGCTTGCAGATAGTGAGATAGGACTAAAAGGTGTGGAGGAATGCGAGTATATCATTTCAAAGCTTGGTTCACTCAATAACCAAATAGAACTAGACCTTACCCTGGCTCGCGGTCTGAATTATTATACCGGAGCTATATTTGAAGTTAAGGCTTTGGATGTAGAGATAGGAAGCATAACAGGTGGTGGACGTTACGACAACCTGACAGGTATCTTCGGAATGCCAGGTCTCTCAGGTGTCGGCATCTCATTTGGAGCAGATCGCATATTCGACGTTCTGAACCAGCTCGACCTATACCCAAAGGATGCTGTTAGCACCACTAAGATACTATTTGTAAACTTTGGTGAAAAAGAGATGGACTACTGTCTGCCTATAATTGCTAAGTTAAGAGCAGCAGGCATCAGCACAGAGATATACCCCGACTCATCAAAGATGAAGAAACAAATGTCATACGCAAATGCAAAGGGTATTCCGTATGTAGCCATAGTAGGTGAGACAGAAATGGCAGAGGGGAAGATCACACTGAAAAATATGGCAACAGGAGAGCAACAGCTGCTGACAATCAAAGAGGTTACAGACATTCAACTATAAAACTGACAAACAACAAATAAGATGATTTATTTTTTTCAAACTCCCAACAAAAGTATTTTGGCAACAAGCGTTGACCATAAATTGAGTGCACAAGAAATCAGCGCCCTCTGTTGGCTTTATGACGAAGCAACACTGCTTGACAAAACCACTATTGACGGCTTTTTTGTAGGTCCACGCCGTGAGATGATAACTCCTTGGAGTACCAATGCGGTAGAAATCACTCAGAATATGGCCATAAAGGGTGTAGAACGTATTGAGGAGTATTTCCCGGTAAAAGATGAAAATGCAGAGTTCGACCCGATGTTGCAGCGCATGTACAAAGGGTTGAATCAAGATATATTCACTGTGAACATCCAACCTGCGCCAATCATTTCGATTGAGAATTTGGAGGAATACAATGAGCAAGAAGGACTTGCCCTTTCACCAGAAGAAATTGAATATCTGCACAAGGTGGAAGGACAATTGGGCAGAAAACTCACCGACTCAGAAGTGTTCGGTTTTGCACAAATCAATTCAGAACACTGTCGCCACAAAATATTCGGTGGAACATTCATCATTGATGGTGAAGAAAAGGAAAGTTCACTGTTCCAGATGATTAAGAAGACCACACAGGAGAATCCAAATAAGATTCTTTCGGCATACAAAGACAATGTTGCATTCAGTCAGGGTCCTATAGTTGAACAGTTTGCCCCTAAAGATCATTCTACAAGCGACTATTTCGTAGTTAAAGATATAGAATCTGTCATTTCTCTCAAAGCAGAAACACATAACTTCCCTACCACAGTAGAACCATTCAATGGTGCTGCAACAGGTACTGGAGGCGAAATTCGCGACCGTATGGGTGGCGGTGTAGGAAGTTGGCCTATTGCCGGAACAGCAGTCTATATGACTTCCTACCCTCGCAATAATGGTGACTGCACACAGGAATGGGAAAAGATATTGCCTGTACGCAAATGGCTTTATCAGACCCCAGAACAGATTCTGATTAAGGCTTCGAATGGTGCTTCAGACTTCGGTAACAAATTCGGTCAACCGCTCATTTGTGGTTCTGTACTTACATTTGAGCACTCTGAAAATAATGAGAACTATGGTTACGACAAAGTTATCATGTTGGCAGGAGGTGTAGGTTACGGAACAAAACGCGACTGTCTGAAAGGAACACCTGAGAAGGGAAATAAGATTGTTGTGGTAGGTGGCGACAACTATCGCATCGGACTTGGTGGTGGTTCTGTAAGTTCTGTTGACACTGGTCGTTATTCAAGCGGAATCGAGTTGAACGCAGTACAGCGTGCCAATCCGGAAATGCAGAAAAGAGCCAACAACCTGGTACGAGCACTGTGCGAAGAGGATGTAAACCCAGTAGTTTCTATCCACGACCACGGTAGTGCCGGTCACGTAAACTGTTTGTCAGAGTTGGTAGAAGAATGTGGCGGACTCATCGATATGACTAAACTGCCTATTGGAGACAAAACTCTTTCAAGCAAAGAGATAATTGCAAACGAGAGCCAGGAGCGCATGGGTCTGCTGATTGACGAGAAACACATCGATCACGTAAGAAAAATTGCAGAACGCGAACGTGCTCCGCTCTATGTAGTTGGTGAAACAACCGGCGATGCACATTTTGCTTTCGAGCAGGGTGACGGAGTTCGTCCGTTCGACCTCGATGTAGCTCAGATGTTCGGACACTCTCCAAAGACATATATGCGCGATGAAACAACGGAGCGTAAATATGAAGATGTTTCTTACTCATACAACAACATAGAGGAATACTTGGAAAACGTACTCCAGTTGGAGGCTGTAGCTTGTAAGGATTGGCTCACAAATAAAGTTGACCGTAGTGTCACAGGTAAGATTGCACGTCAGCAATGTCAGGGTGAGATTCAGTTACCACTGAGCGACTGTGGTGTCGTAGCTCTCGATTATCGTGGTGTGAAAGGTATTGCAACAGCCATCGGTCATGCTCCACAGGCAGGACTTGCAGACCCTGCTGCCGGCAGTGTATTATCTGTAGCCGAATCGCTCACAAACATTGTTTGGGCTCCTATGGCAGAAGGTCTTGACTCCGTAAGTTTGTCAGCCAACTGGATGTGGCCATGTCGTAGTCAGAAAGGCGAGGATGCACGTCTCTATGCAGGTGTGAAAGCTCTGTCCGACTTCTGTTGCGAATTGCAAGTCAATGTGCCAACAGGAAAAGACTCACTGTCTATGACTCAGAAATATCCTGACGGCAGTAAGATTATCAGCCCGGGAACAGTAATCGTAAGTTCTGGAGGCGAAGTAAGCGATATACGCAAAGTCGTTTCACCAGTTCTTGTAAACGATGCTGATACTACCCTCTTCCATATCGACTTTAGTTTCGACACACTGAAACTGGGAGGTAGCGCCTTTGCTCAAAGTCTTGGAAAAGTAGGCAACGACGTTCCTACAGTACAAAATGCAGAATATTTCCGCGACGCCTTCTTGGCTGTCAACCAGTTGGTAAAGGACGAACTCATCCTTGCTGGTCATGACATCTCAGCCGGAGGTCTCATCACCTGTCTGCTTGAAATGACATTTGCAAACCGACAAGGTGGTATAGAGGCAAATCTGAACGGAATCAACGAGAAAGATCCTGTAAAACTTCTCTTTGCTGAAAACCCAAGTGTGGTAATACAGGTAAAAAATTCCGACAAGGGCACCGTAGAGAAGATGCTCAACAATGCAGGTGTAGGTTTCGTTGAAATCGGTCATCCTATCAAGGAGCGCGAAATCGTAGTAAAGAAAGACAGCCGCACCCGTCGCTTTGATATAGACAAACTGCGCGACATCTGGTACTCCACATCATACCGTCTCGACACAAAGCAGAGTTTCAATGGTATGGCAAAGGAACGTTTCCAGAACTACAAGAACCAGCCAATCGAACATAAATTTAATGCTGATTTCACCGGTAAAATGTCACAATATGGCATCGATTTGGAAGCACACAAGAACAATCCAAATGCTAAACGTCCAAAGGCAGCCATCATCCGTGAAAAAGGAACAAACGGCGAACGTGAAATGGCTTACTCACTCTATTTGGCAGGCTTCGACGTGAAAGACGTTATGATGACCGACCTTGTCAGCGGACGCGAAACACTAGAAGACATCAATATGATTGTTTTCTGCGGTGGTTTCTCCAATTCTGATGTTCTTGGCAGTGCAAAGGGATGGGCAGGAGCCTTCCTTTTCAACCCTAAGGCAAAGGCAGCTCTAGATGCTTTCTACAACAGGAAAGACACTCTCTCACTTGGTATCTGTAATGGCTGCCAGCTCATGATTGAGTTAGGTCTGATAAACAACCAACCTGTAACTGGAGACCTGCTCGATGCTCAACGCCTGTTGGACTACAAGCATAACTATGCACGTATGCTCCACAACGTAAGTCATAAGTTCGAAAGCGAATTTGTCACTCTTCAGATTCCTCAGAACGACTCTGTTATGTTTGGCAGTCTGTCAGGCAACAAACTGGGTATTTGGGTAGCTCATGGTGAAGGAAACTTTAGTTTACCAAAGGCTGAGTCAGAATACAATATAGTAGCTAAGTATAACTACTCAGGATATCCAGCAAATCCTAATGGTTCTACCTACGATGTAGCAGGACTTGTTTCGGCTGATGGTCGCCATTTGGCAATGATGCCACACTTGGAGCGTGCCATTTTCCCTTGGCAGCAAGCCAATTATCCTGCTGAGCGCAAACACGATGAAATCACCCCTTGGGTAGAGGCATTCGTGAACGCACGCAAATGGATAGAAAAGCAATAATATAAGCGTTTCCACGCGTCACATGGCGCGTGGAAACGCTATTTTACAAGCACACACACCTATCATATTTATCACACAATGGCTACCACAATAATATTTGTATTACTGGGCATATTTCTAATGAGCGTCGTGCCCACATGGATTAATTTCGAACAAAAATGGCTAAACACTACTCTGAAAGCAATCAGTATCACATTGGGATTATTCATAACAGTGTTTTTTGTCTGTTCAATGATATATAACACCCCACAAATCATCTCAACCTTGTTCTACTGATATTAAAAAACAGCCATTAAGAACATCAAAAGCACAGAAAAGATAAAAAAATGCAACCTTTCTTTGCTTGTTTATTGAATATTAACTAATTTTGACGCGCTTTTACTATTTAAAACATAAAATTCTTAACTATGCGTAATCTTAAATCTATCATTGCAACAACCGTTTTAGGTCTTGTAGCACTGACTGCTAATGCTCAGAATCCTGAGGCAGAAGCCGAAGCACAAGCCCTTGGTTACAAGCCCCAGCCATACACATTTGTACAGGTTCAGGGTGGTGTAAACAAGGTATTTTCACCAGGTAGCAAATTCAACCCAACATTTAGTGTTGGCGTTGGTCGTATGTTTTCCAACATTGTAGGTGCCCGTCTCCACTTTAACGGCATTGAAACAAAGAATGGTTTGAAGTCTATCGGTGCAAACTACAAATTCAAGTATATCACAGGAAATGTTGACTTGATGCTCAACGTGTTCAATATTTTTAAGGCAACCAACAAGCGTTTTGTTGACCTCTACCTCATCGGTGGTATTGGTGCAAACCTTGCATGGGGCAACAAAGACTTCTCCAACATTGTAAACGGCAATCGCAACGCAGTGGCAGCTGGAACAGCAACAGCCATTCAGGAAGACATCTCAAATGCTTGGGGACCTGGTACATCTCGTAAGCAACTCCTCAATCACAACATCCGTTTCGGTGTGATGGCAGATTTCAACATTCACAAAAACTTCAGTGTAGGTGTAGAAGTTGACCTCAACTCTCTTGACGACCGTTTCAACTCTAAGTTCAACAATAGCGACGATTGGATGCTGACAGCTCAGCTCTCTCTCACTTACAAGTTTGGTCACAAGCGTCCAGACAAGCCAAAGACAGTTGTAGTTTCCACTCCCCCAGTAGCTGTAAGAGACGCTTCTGATATCGTAACAGATAAAGCAGCGAGTGCTGCGGCAGCTGTGATTGCAGTTGCTCCTATTAGCGGTGTTATCACATACACTATTCGTACCGTTGACATCACAAAAGCTCAAGAGGCAACAATCAACAAAGTTGTAGATTGGTATAAACAGAACCCAAATGTTCAAAAACAAATTATTGTTGAAGGATATGCAGACAAGGGCACAGGTAAGGCTGCAAGCAATATGAAGTTCTCACAACAGAGAGCAGAGAACGCAGCAAAAGTACTACAAGAAAAAGGTATTCCATCATCCGACATCACAGTTAAGGCTTATGGTGACACAGTTCAGCCATTCGCTGAGAATGATAAGAACCGTGCAGTTATCATAAAGGGTGATGCAAAGAAATAAATTCTTAATATACATATTAGACATAAAAATAATCCCTGGATGTTTTATACATCTAGGGATTATTTTATACAATAAAGAAATGATATCAATCGTCGTCCAATATAATAAATGATGCCCAGTAATAGGGTTCAATATAACCAGATTTAATTACTTTCTGTTGTGCCATTGTTAATGCTTGGTGACGATTATACCCTTGTGTCAAAGCAGCATAAAACCCATTCATCATAATCTGTGTGGCACGGTCGCTTACGCTCCACATACTCATAAGTAGAGTATGTACACCCGCCTTTTTAAAACCGCGTTGCAGACCGAATACGCCATCATCCTTCACATCACCAAGACCAGTCTGGCATGCAGACATTACTATCATATCCACATTCCTCAAATCCATTACAGAAATCTCTGCAGCGGTCAACACCCCATCTTCTATATTTGAAGGTATTTTGATATGTTTTTTGAACATATTATTGGAACCTGCAAAGAGCAAACCGGAGAAATGCATTGGATTCAGTTCTGTTGTATTTTTCTTTCCTAAAAGGACAGCGAGCGCCTTACGTGACTTAGATCCTTCAGGAAAACTAAAACCATGTGTAGCAATGTGTACAACAGACTGACTACTTCCGCTAAGTCCCTTCACATTCTCCTCTGTAGCATCGTCCGCCAAAACTACATTTGTAGGAATGTCCTTCTGCAACAGTTCTTCGGCTATCTGTTGAGCCTCATCGAGGGTACCTGGAAGGTAATGTACGCCAGCACGAACACTTTCAGTATCGTTTTCATCATCCTCCTCATCGTTGTCATCGCCAAATAACGAACGAATTTCATTATCAACCATTGCCACATCCGATTGCATCGTTCGATTGTTCTCCACATCTGAGGTCATATAGGTTTTTTTATAGTCTATCAGTGCAGTATCGTGACGATTTTTCATCTCGTCCACATCCATATCGAAATTGACACCTCCAAACACTGTAGCATTCTGCACACTCTGACTTTTTATCGATTTTGAGGCTAATTGCTTCGTTGATGAAACTCGGTGCATCTCGAACAAATCACATATTCTGCTACTTTCTGAAATTTTCAGATATTCCACACCAAGTTTATAGAAAATTCCAACAGGCGAGAAATACACATTGTGCACTTGTGGCATATCCTTATCATTAGCCCATGCTTCCATTAGTTTACCCCACACCATCTGTCCCACCTTCGGGTCATTGAAAAGATAATTAATACCATCTTTCTTTCGGCACATCTTATAGAAATTCATACCTCCATATTTCAGTGTCTCTAAATTTTTCAGACTGACCATATGCACCTTCCTGGGTGTTGTCCAACCTTTTCGCAAATACAGAGCAAAGTAATGGACTCCCTCATTTGTGGTTGGGACCTCTACTATTTCAACAGCCACGTCATCATCATTCATTCCAGCAGACACCATAGACATATTAATTGCCATATTGGACGTATAGTCACCATACTCTCTGCTGGCTCTCATTAGTTCGTGTTCTACCACAGTAGCCTGTCTTCTATACGAAAGTGCTTCCTGCGAACTCTCAGCAGTCATCTTGCTATACAGCTCGTCAGCCATTCGATTCAGTTTAATCAATTTATCGTACAAATCCGTCAGTTTCGAGCTTCCCGATTTTGACAACAGTTGTTTGAAGTCTATTTCTGAATTAAGCAGAATACCTTTTGTGAACAACTGTACATTATAAGCATCCTGTAGGATTAAAGAGTCCGTATCTGCTGCATTGAACACAAATACCGGAGCCATTGTATATAAGTACTTCTTCGTATTCCAATATGATTCTCGACCATTCATTGTCATGTGAGAGAAATTACTTCTCACTATCTCTGACTGGAAGTTCAAAGCCTGGTGATAATATGACTGCATATTCTTTATGTCACCATTATTATAATAATAGTTAGCCAGATTATACAATGTCAAGGCATTGTCAGGATGATGCTCACCTAACAGTTGTTTCTTTACAGCATATGAGCGCATACTGCAATCTATCGCCATCTTCATATCCTTCATGTCGGCATACAGCACAGACACATTACCCAGCACACTGGCATAGTTGGTGTTCAATGTATCTCCATGCAGTTTGAAACACTCTATGGCTTTATTAGCATATATCAGCGCATCTTCCCTTTCTCCTTCTGCTCGACAGAAAGTCGATTTATTGGTATATGCCCTTGCTAACAAGTCCATACGGTCGTTCCTTTTTTCCAAAATCTTCAGAGCATTGTTGCAGGTCTTTATAGCCTCGTCGGTCTTATTATAACTATGCAAATATCCAGACAAGTTAATGTACGCATTTATCAGACTAATCGTATCGTCAGCCGATTCAAAATCTTCTATAGCCTTACGAGACAGATTTATTGCTTCACTAAAATTACCGTTATTTGCATAAATCTGTGCTTGTTTAGTAAGCGATGAACCGTTTTTCACTTTTCCGCTCTCACCATCCCTCATCATAGACACAGCTATGCTATTCGACTTCTCCAGATCCCCCAACTTGGCATAGGCACTCAGCAAGTCTTCTTTACATTGCATATAATACTTGGTGCCGACCATACCATTAGCCTCCATCAATTTCTGTGCAGACTCCAGTAGGGTCAGGCTCTTTGAATATTCCTCATTACTGGAATGATAACTTGCTGCATTCAGCAACAGACGGGCGAACTGTACACTTGTAGTGTCGCTTTGTGCTCTATGAATTTCTATACATTCATCTGCATATTGTATAGCCTGAGTCACTTCTCCTTCTTCATGCAATCTATATGCTTGGCTGGACAATAAATTTGCATACTCTATGCTATTTGCTCCATACACACTCTTACCCATCTTCAGGATATTAGTGCTCAGAGCTGCAGCCTTATCCTTGCTATTGGTTTCTGTATAATACATAATAAGGAGACTTGCGGTTTCTACATAGTTGGCATTTCCCTTCTTCATGTCCTTCAGCGCCTCTTCGCCATATTTGATGGCCTCCTGCAGATCTCCCTTTTCGCCACGCTGATAATAATAGGACGAAATACTACTGTTACATGCAGCTACATTGGGCTTTATCACGGGTCTCATGTTGTTAAAGTAATTTCTTGCCTCAAAAGTAGTTTGTATGGCAGTATCGAAATCCTTATTCGCAGCATAAAAGTTACCCAGCATAAACACAGCTTCACCTATTTCTCCAAATGAATGCTTATTTTTTTTCCGTATTTCAATTTCTTCTGTAACCAGTTCTATAGCACGCTGGAAATTACCTGTCTGATAAGCCTGATTAGCCTCTGTCCTTTTTTGATTTGCCTGTAAACGGCCGACGTCCTGAGCACTGACAAAAAGCGTCAGGAACATCATACACATCAATAAGAAGAAACTTTTCATTTTTCAAACTTTGCTGAGTCAGGGATTTCCATATCAATGAAGACTGAATCGTCCATATCGCGTTCGATAGACGCATAACCGCCATCTACCGCCTTCTGCGAAGTAAGCACTCCCTTACCTGAGAGTTGTTTCATAAGAAAAGCGAGATACATATCCTTCAAATCCTTAGTGGACTTATCGGATCGAGCTATCAGACGCTGCACTGAACTGGTACCAACACTGCTAAGTGTATATTGTTTCTTGTTTTCTGGGTCTATCAGCACAATTTGCGAACCCTTTGCCATGTTAAGTACAGACTTCATGGTTACTGTCTGACGCACATTCAGTTCGGCAGACATTCTTCCTTTCACTTCCTTTACTTTTCCCGTGATAGAATACACATACAGATCCTGTGCACATATAGTGCTGGATAAACTGCCAATAAGAAACAGGCAGAGAGCAATAAGTTTTCTTTTCATATTTTTCATGTAATTTTATGGTTAATTATTTAACTTGATTATATAAGACTTTTATCTGTCATCACTCTTTTTTCTTACTCTTACTCACCTTACGCGCCATCAGAGTTGCACGTGCGGAGTTATAGAATAGTCTTGCTTCAACCAACAATGCAATGCACCACAACATAGTCGAAGGGTTGAAATAAATAGAGTAAAGATTAAACACCAGGAAATTGATATATACAAGAATATTAATCCAAATGAAGTTTATGATATTCTTTGTAAATGCAGACGTGAGCATAAGTTTTACGAATGGGCGTTTTTGTTTCGAACCGAAATACGATATCTCTGTTTGCATAACGTCCGTAAGCCATATAAAGAAGAGTGAAATAATCACTGTCCATGCCACTGGTACTTCCTTGACTGGTTCATGTTCCAACAAAGTTTGCAAGATATATGCCTGAATCACCGTACCAGGAATTCTTCCGTAAGGAGAGGAGTGCATATCGGCATCATCATGTGTAGCTCCAATGATTACGATACGTCCACGTATCTTGTCGGCATTTTGCAGAATGCTGTCACAATGTACCACAGGAAAATCGGTTGGTGTGTAATCAATCATATACTGGCGTGTAGATGCCATATCCTTCACATCGTCGGTATATGCACTACCTATCTGATAAGGCAAGGAAAGTAGCGTATCGCCGTTTACTACGCGTTGTGTTACCATACTGCGCACGGTAATACCCCCTGCGTCATATGATATGTTTGAATATCCTTCGCCTATACCATCCATGGGTGCAAAGAAGGAGTGTCGTTGTTGTGTAAACTCACCAATCTCCTGGTCATAATTTGTAAGTTTGAAAGCTACTACTGGTTTGGGTAGACTGAACAGTCCCTCAGCCAAGCGATTAGTACCGATGGTATCTCCTCTGAATCCTTCGTATATACAGTCAACACCAACCACTGCCGGTTCCAGACTACTAACCTGTAACATCATGTCACCGATTTTAGAACGGTCGTACAACGAAGTAGCATCTATTATTGTAATAATGTCACTGGGTTGAGAATATCCGGCGTCTTTCATCATCTGATAATATATGTCAGAAAGTGAGAAGTTTTTTACGGCACGACTTACTGGGTTGAAGAATGAAATATTCTTCACCAGCTGTCCAAAAGTCCACATCAACACAATTGAGATAATGGTCAGATAGATGTGATTCCTATGAAATATACGTTTTAGCATACTATACTACCGCCTTTTACATTTCGTTCTACTGTTGTTACACTGAGGCTGCCATCCCAGTTTTCGGCAGAGAGAATCATGCCCTGACTGACAAGTCCGTTCTTGAATTCGCGTGGAGCGAGGTTTGCGATGAAGAGTACCTGTTTGCCGACGAGTTGTTCGGGTTCATAGTGTTGGGCAATACCACTGACGATGGTGCGTCCGTGTGGAGTGCCGTCGTCAATCTTGAACTGCAGGAGTTTCTTCATCTTTGGCACACGTTCACATTCCAGCACTGTACCGACACGGATATCTACCTTCTGGAAGTCGTCGAACGACACAGTTGGTTTCACTGGTGCAGCCTCAGCATTTGCCTCGGCATTTGCTTTGAGAGTAGCCTCGAGCTTATCCATCTGGAATTTGATAGCATCATCTTCAATCTTTGAGAAGAGCAGTTCCGGTTTGTTCAGTTGTTTTCCAGCAGGCAGGATATCAGTCTTGCCAAGGTCTTCCCAGTTCAGTTCGTTCATGTTAATCATCTGGCGCAGACGAGCCGATGAGAACGGCAGAAACGGTTCGAACGCAATGGCGAGGTTTGCCGTAAGCTGAAGAGAGATATAGATGATAGTCTTCACGCGCTCAGGGTCGGTCTTGATTACCTTCCATGGTTCTTCGTCTGCGATATATTTATTTCCGATGCGAGCCAGATTCATGGCTTCCTTCTGAGCATCGCGGAACTTGAAGTTCTCAAGCAGAGACTCTACCCTATCCTTCACGCTGACAAACTCATCGAGAGTGGCGCGGTCGGTGTCGGTCAGAGTACCACACTCAGGCACCTTGCCGTCGTAGTACTTCTGAGTCAGTTGGAGAGCACGATTTACGAAATTACCATAGACAGCTACGAGTTCGTTGTTGCAACGAGCCTGGAAGTCTGCCCAAGTAAAGTCGTTGTCCTTTGTCTCTGGAGCATTGGCAGTAAGCACATAACGGAGTTCGTCCTGTCGTCCTGGCATCTCCTCGAGGTATTCGTTGAGCCATACGGCATAGTTCTTCGAAGTGGAAATCTTATTACCTTCGAGATTAAGGAATTCGTTAGCCGGCACGTTGTCAGGTAAGATATAATCACCGTGAGCCTTGAGCATAGTCGGGAAAACGATGCAATGGAACACTATATTGTCTTTTCCGATGAAATGGATGAGTCGGCTCTCATCGTCCTGCCACCACTTCTGCCATGTACCCCACTTCTCAGGTTCCTTTTCGCAGAGTTCCTTAGTATTGCTGATATATCCGATTGGAGCATCGAACCACACATAGAGCACCTTTCCGTCGGCACCCTCTACAGGCACAGGGATTCCCCAATCGAGATCGCGCGTTACGGCACGTGGTTTCAGTCCTCCGTCGAGCCAGCTCTTGCATTGTCCATATACATTGCTGCGCCACTCCTGATGATCCTTGAGAATCCACTTTTCGAGCCACTGCTGATAATCGTTGAGTGGCAAGTACCAGTGTTTTGTAGCCTTCTTCACGAGCGGATTGCCGTTGATGGCATTCACTGGGTTGATGAGTTCTTCAGGCGAGAGGGTAGCACCACACTTCTCGCACTGGTCGCCATAGGCACCCTCAGCATGGCAGCGCGGACATTCGCCTTTTATGTTACGGTCAGTCAGGAACTGCTTAGTCTCCTCGTCGTAAAACTGTTCTGTGGTTTGTTCTACGAACTTACCCTCATCATACAGTTTACGGAAAAAATCGGCAGCAAACTGATGGTGAATCTTGCTGGTAGTACGTGAATACACGTCGAACGAGATACCGAAATCTTCGAACGACTTCTTGATGATGCCGTGGTAGCGGTCCACAACATCCTGCACAGTACATCCCTCCTTCTTCGCACGAATAGTCACCGGCACTCCGTGTTCGTCGCTTCCGCCGATGAACATCACCTCTCTACCCTTCAGACGCAGGTATCTGACATAGATGTCGGCAGGTACATATACACCTGCCAGATGTCCGATGTGAACAGGTCCGTTGGCATAAGGCAAAGCCGAAGTCACGGTAGTTCTCTTATAGTTTTTTCTTTCCATATTTTGATATTTTATTATAAATGACGCACAAAGGTACGTGTATTTTTTCACATTTCATTTAATTATCCCTAAATTTGCGATGTTTTTACGATGACAAAACAATTCTAACTAAGAAAAAACGATGATGGAACTCAAGCGAAAAGAACCAAAGGAAATAAAGAGATTACTCGCCATGCGCTTCTCTGCCATGGGCGACGTAGCCATGACTGTGCCTGTGCTCACCCAGTTGGCACGCCAGCATCCCGACCTGCGCATCACTATGCTGACTCGTAAGAAATTCCTCCCCCTTTTCGAGTGGGTACCGTCGAATGTAGAGGTAAAGGGTATAGACCTTGCCAACTACAAAGGACTGCTGGGACTGGAACGCCTCTTTTCCATGCTTCACAAACAGGGATTCGATGCTGTTGCCGACCTCCACGACGTACTGCGCACAAAATACCTACATAATCGTTTCCGCATGACCAGTGCCCGAGTAGCTGTCATCGACAAGGGGCGTAAACTGAAACGAGAGATATTGGGTCATGGCACCGACCACGATCCGCTGCCGTCTATGTTCGAACGCTATGCCGATGTGTTCCGTCAGTTAGGACTCAGTCTCGAACTGCATCCCGACGAACCAATTATAGATTTGAAAAATGAAGACTTCCTGCCCATTACCCGTTTTGCAGGAAAGAAAGAACCGGGCGAGCGCTGGATAGGCATAGCTCCGTTTGCAGCCCACGATCCGAAGATGTATCCGCTCTATATGATGGGCGACGTTATTGCCCTTTGTACTGAATATGGTTATAAGGTATTCCTTTTCGGAGCAGGCGACAAGGAAGCGGCACAATTGGAACGCTTCGAAGACGAAAATGTGAAGAGTATCTGTCGCCGATTGTGCGGACTCCACGACGAACTGCTACTCATGTCGCGTCTCGACCTTATGCTCTGTATGGACTCCGCAAATATGCATATGGCAGCCATGCTCGGAGTGCCTACCCTCAGCATCTGGGGAGCCACCCATCCCTCTGCCGGATTCCTGCCGTGGAACACCACTCGTGCTGACATCATCGAGCTGACCGACCTGCCCTGCCGACCCTGTTCCGTCTATGGCAACAAGACCTGCAAACTGAAAGACCTGCGCTGCATGACGCAAATCACACCCGACATCGTTGCCGACCGCATAGTAGAAAAGCTTGTGGGGAATATAACCAAGAAATCAAGGGTAAGACGAATGTGGAGATTATTCCCGTAAGTGCCTGACAGACTGCTGATTTTATGTATTCCATGTTTCGATGGGCAGGAATGCATATTGTGAAATATGACCATCGTTCCGTTACCAAATCGTTACCTGTCTCGTTACCGAAAAGTGTATTGGTAACGAAAAAGCCCCCAAATTAGTCGGAGGCTCGGAAAAACATACATATTCGGACACATTCTTCCATACGGAGGACGCTTGTAATTGA
>FLNY01005013.1_pt1 | contig 30345 bp, 17 predicted proteins | sample 1140381 | NCBI WGS metagenome assembly FLNY01 (sample SAMEA3878172, study PRJEB12797) | bioreactor metagenome | biome: Moose rumen | place: Sweden | collected 2011-10 | reverse complement strand
GCATCGTCCAGGCCCTGATAGCCAAACATACGACTGACAACGACCAGTTCCTCGTCGTTAATCTTGAGGATGTTGCAGCGGCGGAAAGAATCCTCGAGCACCTCCTTCGAGAAGAACTGCTGGCGCAGGTTGATGTCGCAGATTTTCAAGCAGTCCTTGGGCGTGGCATCGAGGAACTTTTGAATGGTGCAGCGGCTCACCACGTTGCGCTGAGCCAGAGAGCCGAAGCATACGGCGCGGCAGTTTGCAGCGGCTTCCGCAATCTCCGGCGTGAAGGGGATGTTGTCCCACGCCACGTTCTCTTTGATTTCATACACGGGGATGCCGTCGCCCGTCAGCGTCACCTGCACCGTGCCGGTGGCGTAGGGCACGCGCGGCATCAGGTAGTGCAGGCGGTTCTGCTCTAAGGCCTCGATGGTCTCGTCGGCCAGCTTGTCTTCGCCGAGGGCACTGATGGCGAGGGTGTCCAGTCCAAACTGACCTGCATGGTAGGCGAAATTGGCAGGTGCCCCGCCCAGTTTCTTTCCTTCGGGCAGCATATCCCACAATGCCTCGCCCAGTCCGATAATCAAATCTTTTTTCATACTATTTTAGGTTTCAAGTTTCAGGTTTATTCCATTAATGAAGAATTAGAGAATCAGTGTTTAATCTTATTGATGAACGTAAAGAGATAGACGACACCGGCGGCCATGACCAGCACGGCACCGGCCTGCTCCATAGCGTCGCTGCAAACGCCCATGACGAGCGGGAACACTGTGCCGCCAAATAGGCCCATAATCATCAGACCCGAGACTTCGTTCTGTTTATCGGGTACGGAGAGCAGCGCCTCCGAGAAAGCCATGGAGAAAATATTGGAGTTGCCGTAGCCCACGAGTGCGATGGCGGTGTAGAGCACCATCTTCGACTGTCCGCCAAACATCAGGGCCATCGCGATGGCCATCAGCACGACGCTGACGATGAAGAACCAACGGGTCTTCATCACGCGCAGGAAGAACGAGCCTGTCAGGGCACCGACGGTACGGAAGATGAAGTAGAGCGAGGTGGCGAAGGCGGCCTCGTTGAGCGTCATGCCCACGCGCTCCATGAGCAGTTTCGGTGCCGTGGTGTTGGTGCCCACGTCGATGCCCACGTGGCACATAATGGCCAGAAACGACAGCAGCACGATGGGCTTGCCCAACAGACGCAGGCAATCTACGTATTCTTTTATCACATTCAACTCTTCACTTTTAACTTTTAACTCTTCACTTATAGGCGTTGCCCACAGCAGGGCCGATGCCAGCACGCCCACGACGAAATAGACGAGGAACAGCACGCGCCAGTCGTAGCCGAAAGAAGGCATGGCCTGAGTGGCTCCCCATATAGCCAGATAGGGAGCCAGGAACGAGGCGATGGCCTTGACAAACTGCCCGAAGGTCAGCGTCGATGCCAGGTTCTTGTCGCCGATAATCAGCATGGCCAGCGGGTTGATGCTGGTCTGCATCAGCGCGTTGCCGATGCCCAAGAGCGAGAAGGCCACGAGCATCACTCCGAACGAATAGCCCAGCAGGGGGATGAACAGCGACACGACGGTCACCACGAGCGAGAGCAGCACCGTCTTCTTGCGGCCAATCTTGTTCATCAGCATACCCGTGGGGACGCTGAAGATGAGGAACCAGAAGAACACCAGCGAGGGGAAGATGTTGGCCACGGAGTCGCTCAGTCCGAGGTCTTCCTTCACATAGTTGGAGGCGATGCCCACAAGATCCACGAAGCCCATGCAGAAGAAGCAGAGCATCACGGGGATCATATAGATGGATTTGTTTTGGTCAGACATTGTTGTTTCGGTTTTTTTCGTTATGATGTTATGACGTTATTTCGACATTTCGTAGATTGTTGCCTTCCCGCCCTTCACCTTAACGCTGTTATACGGCTCGGAGGGGAACACAAGGTTGGTCATCGCCATGCGTCCGTCGGCATCGAAGGCCTCTATGGAGCAGCGGTCGATGAAGATGCGCAGCTGTTTCAGCTGTCCGTAGGTGGGTGCCGTGGTGGTGCAGGCGAAGTTCTCGCTGAACGACGTGTCGCCGCTCTGCGTGCGGTCCATCGAGAAGGTCTGCTGCTGCGCGTCGTAGCGCATCGCCACCTTCTCGCCCCTCGCGTTAGAGAGGACGATGTCGGCAGAGCCCTTCAGGTCGATGACCATCTCGCAGGCCTCCGTGGGCTTCTTCACCTTCTGTCCGCGCAGGGTCAGCATCTCCTCTGAGGGCACCACGCTCACGTAGGTCTCCTCGCCGTGGGTGAACAGTCCGAGGTCGCGGGGTATCGAGTTGGACGAGCGGAACTGGCGGGTGGGCACCTGGTTGGCATACTGCCAGTTCGACATCCAGGCGAGCACCACGCGACGGTTGTCAGGGGCATTGTAAAATGACACGGTGGCATAGTGGTCCTTGCCGTAGTCGAGCCATTTCGTCACCTTCGGCATCGACTCGCAGGTGAACTTGTGACCGTCGAAGTCGCCCACGAAGTACTGAGTGGCAGAGCCTCCGAAGGGGCCGCCGGGATTGATGTTGCATAGCAGCACCCACTTAGTCGATGGGTCGTTTGGTTGTTTGGCCGTCTGGGGGAGGGGGAACAGGTCGGGACACTCCCACACGCCGCCGTGGCTGCCATACTCCTTGCCGAACGAGCTTTCATATTTCCACTCCTTCAGGTCCTTCGACGAGAATATCTGCATCTCCTGCCCCACGGCCAGGATGACGTTCCACATCTTCGCGTCCTCGTTCCAGAACATCTTCGGGTCGCGGAAGTCAGGGGCTTCGGCTGTCAGCACGGGGTTGCCGCCGAACTTCCTGAACGTCATGCCGCCATCCTTCGACACGGCCACCGACTGCACCTGTGCAGCACCGGCCGAGGTGTACATAGCCACCACGTCGCCCTGCGAGACATCCCCGTCCACGTCGGGAGTGGCCGGATTGCAAATCCGACCAAGCGGGTGGTTCACCACTACGCACGAGCCGCTGAAGATAGCCCCCAGCCCGTCCGGCTCGATGGCCGTGGGCTGCGCCTCCCAGTGAACGAGGTCGCGGCTCGTAGAGTGCCCCCACGTCATGTTCTCCCACTGCGAGCCGTAGGGGTTGTACTGATAATACAGATGCCATACGCCATCGGCAGAACCAGCCTGACCGTCATTGCCTGACGGCGACGACGGTATGTAGACTGCCTGACCGTCGTTGCCTGACGGCGACGACGGCATGTAGACTGCCTGACCGTCGTTGCCTGACGGCGACGACGGCATGTAGAACATCCCATTTGGGTCGTTCATCCAGCCGTAGAGCGGGGTATGGTGATAGACAGGACGGAACCGCTCGCGGTTGGTGGTGTCGAACTCGTCGGCATAGCGCATCTCGCGCCAGCAGGCGAAGTCCTTGATGGCTCCGGTGGCGCGGCGGTCGCCGTGGAAAGTGATGTCCAACAAGAGTTGAGAGTTTAGTGTTGAGAGTTTAGAGATGTCCAAGGGAACATAGTAGTCCACCTTGTCAACAGCCAGCCGGACGTTGAACCGTTTCACAACTTCGTTGTTGCCGTCGAGCACGGCCACAGCCGCGTTCTCCTCCTTCTCCTGCACGGGCAGTAGCAGCATGCGGCTGCCCTGCTGCAGTCGCAGCATGGCGTGGTTATCGCCCAGCACACAGGGCTTCTGTGCGCCGGCTGTCGTCGCTACCAGCAGCATGGTCATCATCACGATTACAATTTTTCTCATGTTTGGTTGCCTTTATTTATTGAAATTCTGCTGCAAAGTTACCATGTTCGCCCCTTTTATCTTATAACATTTGATGCAAAGGGTAACAAAAAACGTTCAATGAAACGATTTTGCTGTCCCATGAACGTTTTTTTGCTGCCACCTTTGGCTCTTGCTCACTATTTCGTACCTTTTCTCTATCAATGGGAAACAAATTGCCGGGGCCAAGTACCCTAAAATCCCTTCCAGTTGGGGTGGCAATCCACTGACGAGAGTCTGCTCGTTCCAATCCACATCCCGCCGATATGGCAGATTCCCGCTATCGGGTTTCGTAGTGCCGGATTTTGCCGGCTTTGTCGAGACGGAGGAATTCCTTCTTGGCTTTGCGGAGTTGCTTGATGAATTCCTTGTCGGCATGGAGACGGGCCACGAATGTGGCACCGAGATAACGTCCGGCGTTGACATCGCTCTGCCAGTGATAACCGGCAATGACGCGGCTCTGCCCGTAGTCGTATGTGCGCTTGAGGATAGTGTCCTCGTTGGCAATGTTGATTTCTGCCAAAATCAGACCCCAGACTGTGCCCATGGTGGTGTGGCCGGAAGGGAAGGAACCGTTGGTGCGGAGTTCTTCTTCGTCCTTGGGGACCAGGGAACCCTGATTGTAGTAGGCGTAGGGACGGGTGCGTTTGTAATAGTTCTTGGCCTGGGAGGCAGTTCCGCTCTCCGATTTCATGACGGCACGGAGCAGTTTCCACAGTTGCGGAGTCTCCTCTTCGGAAATCAGAATGCCGAAGGCTCCGGCAAAGTTGGCTGCAAATCCCTTGGCCGAGAATTCAGCATCGGCAATGGCCACGTCGGCACGGGGAGTGAGACGCTGCTGTTTGCCGTCGAAATACTGATACTGGTCGTAGAGGAACTCGACACTGTGTTCCTGCGGAGGCGCGGGAAGAATCTCCAGACTGTTGGCAAAGTCGGCTGCAGGCACGTACGGAGCCTTTCGGGTGGAACGTTTGGCGCCCGTGAGGTTGGCATGAATCATGTGATGGTCTCCATAGCCGTAGTTGGGCACATAGAGACTTTCCGCAGTGGGTTGGGGATGGGCAATGCGTCCCTCGCTGTCGAGTTTGCGGATTTCTTCCTTGGCTTTGGCCCAACAGGAGAGATAGGCGCTGTCGGTCTGCAAGCGGGCAAAGAGAGCCGCGGCCACCATCCTTCCGGCTTCGACATCACTGGGCCAATGATGGCCGCAGATGATGCGACTCTGGCCGTATTCGTAGGCGAACTGAAAGAGAGTGTCCTGATTGGCCGGGTTGAGTGAAGCCAGCGTGAAGGCCATACAATAGGCGCGAGCCGTATGTCCCGAAGGATAACTCCAGTTGTCGGCCATCTCGGCATCATATTGCGGTGTGAGACTCGCTTCGCCGAAGAAGACGAAGGGACGCGGACGCCGGTAGTGGGGTTTGGCATCGCGCGTGGCGTATTTTCTGGCAGCTTGGAAGACGCCGGAGATGAGCCGGTAGGTCTCGGGTGTGAGAGAGTCGGAGACAGCAATGCCGAAAGGTCCGGCAAAGAGGCTCAGCGTATAGTCAAACCGGGGATTGGCATTCAGGCGAGCCTGTTCGCCCCGGGCTCCGTCACGCAAGGTTTTCCCCCGGAAATAGCCTGCTTTGTCGCTGAGGAACAGGGCCGTACCCTCGGAGGGAGGAGCCGGAAGAAAGCGGACGGCATTGGGCGCATCGTCGTCGGGAATGAAGACGGGAGCCTGCGGGGTCTGGGCAGAAGCCAAAACCACAGTCAGAGCGGCGGTCAATAGGACAGAAACGGTTTTCATAGGGTCTTCAATAGTCAATGTCGGAAATGTCCACATCGGGGAACCAGTCTTTGAGTTTGCGAAACGCCAACTCCTTGATGTCCGGGGTGAGCGAATCGCTTACGGCTTTGACCACGGCGAGGAGTACAGCGGCATCGTCGGTATAGCCCAACACGGGCATGAGGTCGGGGATGATGTCGAAGGGAGAGATGAAGTATCCCAACGCGCCCACGATGATGGCTTTATATCGCAGGGGTGTTTTGGCACTCGTCATCACATAGTAGAGTTCGAGGACGTAGAAGACGAGTTTGGCACCCGCCGTTTTGGCATACTTGGACAGTTTGTCCTGCAGCTTTTCCTCAGAATAGTCATTCTGATAGGGAGTGAGTTGCTGATTGTCGGAGTCGTTGTGTTCGCTCATGTCGGTGATTCTTTAAATGGTGAAGGAAACTTCTCCCTTGATGTCTGCCGCCGACGAACCGATATAGAGGCGGTATTTGCCGGGTTCAAATTTCCAGTCGTGGATGGTTTCATCCCAGAACATCAGGTCTTCGGCTGAGATGATGAACGTCAGTTCTTTCTCCTCGCCGGGCTGGAGGGTGAGTTTGATGAACCCTTTGAGTTCCTTGACGGGACGTTCCACCGAAGGCCTGTCCGCGCCCACGTAGAACTGGATGGTCTCCTTGCCGGCCATGCCACCGGTATTCTTGACGCGTACTTTGCCCGACACACGTCCCTTGCCGTCGGGGGTGAGAGTGTGGTCGAAAAGGACAGGTTGGGTGTAGGCAAACGTGGTGTAACTCAAGCCGAAGCCGAAGGGGAACCTTACGGTCTTGGGACTGAGTTTGAAGCCGGCCTTGGCTTCCTTGCGCGCCTGCGGAAGGTCGTGGAACCGATAGCCTACGAAGATGTCGTCGAGATACTCCTCGTCGATGCTGTCGCCGGGATAGCAGATGGTGCCATGCTGATGGGCGGGGCAGTCGGTGAGGACGGTGGGGTAGGAGAACGGCGTTTTGCCCGAGGGGCACACGTCACCCGAAAGGATGTCGGCCAATGCGTAGCCGGCAGCCGAGCCGTTGTACCACGACTGTACCAAAGCGGGGACGCGGTTCACCCAGGGCATCTCGACGGCATTGCCGGAGATGAGCACGATGACCATGCGCGGATTGGCTTGGAGAAGTTCGTCGATGAGTTTCGGCTGGGCGAAGGGCAGCCCGTAGTAGAGACGGTCGCCACCCTCGCAGTCCTGGTTGTGGTTCTTGTTGAGACCGCCCACATAGATGACGAGGTCGGCCTCGCGGGCCATAGCCACTGCTTCAGCACGGAGGGAATCTTCGGTGAAAGGCGGGATAAAATCGACATGTCCGTACATGGGACGGCCGGAAACGTATCCCTTGGCATAGCGTATTTTGTCTTTTCCGAAGCGTTGCTGCAACCCTTCGAGGGGAGACACTTCGCGGCGGGGTTTCAGTTCGGACGAGCCACCGCCCTTGCAGAGCGAGCGTGTGGCATTCTCGCCCACGACGAGAATGGACTTGTAAAGGTCGGCATTCAGGGGGAGCAATTTGCTGCCCTTGAAGGGGTCGTTCTTGAGCAGGACGATGCCCTCGTCGGCTATCTTGCGGGCAAGTTCAAAATGCTCGGGTGTGGCCTGAGCGGCCTGTCCGCGCTCGGGAGCCAATGTGGTGCGGAAGAGGGTGCGGAGTATGCGGCGGGCTTTGTCGTTGATGATGCTGTCGGGCACCTCTCCTCGTTCGGCTTTCTCGCGGTAGGCGCTTCCCAAATAGTAATCGTCATAGCCGAACGCCGATTCGGAGGTGAGGCCGTTGGTGTAGGAGCCCATCTCGACGTCGAGACCTCCGAAAATGGCCTCGTCGGTATTGTGGCAGCCACCCCAGTCGGTGACCACCATGCCGTCGAAGCCCCAATCGCGTTTGAGGATTTGGTTGAGGGTCGTGTCGTTGTGGGAACAGTGGGTGCCCAGATATTTGTTGTAGCTGCCCATAATGGACCACAATTCGGCATCACGCACTACGGCTTTGAAGGGAGCCGCGTAGATTTCGTTGAAGGCCCGTTCGGACACCTTGACGTTGATGTGTCCGCGATATTCTTCCTGGTCGTTGAGAATATAGTGCTTGAGACAGGCGGCCACCGCGTTTGCCTGCATGCCTTTCACATATTCTGTGGCAAGCTGGGCTGCGAGGCAGGGATCCTCGCCGAGATATTCGAAATTGCGTCCGTTGAGAGGCGTGCGGTATATGTTGACACCGGGACCCAACATGACATTCTTGTCGCGGGCGATGGCCTCCTCGGCCACAGCCGCGCCGTACTGATTGGCCAGCCAGGGGTTCCATGTAGCGGCGAGACAGGTGAGGGCAGGAAAGGCCGTGATGCTGTCGGTGGTCCACCCGGCATATCCCCAATCGTCGGGATTGATTTCGGCACGCACCCCGTGTGGGCCGTCGCTGTAATGTACGTCGGGAATGCCCAACCTGGGTACGCCGGGCGACATGAATTTCGTTTTGGCATAGCATACGCGGACTTTCTCCTGCAGGGTCATCTGTCCCAAAGCCGCCTCGACACGTTCCTCAAGGGGAAGTGAGGAGTCGAGCCAGGGACCGGAGACTGTTTTGTCGCCGGACTGGCTGCATGAGGCCAAAGTAGCTGTCATAAGAGCGGATAATAAGAGTCGTTTCATCTGAAATATAGGGAAGTCGATTATTTCCAAATTTTATCAAGAATTAGAGAATTAGAGAATTTTTCCTTTCTTGAACCTTGAACCTAGAACCTGGAACCTGGAACCTGAAACCTGAAATCTGGAACCTGAAACCTGGAACCTGAAACCTGGAACCTGAAACCTGAAACCTGAAACCTGGAACCTGAAACCTGGAACCTGAAACCTGAAACCTGAAACCTGAAACCTGAAACTCTTTAAATAGCCTCTCCCTTCAGGAGGAGGTTTGGAGGAGTCCCTTGTTGCAGCAATTCTCCAATTCTCCAATTCTTGATTAATAGAAAAGTCCTATCATTGACGGCAATTCCCCGACCCGCAAAAGGGTCGGAGCAATGCCGGACAGAATCAAAGGGTTATTTCAATCTTTGAGCCGTTGTACTCCACTTCCTTGCCGTCCTGTTTGCGCTGGAAGCCGAGGTGATTGTTGACGGTGACGGGGACAATCACGAACTTGCGGCTCTCGAGCATTCCGGGGAAGCTGCCTTCGCGGTCGCCGATGGTGAGCGTGTTGGTAGTGTTGTTGTAGGAAATCGGAATGAAGGCACGGTCTCCTTTCTCGTAATTGTAGTTGTCGTTTTCGTCTTCATAGAGCGTGAAGCTGCCGTCGTTGCCGGTATAGACATAGAGGGAGATTTTGTCTGCCGGTTTTTCGTCGGCCCATTGCATGAGGGGGCCGAAGGGAACGATGCTTCCTGCACGTACGAAGAGCGGAATGCGTTCGTAGGGAGCGTCGGCCGGAACAACCTCTTCTCCTCGGAAATGCTTGCCGTTGTAGAAGTCATACCACCCGCCTTTTTGCTTGGGCAGATAGACTTCGCGGGTGCGGTCGCCATAATGATAGACAGGACAAACCAACAGCGAGGGTCCGAACATGAATTCGTCCTTGCCGCGCTCGATGGCCCGGGTGTCGGAGGCAAAGTCCATCACGAGGGGACGCATGGGCGTATAGTCGTTGTAGTAGGTCATGCCGTTGATTGAGTAGATGTAAGGCATGAGCATATAGCGCAGATTCGAGTAGTAGAGAATGGACTGATAGGCTGGATGGTTCTCGGACGCAATGTTCCAAACCTCGCGGAGGGGGAACTGTCCGTGGGCACGGTAGAGGGGAGCAAAGGCGCCGAACTGATACCAGCGGGTCTGCAATTCGCGCCACTCCTTGAGATCTTCGGTCTCGCGACCCGTCTGGTCGTATAGTTTCTGGGCAGCCTCGTAGCGTTTCTCTACGCTGAAGCCGCCGATGTCCATGGTCCACCACGGAATGCCCGAGACAGAGTAGTTCAAGCCGGCTTGAATCTGGGTGTAGAGGTCTTCCCAACGTGTGCCGATGTCGCCGCTCCACGAAGCCGTGGAGTAACGCTGCAGACCGGCAAAGCCCGAGCGCGTGAGCAGGAAGACACGCTGGTTGGGCTTGGTGCTGCGCTGTCCTTCGTAGATGGCCATGGCGTTGACGAGGGCGTAGGCGTTGAAATACTGGTCGGAAGGACCGAGAGCCGTGGGGCCGCAGAGCAACTTGCGGTAGGGAAGGTCGGTGCAGTCGCGTACGTTGGGCTCGGAGGCGTCCATCCACCAGGCATCTATACCATATTTAAATAGGTGTTCGTTCATTTGTTTCCAGAAGAGGCTGCGTGCCGTGGGGGAATAGGCATCGTAGAACCCATAGTGGTAGCCCGGCCAAATCCAATCGACAAGGCTGTCTTGCACACTTTGCTGATACATCCAGCCTTTGGCGTCGAATTCTTTGTAATGTTCGGTCGAAGTGTAGAACTTGGGCCATACCGAAATCATGAATTTGGCGTGCATGGCATGGACGGAGTCGAGCATGGCCTGCGGATTGGGATAGCGGGAAGCCTCAAATTCGTGGGAACCCCATTCATCGTCTTTCCAGTAGGACCAGTCCTGGACAATGTTGTCCAACGGAATCTGGCGGCGACGGAACTCGGCTACGATCGAGAGGATTTCAGCCTGTGTCTTATAGCGTTCGCGACTTTGCCAGAAGCCCATGGCCCAGCGGGGCATGACGGGAGCTTTGCCCGTGAGATGACGGTAGCCGGCAATTACTTCATCGGCCGAGGGGCCTCCGATGAAGTAATAGTCAAGCTGAGGTGTCATTTCGCTCCACCACGACTGCTGGTTCTGGACAGCAGGATCGACGGGAGCGTATGCACGAAGGCCGCAGTAGGATTCACCTCCGTCGGGATGCCATACTATCTTAAGGTCGGCAGGAACGCCTGCTTTGAGGTTGAAACTGAACTTCGTGGCATTGGGATTCCACGCCGTGCGCCAAATTTCTCCGACGGCTTTCTGTCCGTTGATATAGACAGAAGTGTAGCCTGCATAGTAGAGGATGAATTTATATTCGCCGGTGGCCTTGGGTACGATTTTTCCTTCATAGACCACATCGGCTTTGCCGAGATCGATGCCCTGAGGCAGATTCTTGGAGGTCTTGAGGTTCTCGAAATAGATGCTGTCCTCGCGACGTACCAACTCGGGTTTTCCCTTGACGGAATAGGTGCCTGTGAGTGCGCCCTCCTTGCCGTCCTTGTCGATGAGCGTGAAGAGACGGTTCAGCTGCGAGTAGTCGTTGGGATTGCCCCAACGGCAGAGGGAGTAGCTGTCGAGATAGATGCCGTAGCCCTTGGTCGAATAGACGAAGGGAACGGAAATCTTGGTATTGTATTGGAAGAGTTCTTCGTTCTTGCCTTTCCAGTTCCAGTCGGAACTCTGGTGCTGCCCGAGTCCGAAGAAGGCCTCGTCGGAGGGAGAGTCGAAGACGAGGTGGGTCGAATAGCCTGTCCCTCCCTGTGCGGATTCGAAAGGCGTGAAGACGGTGTGGTCTTCGTTGAGCAGGAGGTCGTCCTCTTTGTTGTAGAAGGTCACTTTGCCGTTGTCGAGACGGACGCGGGCCGTAATTTCTGTCGTGGAGAGTGCGATTGCCGTATCTCCTTCGGTTTCAACCTTGTAACGTGTGTTGTCGGTTTTGGCAACCACGCTGAGACTTTGCGGGTCGGAGAACCGGCCTTCGGGTGTGGCGGATACATGAATCAGTTTGGGGCCGAGTACTTCGAGTCGAACCAATTTGGCCCGTCCCGCTTCGGGATTGGTCACCGTTACGGTCACTTGCTGACCGCTTTGTTCGTAAGGTTTGCTTTGGCATGCTGCCAAAAGCAAGGCAGCCGATGCTGCAAGGGTAATCGAAAAGTTTTTCATACGCAGATGTTTATTAATGTTTTCATGGTGCAAAGATAAAGATTTTTTTTGAGATAATCCCCCCTCAAAAGTCAAATTTTGAGGGGGATAATGTTATAAATGGTGTACTTTTTGTTAAAAGCAGGGTACAGAAGGATAATTATGTTGCCTTTTTTACCGTTTCCATCGGGGAGTTAGAGCCAGCCCATACTGTGGTACAATTGGGCAAGCAGCGAACCGACGACAGTGGCAGTGACAACGTGAATCAACCCCGGAATCATGAACGAGTGGTTGAAGAGATACTTGCCTATCACGGTTGTGCCCGAACGGTCGAAGTTCACCGTAGCAATGTCGGAGGGGTAGTTGGGGATAAAGAAGTAGCCGTAAACACTGGGCATCACGCCGAGCAAAACCACTCCGTCGATACCCATCTCATAGGCCAAAGGCAGCATGGACACCACGACAGCTCCCTGAGAATTAATCAGCACGGAAACGATGAAGAATACAAAGGCGATGGCCCAGGGATATTGAGCTACAATGCCTCCCATCATTTCCTTGATTTCGGCCGTATAGTTGCCGAAATAGGTGTCGGCCATCCAGGCAATGCCGAAGATGGCTACCACGGCCACCATGCCGGACTGCCACACGGCACCGCCCACAGCCTTCTTGGGCTCGGCTTTGGCAAAGAATACCATCAGGGCGGCTGCGGTGAGCATAACCATTTGGATGAGAAGGTTCATCTGCAAGGGTTTGAGGTCTCCCTTCTTGTTGGGAAACTCGGGAAGCAGGTCGGGGAAGATGGCGAAGACAACGATGCTCAGCAGGGCGGCCAGAAAAATCCAAACGGCCACCTTGGAGTGTTTCTCTATCTTTTGGTCGAGGGTTGTGGCCGAATTGCCGTACATATATTGATGGAGTTCGGGATCCTTGCAGCGTGCCTGGAACGCGGGATCCTTGTCGAGGTCCAACCCTCGGTTGTAGCTGTAGGCAATGGCGGCTGCAATACCGATGATGCAGGCCGGAACGGTCACCATCAGAATCTGCATGATGGAGACATCGAAGCCATTGGCATTGGAGATGGCCATGAACGACACCACGGCAGCCGCAATGGGCGAACAGGTGATGCCTATCTGAGAGGCGATGGAGGCGATGCTGCAGGGACGTTCCGGACGGATGCCCTGTTTGAGGGAAATGTCGCAGATGATGGGCATAATGGTGTAAACAACATGCCCCGTACCCACCAGGACGGTGAGAAAGAAGGTGACAAAGGGCGCCAGAATCGTGATGTAAGCAGGGTGGGAACGAAGCATCCGTTCCGCCAGCTGAATCATCCAGTTCATGCCGCCGGAAGCCTGCAGCATGCCGGCGCATGTCACAGCCGCTATGATGATGTATATTACGTCGGTGGGAGGCGTGCCGGGTTTAAGTCCGAACCCGAGCACAAGGATGGCCAAACCGATGCCTGAAATGGCACCGAGAGCCAAACTGCCGTAACGTGCACCGACGAAGAGTGCCAGCAGCACAATCAAGAATTGAACAATCATTAATGCATCCATGAATGTCTTTTTTTAGTTTGGAATGTGTTTGGAAATATTGCTTTTTGTCTTACGGAGCTGTAACGTCTATTTGGCGCTGCCTTCCTTCTCTCGGTATTCTGTGGGCAGCATACCGTAAAGGCTCTTGAAATACCGGGAGAAGAACTTGGGGTTGTTGAAGCCGACGCGATAGGCAATCTCGGAGATTCGGTCCTGGCTTTCACGCAGATATTGGGCCGCACGTTTCAGGCGGATATTGCGGATGAACTCGATGGGCGAAAGTCCGGTGAGCGAGAGGAGCTTCTTGTAGAGCATTACCCGGCTCATGGCAAAGGCCTGGCTCATATCCTCCACGCTGAGGTCGGAACGTCCCATATTGTCCTCTACGTACTGGACGGCCTTCTTCACGAACTGCTCGTCGTGGGAAACAATCTCCACGTCGGAGGGCGTCGGGTCTATCAGTTTGGGTTGGGCCTGACGCAGCCGGGACACTTCCAGGAGATGTCTCAAGCGGAGATTCATTTCTTTGACGGAGAAAGGCTTCGTGAGATAATCGTCGGCTCCGGCCTCCAAACTTTCGATACGTGCTTCGGCAGTCTGTAATCCGGAAATCAGAAGCACGGGCACGAGATGGAGGCGGGAATCTTCGCGGATGCAGCGGCACAGCTCGTTGCCGTCGATTTCAGGCATCATGATGTCGGAGATGACGCAGTCGGGCACCACTTTCCCGAGGATGGAAAGGGCTTCCTTGCCGTTCACGGCTTCAAGCACTTTATGGTTGCCTTCGAGCGAAGAACGCATAAAGAGACGGAAGTCTTCGTTGTCGTCGCAGATGAGAATCGTGGTGGGTTCACTCTTGTCCTCCTCCGGCATTTCGTCTTCATATTCCCTTTCGGGCTCAGAGGACTCCAAATTCGGGAGCGGAGTCTTGGGATCGACGTGACGGATGGGAATCTTAACTCTGAAGACGGTGCCGCGACCGGTATTGTCATGTACACTCACCCCGCCGCCGTGCAGTTCGGCAAAGTCTTTCACCATGCTGAGGCCGATGCCCGAGCCGACAGCCTGCACATTGCTCTGCATCGACTGGTAGAATACATCAAACACCTTTGCCTTGTCGGCATCGGGAATGCCGGCTCCTGTGTCGGATACCTTGATGATAAGATTATCCTGTGTCACGCCTCCGGTGGTGGATTCGGTTTCGGTTTCGAGCTGTATGGTGACACGCCCCTTCTCGGGGGTGAACTTGAATGCGTTGGAGAGAAGGTTGCTCAGGATTTTGTCCATCTTGTCGGCATCAAAGGCCATGATAAGCGACTCAAGCTCCGTATAGAACGAGAACCGTATCTGCTTATGGTCGGACATGGGTTCGAATCGCTTGGAAACCTGTCGCAGGAAATCCACAATGTCGCCTTCTGTCAAGTTAAGTTTCACGCGTCCGTCTTCCAACTTGCGGAAGTCGAGCAATTGGTTCACCATGTCCAAAAGATGGTTGGCATTGCGTTGCATGAGTCCCAGCTGTTCTTTCTGTGACGGGTCTTTGACGGTGGCCATCAGTTTCTCCAGCGGGCCGAGGATGAGTGTGAGCGGGGTGCGCAGCTCGTGGCTCACGTTGGTGTAGAACTGCGTCTTCATGCGGTTCACCTCTTCGTCGTGGCTCATCTTTTGGCTCATCTGGGCCATGCGTTCTTTGGTCCGGACACGATTGATTGACCACCGCCACATGAGAGCGAGGAAGGTAAGGAAGAGCAATATATAGAACAGGTATGCCCACCACGTCTGCCAAACGGGAGGCGTGATGTTGATTTTCATGATTTCTTCCTTTCCGTCGCGTTGTCCGATTTCGTCTGACGACTTGACGTGAAGCACATATTTGCCCGGATTGAGGTTGGTGAATGTCAGGGTTCTGGCTCCTACGGGCAGTGCCATCCATTCGTTCGAAAAACCTTCGAGTTTGTACTTGAAGCGGTTTCGTCCGGGTTTGGCATACTGATTGGCGGCCAAGAAGATGGAAATGACCTTGTCGTTGTGGGTCAGATTGACCGCGCGCGTCTCGTTGATATCGCCGCTCAAGTATTTGTCCATCACTCTGACAGCCGCAAAGAACACATCGCTGGCTGCGCTGTCCTGCTTGACTTTGTCCGGATTGAAAACGTCGATGCCGTTGATGCCGCCGGCTACGATGCGTCCGTCGGAGAGACATTTCATCGAGCGCTGGTTGAATTCCGAATTCAACAGACCCACGGTCTCGCCGTAGGAGATAACCTCATAATCCCAAGATGTGGGATAATAGGCGCCGGAAGCTTCTGTGTGGGGTGTCAACGCCACTTGCTTGACGGTGCGCTGGGTGGACAGCCAAATCATGTTGTTCTTGTCTTCGGCAATGCTCAGACCCTGAGGAATCTGGTTGACAAAGACTTTCACGGAGTGGTGCTGTTCTTCATAGACACCGGCACCGCCGTTGGCTGCTATCCACAAGAGACCTCTCGAGTCATACATAATCTGGTTGATGCCTTTTAGGCTGGAGGGGAGGTCCCCCGGGTTGTCGTAGCCGTTGGGCAACACGTGCTCCACCTGAAGATCCGTGTATTTCTTCGTTTCGGTATCCAAAAGACCTACGCCGGTGGAAGCGAAGCCGATGGCCAGGGTGCGCCCGTCGGGCGAGAGGGCAAGGGATGTCAGGTAGTCGTTGGGCAGGGTTCCGTTGGCGCTGTTGTAGGTCGTGAACTTTCCGGTCTGGATGTCCAGATATTGCAAACCGCCGCCGAGGGTAGCCACCCAAAGGTTGCCGTTGCGGTCTTCACAGGTGGTCCAGACATTGGCATTGGCTGCCTGTTCATCGGTGGCGGGAGCCCCGTTGAGAGGACCTGTCCAATGTTTGATGCGTCCTTTTTCCACACCGTAAATGCCGCCCATGAAGGTGGAGGCGTAGAGATTGCCGGCAGAGGTTTGGGTGAGACCCACAATGGGATGGTTTTCGGTGGCACCGGCTTGTGCAAAGGGCTCGGCTTCACCGTTTTCGAGATTCCAGCGAATGATGCCTTTGCCGTTGGTGCCAAGCCATAGATGCGCGGAATCGGCCTCTTCGATGCAAGTGATGTCCTGCAGCCGATACATTTCCTGTCCCGTGGGGCGCGCATAGCAGCAGGAAACGCCGTTTTTGTAACTGCCGACCCACATCACGCCCTCTTGGTCCAAGTACAAGGACTGAATGGTGTTGTGGGCAATGGTCTGGGTGTTTGTCTCGTCGTGCTGGAGCCGGGTGATGGAACCGGTGCGTTTGTCATACACATCGATGCCTGTGGCGTCTGTACCTATCCAAATGTTGCCGTCGGCATCTTCGGCAATGGTGTGGATGATGACATCGGAACGGTTCCAGGGGGCAGCCATCTCGTCCATGAATTTCCGGGACTGCAAGTCATATACGTGCAGTCCTTTCATGCTGTAAATCCAAATGAGATCCTGACTGTCCACAAATGTGGCATAGTCATTCAACCCGCTGTCTTTCAAGTCGTCAAGTCGCCACAGGGGGCGCAGCTCTACGGCATCGATGAGATATTGTTGCCCATTGGCGTAGGAGAGCAACACGCCTTCTTTGCAGTCGGAGATGCTCTTCAGGGCAATTCCTTCGGGGAACAATTCCTGTTTGATGAGCCGGGCGTTCTTGCCGCCGGCTTCCACGGCCCAAAGACCTTCCGAGGGGGTGTGAATCCACGTACGGCCGGTTTTCTCGGAGTGGTGAACGAAATCCGGTACATCGCGACTGCCGATGCGTAACATCACCTGCCGGCACTTGGAATCGAATTTGCCGGTCTTCCGATCCATGATGGAGTACCCGAGGTCGGTCTTTACCCACAGTGAGCCTGTCTCGGGAATCTCCTGAAGCCCGGTCACGAGGTTGCCCGGCAGGGACGTAGTGTCGGAGGCTTGGCTTTGATAGTTTACAACGGTGTAGCCGTCATAACGTTCCAGGCCGGTGGATGTGCCGAACCATACGAAGCCGCGCGAGTCGCGCTGGATGGCCAAAACAGCTCCTCCGGACAGTCCGTTGTTGACACCCAACCGATGGAAGGTGTAATGGTGTGGTGAGGCCCATGCCGTCATGAAAGCAAGGCCGGCCAGAGCAGTCAAATATTTTTTCATCAAAAGGTTCATATCTTTTTAAGGTAAAATGCCGATGCGAAGATACGGAAAAAAAGCGAATTAAACAAACTTTGCCCCGATTTTTTAACAAAAATGCCTTGCAAAAGCCATCCTTGGCCAAGAAAAGTGCTTTTTTTGAGAAAAATATTGCAAAAAATTTGGAAATCTCATTTAAAAACGCTATCTTTGCACTCGCAAAATTGAAAGTTTGCAATTCAACCGTTCTTCGGAAAGATGCTCGAGTGGTTGAAGAGGCCCGCCTGGAAAGCGAGTAAACGCCAAAAGCGTTTCAGGGGTTCGAATCCCCTTCTTTCCGCCAAAAGCCAGCGCTCATCGGAGTGCCGGCTTTTTTTAGTTCCCTGCAAGTCCCTTTGACGGAACTTGACCGGTTATGCCATGGGTTTTGTTTTGGCGGCAAGCCACATTCTGTCGCTTTCGTTCAAGTGGGGCGACAATTCGCTATATACCATATTATTATAGTCGTCAATCCAGTGCCGCTCTTCGTCAGTGATGAGTTCGCGCAAGAGGGGGGCGGTGTCTATCCAACAGAGCGTCAGCGTTTCGAACTTGAGATAGCCGGGGCAAAACGGAACCACTTGGATGCAGTTCTCGTGGCGTACGCCGTGCGAACCTTCCACATACATGGCCGGCTCGTTGCTGATGACCATGCCTTCCATCAGCGGCTGCGGATTGTGTTCCATGCGCACACTCTGCGGCCCTTCGTGACAACAGAGGTAGTGACCCACGCCGTGGCTCGTTCCGTGGAGAAAGGTTTTCCCTTCCCGCCACAAGTCCATTCGGGCCAAAGCGTCCAGCTGGTCTCCACGCGTCCCCTCGGGAAAACAGGCGGTGGCCAGACGGATGTGTCCTTTGAGGACGAGCGTATAGTCCCGTTTCTCCTCGTCGGTCAGCGTCCCCACGGGGATGGTTCGCGTGATGTCGGTCGTGCCGTCCAGATATTGTCCGCCCGTGTCGATGAGCAGGAGGCCGTTGCCGGAAATCGGAACATTCGATGCTTCTGTTGGGAAGTAATGGGGCAGGGCCGCATGTTCGCGCCAGGCCACTATGGCATCGAAACTTTCGTCGCGGTAGCCTTCCTGTTCGCGCCGGAACTCTTTGAGTTTCTCCACACAATCCAATTCGGTCACCTCGTTGTCGATGACAATGTTTCCTTCGTTGCCCATCGTGAATTCCGAAGGACGGTTCAGCCGGTCGTCCAGCCAATGGTAGAATCGCGTCAGGGCGATGCCGTCTTTGCGCATGGCCAGCCGTTCGCCTTCGCTCTCCACTTCGTTCTTGAGGGCTTTCATCAGGGTCACGGGATTCCCGGTGCGGATAACTTTGGCTGACGATTGGGTCAGGGCTTGGTCCACTTCAATCGTAATCTCCGCAGGATCGACGCAGAGACTGTATTTCTTGCCCAAGCCTTGCAGTACGGAGAAGAAATTCCGGTAGGGCTTCACCTTCACGCCGTCCATTTGGAGGCATTGCATCACTTGCTTGCTGAGTTTTTTGCGGCTCACGAACAGGGTATTCCCAAATTCCGTGATGAGGGCATAGCTTACGAATACGGGGGTGCAGTGAATGTCGTTGCCTCTCAGGTTCAGTGCCCATGCGATGTCGTCCAGCCGCGTCAGAACCAGCGCATTGGCCTGACGGCTCCGAAGTGCTTCCATGATGCGCCCGAGCCGCGCCTTCGTCGTCTCGCCGGAATGACGGTCGGAATAGATTTCCACGGGCTCTTGAGGCAACGCCGGACGGTCAGCCCAGATTTTGTTCCACGGCTGCAAGTCCACGGTTTTGTACCCGATGGAAGCAAGAGCCTCGGCAAAGTCTGTGGTGAGGACGCTTCCGTCTATACCGATGTTCACTGTCCCCATTTTCAGCTGATTCTGTTCGTCGAGCCAACTGAGCGGAGTGCCTTCGCCGGGCACTTTGAGCTTTTTGAGCGTATAGGGAGAGCCTGCAAGTTCACGGGCACCGGAGATGAAGAATCGCGAGTCGGTCCAGAGCAGGGCTTCGTCTCGCGATACCACAATCTGCGCAGTGTCGCCCGTGAAGCCGGTCAGCCATTCCACCGTTTTCCAATGCCGGGGCATATATTCGTCGCCGTGCGGATCTCCGTTGGTGAGGTAATAATAGTCCACGCCCGCTTTGGACATGGCTTTCCTCAATTGCCGGAGTCGAGCTGTTCGTTCGTTCATTTTTTTTGAAAATTGTTTGGCAAATATGGCAAAAAATGACGAAATGACCAAATAATCGGGCCGAAATCTTTAAAAAGAGGACAAAATATTTTGAAATTTCGGAAATTTTCATCATCTTTGCACTCGCTTTGCGGAAAATCCGCAGCAGACGAGCACCACCGGATCGAGGCTAAAGGAGATGTGAAAAGAGGTCCGGCGCTCCGATTATATTTAACCAAAGCCGTACAGACAGTATGATTATTGTACCCGTTAAAGAAGGTGACAACATTGAAAAGTGTCTCAAGCGCTACAAGCGCAAGTATGACAAGACCGGCGTGCAGAAGGAACTCCGTTCCCGCCAGCAGTTCAACGCTCCTTGTGACGTTCGCCGCAAGAAGATGGAACGCGCCATCTATGTGCAGCACCTTCGTGAGCAGAGCGCTGAATAATTGATTCGGCCTCAGCCGACGAACAGCTTTAGGGGGAAATCTCGTCCCATCGGACGATGTTTCCCCCTTTTTTACCAAGTTTGCAATTTTCAGAAAAACCTTTTACAATCCTTATAAATCAACAGACAATGCACAAATTTCTGTCTTTCCTATTGGCTTGGGTCATGGCATACGCCCTGGTGGCCGCAAAAGCCCGAACCCCCGAGTGGCTTGACCCCAATGTAAATCAAATCAACCGCGAAGCCCGTCACGCAGCCTTCTTCGGCTTCGAAGACAGGGACAAGGCCGTTACGTTCGACAAAACGCAGTCCGCCCGCTATCTTTCGATGGAGGGAATGTGGCGATTCTGTTTCGCCAAAGACCACAACGATGCGCCCGAGGGTTTTTGGAAACCGGGCTATGATGATTCGCAGTGGGTGGATTTTCCGGTTCCCGGACTTTTCGAAATGAACGGCTACGGCGACCGTATCTACCGCAACATCGGTTATGCATGGAGCACCCAGTTCGCCTCCAATCCCCCGTATGTCGAGGAGAAAAACAACTACACCGGTTCCTATCGTCGCACCTTCCGCGTGCCCGATGCTTGGAAAGACGGGGAAGTCATCTTCTATGTAGGCTCGGCCACAAGCAATCTCAAGGTGTGGGTCAACGGCCAATTCGTCGGATATTCCGAGGATTCCAAAGTGGCCGCCGAGTTCAATGTCACGAAATATCTCAAGCCGGGCGAAAATACCATAGCCATGCAGGTGATGAGGTGGTGCGACGGTTCCTATCTCGAAGACCAGGATTTCTGGCGTTTCACAGGCATTGCCCGCGAGGTGTTCCTCTATAGTCGTCCCCGCCGTCATGTCGAGGATATTTACGTCACCACGCAGCGCGAAGCCGGCTCCGACAACTGGAGTCTCGATGTGCAGGTCCGGACCGGTGGGAAAGCCGGTGCCCCCATTCGGTTCTTCCTGGCTCCGTTCACGGATGCCCTCGCAGGCTCGGTGGCTGACGAAAAAGAACTGTTCCCCGAAGGGGCTTCTTCTCCGGTGACTGTGGACCGAAACGGAGTCGGACACCTCCGCTGCACCGTTCTCTCTCCCCAATGCTGGTCGGCAGAGACACCCGCACTCTATCGTCTGCTGGTGCAGGCGGGGGAGGAGATGGTTCCCCTGCGTGTAGGGTTCCGTGAGGTCAAAGTGGAAGACCGTCAGCTCAAGGTCAACGGACAACCGATTCTCATCAAGGGCGTCAACCGTCACGAACTGTCTCCCACGGGCGGCTATTGCGTTACGCCCGAGGAGATGAAAAACGATATCCGTGTGATGAAAGAACTGAATGTCAATGCCGTGCGAACCTGCCACTATCCGGACGATCCGCGTTGGTATGAGCTTTGCGACATCTACGGCCTCTACGTCACCGCCGAGGCCAACATCGAGAGCCACGGCATGGGATTCAAGGAGAAAACACTCGCCCGGAATCCGCTCTACAAGCTGGCCCACATGGAACGCGATCAGGCCAACGTGCGTACGTTCAAAAACCATGCCTCCATCATTGTTTGGAGCTTGGGCAACGAGGCCGGTTACGGAGAGAATTTCGAACAGTGCTACGATTGGATTCGCAGCTACGAACCCACGCGCCCCATCCAGTACGAACCCGCCGGACAAAACGGCAAAACCGACATCTTCTGTCCGATGTATTACGGCTACGACAATTGTGAGAAATATGCCCGGGGAGAGAATCCCCGTCCGCTGATTCAGTGCGAGTATGCCCACGCCATGGGCAATTCCTTGGGCGGATTCAAAGAATACTGGGAACTGGTGCGCAAATATCCGGCCTATCAGGGCGGCTACATTTGGGATTTTGTTGACCAGGGTCTTGCGGATACCAGCCGTGTCACCGGCAAGCCTGTTTGGACCTACGGCGGAGACTACGGACGCTATCCGGCTTCGGATTACAATTTCAACTGCAACGGTGTCGTGACTCCCGACCGCGCCATCACGCCTCAGTCCAAGGAAGTACAGTATTATTACCAGAACATTTGGACTGAAGCCTCCCTCGGCGACCTCCGCAAGGGCTGCTTCAGCGTCTATAACGAATACTTCTTCAAGCCGCTGGAGAATCGCAAGATGATAGCCACGCTGCTCGTCGAGGGCCATCCGGTCAGCGCGACTGCCGTTCCGGTTCCCACGGTGGCACCCCGGCAGCGTGTGGCTGTCGAAAGTCCCGCTTTGGCCGAGGCCGTTACTTCGGTTTTGCAGGACAACCCCGACAAGGAGGTGACGCTCGTCATGGCCTGCGGCACCGAGGCCCGTCAGGAATTTGTGCTCCGTGACCGTTTCTCGCGCGTTCCCATGCGGCCAACCGTTCAAAAGCCTCTCTGGGCCGATTCGACGCTCTCCTATTACGCGCTGTCCGCCGCCGGAACGACAGTGACTTGGGGACGACGGAGCGGTTGGATAGAATATCTCGACAAGGAGAATTGTCCGATGTTGTACGACCGCACCGCCATTACGCCCGATTTCTGGCGTGCCCCCACAGACAATGACTACGGAGCACGCATCCAACAGAAGTGTTGGGCTTGGCGCAATCCGAAGATGGAACTCAAATCCATCACGTGCCGTCCCGACAAGGGCGAAGTCTTCACCGTCCACAACCTGCCGGAACTGAATGCCCAACTCTCTGTGACCTATACGCTGAGAGAAGACGGAAGCCTCCTCGTGGAGGAAAAACTCATGGCCGATTCCGCCGCTAAAGACATGCCGCAGCTGTTGCGTTTCGGCATGAAATGGCAGATGTCCGCTCCTTATATTAATAATGTGTATTACGGACGAGGTCCCGAGGAGAACTATATCGACCGGCATGCCAACCAGTTCCTGGGAACGTACAGCCTCAAGACATCCGACGCCTACTGGCCTTACGTCCGTCCGCAGGAGAGCGGCAACCATACCGACGTGCGCTGGTGGCGCCTGGAAAGCGACAGCTCCGCAATGGCTTTGCCCCCCCTTACGGTCGAAGCGTTCAATGCCCCGCTCAATGTGCAGGCTTTGCCTTTCCTCACCGACGACATCGACGACGGATACATCAAGGAGAAACCCTGCGGCCATCACAGCGGCGATCTCACACCCCGTCCCTACACTGTAGTCCACGTGGCTTCCCGAATGATGGGACTGGGATGCATCAACAGCTGGGGTGCTTGGCCGCGCAGCGAGTACCGAATGCCTTACGGCAATTACGAACTGCGCTTCGTGATACGCTGACCCTCTTACAACAAAAGCCTCGCTTGCAAGCGAGGCTTTTGTTTTGCGGGTCGGGAAAACGGGGAGGAGGCGCTTATTTGTGCCCGAGCTCTTCCACAAAGGTGTCGATATAGCGTTGACGCATCTCGGCGTCTATTTCGGCAATGTTGATGAGGATGCCGCTCTCTTCCACATCGCCGAACTCGTCGTTAATGGCCGTCCCGAACATGCGCATCGTGGGACTCAGCAACATGTAGGCATTCACAAGGGGCGGGATGTTGTAACCCAGTTTGCGAACTTCGCCGTTCAGGATTTTATAGTCCTCGCGGAATGTTTTGCCGCTAAAGAGCGCCTCCATGGCGGCTACGTCTGTGCCTGTCTCAAGCGGATGGAAGGGGCGCACGAGATTCTCATTGTCGGGGAAATACTTCGAGAGGAAATACAGTATCATGTTGCGTCCCTTCTTGGGATAGGACGGGTACATCGTGAATTTGCCGTAGTAATAACGTACGTCGGGGAAAATACAGGCCAGGGCTCCCAGTCCGTCCCAAAGGTTGTCAAGGGTGAAGAGAGACCGGGCTCCGGCACGCGAACTCTGGTATTCCACCGTCACGAACGAACGTCCCAATTCAAGCGTGAAGGGAAGGTAGTCCGTGAGGAATTCCTGCGAGAATTCAAACATGTGGCTCGTGGCCAAAACGGGTGCTCCGTGCTGGTCCATGCGAACGTGGGGACCGAAAATAAACCGGTAGCCGCCCAGAATGGACTCTTCGCGAGGATCCCACACGATGAGCTGCCAATAGGGGTCGTCCATCGTGTCGTAGAAGTCAATGTCCATGTTGAGACCTGTGCCGCCGCCCGCTTCACGGAAGGCGATTTCGCGCAGACGCCCTACCTCCTGCATCAGCATCGGACACTGATGGGCAGTGAATATATAAATCTCGTTGCTCGCTTTGCGCGAATGGCGCAAAAGCTGTGCCCGTTGCAAATCCTGCAAGAGCATCGGTTTCGGAACCGGGGCTATAATCGGTTGAGTCATACTCTTTGTTATATGTCGTTGTCGTTTCTCCAGTCTCTCTTCTTCCGGGACGAAAGAGTGGCTACTGTTTTCCTCCCACTTCGTAGCACCGCCGGCGGAGCCATTGTGCCCATTCGTTCGGTGTCTTCGTGTCGTCGAAGGTTTGCCAGGGGATGGGCTGCCCGATGTGGATGGTGTACGTTTTGTTCCTGGCCGTGCGCATCATCTGGCGGGGAAGGAGCGGCAGCCCGATGTTGAACTTCATGCCTAACTTCCGGCGCAGCCATTCCAAGCCGTAGAAGACGGCCGAGTTGCGGCCTTCGAAATGCATGGGCACGATGTCCCGCTCGTACTCTATGGCCTGCGTGATGACAGACTTCTTCCACGGAACGTCCTGAATCTTGCCGTCTATCCACCGCGAACAGAATCCGGCGGGGAAACTGAGAATTTGCGTGTCCTCACTTTCGAAGGCCGACTGTATGGCTTCCATGTCCTCGCGCTTCTGTTTGCCTAAGGTGTTGACCGGAAGGAAAACGCTTTGCAGCGGTTCTATGTACATCAAAAGGTCATTGACAATGACTTTGAATTTCGGATACTTCTTGCCGAAGATTTTGATGTAGGATATGCCGTCGAAAGCTCCCAGCGGATGGTTCGAGACCAACACGAAACGCCCCGTGTCCGGCAGATTCTCCATGCCGTGGATTTTGTAACCCGTGTTCAGCTCCCGGGTCATCATGTCGGCAAATTCCTGCCCTTTTATGGCGTCGCCTGCCTTGATGAGGATTTTGTTCATGTCCTTTTGGCAGATGAGCCATTCGGCCAGCGCAAAGACCCACGACGGAACTTTCTCGGCCTGACGGGGAAACTTGCTGCGCACGGCGGCGCGTATGTCTATCAGTTTTGCCATACGGGAATGCCCTTCACCCATGTGGTGAGGATTTGGTGGTGAAACTCTTCGCCTTCCCAGGGAGACCAGCCGCACTTGGACAGGATGGTCGAACGCTCCACCTCGGTTTTGGCATGGGGGTCGATGAGCACAAAGTCAGCCGACATGCCTTCGCGGATGGCTCCCCGGTCCCAGAGTTTGTATCTCTTGGCGGGATTTTCGCACATCAGACGCACAATGTCGGGCAGGGTCAGGATGCCGTGATTCATCATTTCCAACATCACCAACAGCGAATACTGCACCGACGGCATGCCGGATGCCGCTTTCAGGGCTCCGCCTTTCTTCTCGCTGAGGAGGTGCGGAGCGTGGTCCGTTGCCACAATGTCTATCGTGCCGTCTGTCAGCCCGTGACGCAAGGCCGTGCGGTCGGCCAACGTTTTGATGGCAGGATTGACCTTGATTAGCGAACCCTGTATTTTGTAGTCGTCGGCCGAGAACCAAAGGTGCCCTACGCAGGCTTCTGCCGTGAGAAGGGCGTGGGCTTGCTTTTTCTCTTCCTTGACGCGACGTATCAGGTCTAATTCCGAAGCGGTCGTGACGTGGCAGATATGCAGATTGCCGCCCGCTGTCTCGAAAGCCCGCAGGGCATGCAACGTCGATTTCTGACAAGCCTGCGTGCTGCGTATCATGGGGTGGAACATGATGCCCAGGTCATCGCCGGGATGGATTCTCAGGAAATGTTCGCGGTTCCTGCGTATCAGGTCTTCGTCTTCGCTGTGTACGGCCACCACTTTGTCGGTGTGGGTGAGGAGATGCTTCAGTTTCTCCATGTCGTTCATCAGCATGCCGCCCGTCGAGGAACCCAGAAAGACTTTGTAGCCGCAAATCTCTTCTTCGGGAATGCGAAGCGCTTCCTCCAGATTGTCGTTGGTGATGCCGTAGAAGAGCCCGTAGCGAACACAGCATTTTTTCTCAAAGAGTTCTTTCTTGGCGGCAAGAGCCTCGGGCGTTGTCGTGGTGGGAACCACATTGGGCATGTCCATCACCGTCGTTACTCCGCCGGCGGCTGCCGCCCGGCTTTCCGACTCTATGTCGGCTTTGTCGGTCAGACCCGGCTCACGGAAATGTACGTGGTCGTCTATCACTCCCGGCAAGAGCCAAAGCTTGGCCGGCGTGACGGCTACCGTGGGGCGGATGCCCACAATCACGCCTTCTTTTACCTTGATGTCAACGGCTTTCAGTCCGCCGTCCATGTAGGCGCGCACGTTGTACAACTGGAAACTGTTTTCGATTTCCATAATTCTCTCCGGCTGTATCGGTTCAGAGTTTCGGATAGACGCGGCTCCAACTGCCCACCTTCAGCTTGATGACACCGAAGACGGCTTCACTGAAGATGCCGCCGCTCATCTTGGACGTGCCAAGTACGCGGTTGGTGAAGATGATGGGCACTTCTTCAATCTTGGCTCCCATCATCGATGCCGTAAACTTCATCTCAATCTGGAAGGCATAGCCCTTGAACCGTATCTTGTCCAATTCCATCTTGGAGAGCAGACGGCGGGTGTAGCACACAAAACCTGCCGTCGAATCGTGCACTTTCATGCCGGTGACGAACCGCACATAGACTGACGCGTAGTACGACATCAATACGCGCCCCATGGGCCAGTTGACAACATTGACACCGGTCACATAACGCGAACCGATGGCCAGATCTGCCCCTCTCTCGGCACAGGCGGCACGCAGCCGCAACAGGTCGTCGGGATTGTGGCTGAAGTCGGCATCCATCTCGAAGATGTACTCGTAGTCATGTTTCAACGCCCATCGGAATCCCGCAATATAGGCCGTGCCGAGGCCTTGTTTGCCTTGGCGTTCGATGATGTGCAGCCTGTCGGGGAATTCCTCCATCAGGGTCTTCACTATCCCGGCCGTGCCGTCCGGCGAACCGTCGTCAATGATGAGAATCTCGAAGGGCTGGGGGAGTTTGAACACATAGCGTATGATGTTCTCGATATTCTCCTTCTCGTTGTAGGTGGGGATGATGACCAGCGAGTCGCTGTGGACGGGTTCTTCGGAGGGAGCCTCAACGTTCCCGACGGTATCGTCCCCGGGAACTTCGGCGGTTTCTTCGCCCGTCGGTTCGACCTTCGGCATGGGCATGCTGAAAGGGTCGTTGTTGGGTATGCTGACTGCAATTGCCATAGATATGTCTTGTAGCGATAACTTGTTTAATTGAGCGTCGTATGCGCGTTTGAAATGCGCGCAAAGATAGCGTTTTTTTTTGAAACGTCCGATGTTTTGCCTCAAAAAAATGCTTTTGCCCCGACAGAATGACGCAAAGCGGTAAGTGGAGTGTGCAAAAACGGAGGCTGTCCCGGGAATTTTGAACTTCCATCCGGCAGGGGCAATTTCTCAAAATCTTCCCAAAGCCTTGATTTCGAGGTTCCGGTATTCCTTCTGCTTCTTTTCGAGCAGGAGAACGAGGTTTTTCTCCTGAAATTCCAAGTCGAGTATCGTCTGCCGCATCGCGCTGCGTTGACTCGGCGAGGCTTCGTGATAGCGAACCCTCAAGTCGTCGAGCTCTTTCCTTACGGTGGAAAGACGTTCGCTGATGCTGAGCGACAGCGTATATGCCTCCATGGCTTTCGGCGAGGAGAAGTCGGCTTCCGAGTGATGGACAAGGTCATCCGTGATGGGGATGTTGACGTTATATGTCTTTTTGCGCTGTGCCGGACGGGAGGCGAGACATTCGTTCACAAGGTCGGCATATCCTGCCGAATCGCGCCACGACTGTGCCAGACTGACGAGGCGCCCTCGGTCCGGCTGTGCACCCTCCAAATAGCCGGCTTCGTCGTCCGCCTTGTAGAGATAGACGGTCACCCAGCCCGGAGCTGCGTTGCGGTTCGTGGCCCACCACCCTACCTGATGTGTCTCGTCAATGCCGAGCGCAATGTCGTCAAACGGAGAATTGAGCGGCATGGGCAACCGTTCGGGTGCATACCAGTCCGTGTTGTCGGCAGCGCGACTGGTACTGTAAAGGTCCCAGCCGCCAAGCCCGTTGTCGTTCTTGGCCGCAAAAATCAACGTCTCGCCGTCCGAACGGAGGTAGGGATAGGATTTGGGACCGTCGAGGGGGATGTTCAGCGGATGCCATTCTTCCCAATCCTGATTGTTCAGCAGTCTCGATTCGTAAATCGTGTCGCCCTCGGCGCGGAGCTGGTAGTCGCCCAACGACGAGATGAAACATATCTCGCCCCCGATGGACGATACAAAACGTCCCGATTCCGGTCCTAACCGAAATTGCTGTACGAAAGATTCTTCGGGAAGACTTAGAGAGTCGAGGATGATGTAGTCGCAGACGTGCTCCACGGCGTTTTGTCCCTGCTCGCAGCGGGCCAAAATGCTGTCACAGCGCAGCGACCATTCACTCCCCTCTTTGCAGTATTTCTTTTTGTAGAGTGAGATAAGCTCTGCGGCTTCTTCGAATTGGTAAAGATGCTGCTTGGCTATTGCCAGATAATAAATGGCTCCGGAACGTCCCGCCTTTTGGGCGAATTGGAGGGGGGCAACGGCCTCGGCATAGTTGCCCGTCAGACACAGACACTGCCCGTAGAGTTTGGTCCAGTCTCCGTTTTTGCCATATTGTGGCTTGTCCATCACGCCGCGCATCACGACCAGCGCCTTTTGGTATTTGGCCGAATCAACCAAAGCCTTCACTTCCTGCAAAGAGGCCGCCGTCGAACTGACAAACCAAAGCGAGGCGATGACGGAAATAATATACTTGAGAGTTCTTTTCATCTGTTGATTTTATAAATCGACTCCTTATTAAATATATATAGCGGGTGCAAAGATAGCAAAAAATTGACAAAAACACAAATTTTTCTCTTCTTTTTGTCCGAAATCCGCTTTTTTTGGCAAAAAACTTTGCCGTTTGGAAAATTTACGTTATATTTGCAGCCGCTATGAGCCCCAAAGGCTCCATTAGCCCCATCACCCCCATAACCCCCTCCCTATGATTCCGGCATCCGAGTTAATCATCAATGAAGACGGCAGCGTGTTCCATCTCCATCTTCGCCCCGAACAGGTGGCCGACAAACTGATTGTTTGCGGCGACCCCGGTCGCGTCTCCATGATAGCGTCCTTTTTCGACAGCATCGAGTGTGAAGTGACCAGCCGCGAGTTCCATACCGTGACGGGAACCTTCCGGGGCAAACGCATCACGGCCCTCAGCCACGGCATCGGCCCCGACAACATCGATATCGTCATGACCGAACTCGATGCGCTCAAAAATGTCGATTTCCAAACGCGCGAAATCAAAACCCGGCACACCGCCCTCCAAATCGTCCGAATCGGCACTTGCGGAGGATTGCAGCCCGACTGCCCCGAGGGCACGGCCTTGGTGAGCGATTGGTCCATAGGGTTCGACGGTGTCCTCAATTGGTACGCCGGACGCGACAGCGTGAGCGACCCGGACTTCGAGCGGGCTCTGACTTCCTTTATAGGCTATCCCAAACATGCCGCCGATCCGTATGTCGTAAGAGCCGACGATGAAATGATTGCACGTTTCCGGACGGAAGACGGTTTCCGGCACGGATGTACCGTCTCGGCCGTGGGTTTCTACGGGCCGCAGGGACGCGAGGTGCGCTTGCCGTTGGCTTCGCCGCTTCTCAACCAACGCTTGATGCAGTTCGAATATCAGGGCCATCGCATCACCAACTACGAGATGGAGAGCGCAGCCCTCGCCGGCATGGCTCGCCTTTTGGGACATAAAGCCGTCACGGTTTGTCTCGTCATCGCCAATCGAGTGGCCAAACGGTCCAATACAGGATACAAGGGAGGAATGCATGACCTCGTGCCTCAAGTCTTGGAACGCTTGTGAATTTATCCAAAATATTAAGCTCACAAAGCATTTTCGTCGTTGTTTTTCACGAAAATGTTAAAATTGTGCATAAAAAATGTTAAAATGCTGAAAGTGTGTGCCTTCTTTTAAATATTTGACATATCTTTGCACAAAATTTTTATAAACAGTGGTGCTCCCATCACGAAACGGGTTCTAGTGTAGAAGCACCTTACTTTAAGTTAATAATAGAACCCATATATATTATTAATTGTTCAATTTAAAGTTCAATGAAAAAGAAATTTACTAGCAATCTTCTCTGGGTGTTCGCTATCGTGGCATCCATGAGTGCGTTTGTTTCTTGCAAGGACTACCAGTCTGATGACATGGCTGAGATTCGCAACGAAGTTGCAGCGCAAAATGCTGTTCTTCTCAGCGTTCTTCAAAACAATGTCGATGCCTTGGAGGCAGAAATCAGCTCCAAGTACAATGAATTGGCAGATCTGATTGCCCTTCTCGATGCCAACAAGGCTGATGCTTCCGATTTGGAAGCCCTCGCTGCCCGCGTTGCTGCTCTCGAAGACGAAATCGCAACCCTTCAGGGTCAAGTGGCTGCGCTTAATTCCAA
>FLNY01001601.1_pt1 | contig 30394 bp, 29 predicted proteins | sample 1140381 | NCBI WGS metagenome assembly FLNY01 (sample SAMEA3878172, study PRJEB12797) | bioreactor metagenome | biome: Moose rumen | place: Sweden | collected 2011-10 | reverse complement strand
CGAAACCGTACTGGCGGGCCATCTGGATGCGCTCGTATTCTTCGTGCGGCGTGAGGTCGGTGAGGTAGTTCTCGACTAGCTTGGCGCCGACGCGGTTGGAGAGCAGCTCTTTGACTTGGACGGTGCGGTGCATCTGCTCGATGTTGAGCTCGTAAATCTCGCCGACGCTGATTTCGTGCGACGGCTTGACGGGCATATCGTTCATCTTCACTTTACCGGCGCGGCAGGCGTCGGTGGCGATACTGCGTGTCTTGAAGAGGCGCACGGCCCAAAGGTATTTGTCGATGCGTATGTCGCTCATTTTGCGCGGAAATAGATGTTTATTGGCACGCCGTGGAAGTCCCACATTTCGCGCATTCGGTTCTCGACATAGCGGCGGTAAGGGTCGCGCACGTACTGCGGCAGGTTGCAGAAGAAGACAAACTGCGGATAGGGGGTAGGCAGCTGGGTGATGTATTTGATTTTGATCCATTTGCCTTTGACGCTGGGTGGCGGGTTCTGTTCTTTGACGATGGGCAGCAGTGCGTCGTTGAGCTCCGAGGTGCTGATTTTGCGGCTGCGGGCCTCATAGACCTGGCGTGCGGTTTCGAGCACCTTGAAGATGCGCTGTTTGTTGATGACAGATGTGAAAACAATGGGGACATCGTCGAAGGGAGCAATACGCTGACGGATAAGGTTTTCAAATTCTTTGTGTGTATTGTTTTCTTTTTCAATTAAATCCCATTTGTTGACAACAATCACGACGCCTTTGTGGTTGCGCTGGATAAGTCCAAAAATGTTCAGGTCCTGTTGCTCAATTCCTTGTGAGGCGTCGAGCATAAGGATGCAGACATCACTTGCTTCGATGGCACGCACCGAACGAAGGACGGAAAAGAACTCCAAATCTTCGTTGACTTTTTGTTTTTTTCGCAGTCCGGCGGTATCAACAAAATTGAAATCAAATCCAAACAGGTTGTAGTGTGTCAGTATAGAGTCGCGCGTTGTGCCTGCAATGGGGGTGACAATGTTGCGTTCTTGTCCGGTGATGGCATTGATGAAAGAGGATTTGCCGACGTTGGGGCGGCCAACGACAGCGATACGGGGAAGGTTGTCGTCGGTTTCGTCTTCACCATCATCGAAATCGGCAACCAAAGCATCCAACAAATCACCAGTGCCGCTACCGGTGATGCCGGCGATGGGGTAGAGCTCGCCGAGTCCGAGGGCATAGAATTCGCCGATGGTTTCCTGGCGTGCGGCGGTGTCGCACTTGTTGACGACAAGCATCACTTTCTTCTTGCAGCGGCGCAGCATATCGGCCACGTCTTCGTCCATCGGGGTCATGCCTTCTTTGGCGTCGACAAGGAAAAGGATGACGTCGGCCTCGTCGATGGCCAGAGCCACCTGTTTGCGTATCTCGATTTCAAATTCGTCGTCGCCACCCATAACATATCCGCCGGTGTCAATGACGGAGAAATGTTTGCCGTTCCAGTCGCTATGGCCATATTGGCGGTCGCGCGTCACGCCTGAAGTCTCGTCGACAATGGCTTTGCGTTCTTCGATAAGTCGGTTGAATAGAGTTGATTTGCCCACATTAGGGCGTCCCACAATAGCTACAATATTAGACATTTTTTGTTATAGTCGTTAGAGTCTTCATCAACACTCACCAAAATCATTTCCGGCAAGTTGTTGTCTATTAATCCAAAGCAATTCAGTGCGGAAAAACTTTCGGTCAGATAACCTACACCAAAAACCACCTCATCCTTTTTGAGAGCCCGAGATGCACGATAAGCCATCACAGCATGGTTGTATGTTGTTCCGCCGATAGTTATTGTACCTCCAAGAGTGTCGGGAAGCGATAAGTCAATGACATATCCGACAACGGTAGAAGTACACATTTCAGCTCCGACTACTTTGCCTACGAAACGGAACTCTTCATAATCCTTACAAGAAGAGAATAATAGTAGCGATAAAATCGCTAATATCAATGTTTTTTTCATCTTGATGAGCTACTACCAAAGAATAGGTTCAAACCGAATGTCATATTGATTTGTTTGGCATCAACCAGATAGAAGTTCGAGATATAGTCGAGTATTGCATAAACCTGAAAAGCACGGAAAGGAGTAAGGCTTATACCAAAACCCGGGTTGAACCAGTCTATATGTCCGTTGTTGGAAAGGACAGAAGCAGAAGCTACAACTTCGACCCAGTCGCGGATGTTGATACGAGCCAGTGCGGATGTGTTCGTGTAGTTTCCCATAGAGCTGAATTCACCGTGGAAGTGTAATCCGGCACTGAATCCCTGGGTGAAGTGGATCATTCCACCAAGATTAACCTTAGTGGGGATGGTAGTCCAATAGTCTTCTCCACCGTCAACTAGTTCATATTCTGTCAAAGAGGAGAGAGAATCCATGAGTTGACTTAAGTAGGTTGTGTCCATTTCGCCACCTTGTAAGATGTCGCTAACATCAAGACCACTGAATGTGAATGAGTGGCTTCCGCCCTTCGAGACAACACGTTGAATACCGTCAGTCCAGTGGATGCCTGGTCCAAGGTCAATAACACTTGCGGAGAGTTCAAAAAAGTCGGTTGAATACCGTATACCGAGATCAAAGTTGACGCCGGTATTTTTTGAGATATAAGAATTGATTGAATAATTGTAGCCGCCATTTCCGTCATCTTCTTTTTCAAGTATAGAAGTGAGATTCATGTCGAGGTTGGCAACACCTGTAATCGAAGAGTAGTCTTCGGCAGTGTAAAGTCTGGCAGACGAGCCATTGTTTGAGAGGTCCAGATAGCCCATGAGGAATTTTGCGCGTGCGCCGATGGTAAACCTATCCGTTAAGCGAATACCAAAACCAATGGCAGCTTCTGCATAAGCACGAGCTGATATTAGGTCGCCGTCGATAAGTTCGATATAATCATCGCCTGTATGTCCGTAATTGCCTTCGTTGAGGAACGTTACTAGTCCAGACGGGAGTGCGAAACCGAAGTCAACTTTTGCCTGAGTAGATGCTGTGATGAAGAAACGGTCGAAATCGAGGCCAAGTCCAACAGCATGGATATTAGTTGCCAAGCGAATATTGCCGTCTGTCGACAAAGTGTCGAGAATATTATTGGCATTGATATAAGTGGTGTTAGATGCCGAGTCGTATTGGAAAATGCTGCTATAAGCCAAAGGGCTGTCGAAACCGATATTGGCATTGGGCAAAGCAATATATAAACGAGAATGAGCGGGGAAGAATGCTGGGTTGACAGCGTTCATCAAGGGATTGCGCGAAGAACCGTAAATGATGCTACTGGATTGAGCATTGCCAATTAGGGGGATAGCGAGCATTAATGCACAGAATAAGATTGCAAAGTTTTTATAAGAATACTTTTTCATTACACACCTCCTTTCGAACCGTTATTACCATTGCCGTCATCATTATCGTCGTCGCCAAGAGTTATGTCAAGAGTGTATGAGGGTTTGATTTTTGCCCATACTCTTAAAGATAGTTTATCTTTCGATTGAATTGCCACTCGGTTGCGTAGAGGATTTCCAGTGTCGGAAGTCTTGAGTCCTGCATGTAGTTTTATCTTATTTGCCTGCATGATATTGTCATATACATTTTTTGTTACAGGTATTTGGATCAGAGTTTCTTTTTGTCCTGTCGACGTATAGAGACCGTTTGCCTGATTTAGAGCGACATCGGCACCTGCTATTGTTGTCAGCGGGGGGTCCATTAAGTCACACAGTATTTGGTTGAGACTGTCTGCGAGTTGAGCACGCAACTGGAATTCCAGAGGTATACCGTTCAGACAATCAATATATATCATTGACGAATCGATGGTTAAATCTTCTAAATTGATAGAGGCATCGAAGTTGATATCTACATCATACTGTAAGTTGTTGATATAGGCTGAAATTGGGAAACGAGCTTTGATGTAGGCGTCAATGGTAATGGTTTCAAGACCGATTGAGTCGGCCACGAATTCATCTTCGGATATTCCGAGAGTTGCGAAGAACTCTTCGGTGAAAGCGATGTTCATACGAGCCGAATAACGAATTTGCTTAGGTCGTTTGTTGATTGCGATGCTGATATCGGTGTTGTTAAACAGCTGAACAGTATCACCTTCGAGTACCGACTTGATTGACAGCGAGTCGCCGGGTGTAGAGAAAAGGTTGACTACATCATAAATTACATTGTCTTGTCCTACGACCTGCATTTTTAGTTGATCATAGTATATGAGAACATGAAAGCGATTCATAGCATCAATGGCAGCAGCGCTGTCTTCAGCAGATGCCTTTACAAAGGCTTTCAAGCTCACTAAGAGGCTGTCAACTTCAATGTCGGAAGTATCAAGCAGGAGAATATTGTCGAAAAGGTCGATATTGACAGCACCTTCGATGGAATTACGCGACACATGTACAATTTCTCCGTCTTTTGCTCCCCCTTTATTACTTTTGGAATTATCTTTAAGGTCGATAACAGAAGTGAAAGCGGTATCATAAGTTATTGTCACAACGTCATTTTCAGATATTTCCAAATTAGCTGTTGTAAGCTGAACCATATTCAGCATATCATATATTGTTGTTTCACCGTGACCGATGGGGACACCGAAAGTAGGGCTTATTTCGCCGTGAAACGACATGTCATGATTTAGGGCATCAAAATCATTGAATCCGTCCTTTAGGCAAGATGTCATTAGTAGCCCTGTCAACACAAAAAAGAAAACATTTTTCTTCATGGCTATTACGTATTATTCAATAAATTAATTTGTTGAATCCTATTTAATATTTTTGATTTAAAATGCAAATCTACGTATATTTAATTGTTCCACCAAATATAAGTTAAAAAAAATCAAAAAAATAATTTATTTCACACAATAATATTAATTTTTTTAAGTTAATATTGCCGAAACATTGATTATCGGGAACAAATTCCATTAATCCGTAAATCTAAGAATCATGAATTTAGGAATCAAATTGTTAGTAGCAGAGGATGATCCCAATTTGGGGACAATCCTAAAGGCTTACTTGACACAGAAAGGTTATACAGTATTCATTGCTTCGGATGGACAACAAGCCCTAGATATTTATAAAGAAGAGAATGTCGATGCCTGTATCCTTGATGTGATGATGCCCGTCAAAGACGGTTTCACAGTTGCAAAGGAATTGCGTCGCATCGACAAGAATATACCTATTCTTTTTCTCACAGCCAAATCACTTGAAGTTGACAAACTGAAAGGGTTTGAGGTTGGTGCCGACGACTATATTACCAAGCCTTTCAGCATGGAGGAATTGTTGGCTAGAATCAATGCAACCATTCGGCGCTCTTTTGATGACAACAAGCCTGAAAACAACCAATTTACAATAGGTAAGTTTAAGTTTGACTACAATTATCAGACCTTAACATTTGACGGGCAAGAATCGCAACGTCTTACATCAAAAGAAAGTGAACTTCTGCGGTTGTTCTGCATTAATTTCAATCAGCTTATCGACCGTTCAAGCACTTTGCAGAAAATATGGAAAGACGATTCATATTTTGCGGCTCGCAGCATGGATGTCTATATCACCAAACTGCGCAAATACCTGAAGGCAGATCCAACAGTACAGATTGTAAATGTCCACGGTGTGGGCTTTAAACTCACCCAGAAACAAGAGTAGTTTTGACAATTACATTTCTTGGCACCGGTACCTCGCAGGGAGTACCGGTTATTGCTTGCCCATGTCAAGTCTGCCACTCCGACGACCATCGCGACAAACGCTTGCGTACATCGGCACTTATTACCGATGTTGCAAATACTAATGTCTTGATTGATATTGGTCCGGATTTCCGTGCACAGATGCTTTTTCACAATGTGACCCACCTTGACGCAGTTCTCATCACACATGCACATCGTGACCACGTGGGCGGTATTGACGATATACGCCCTTTCAATTGGATACAACATAGCAGCATGGATGTATATGCCAACAGGGACGCCGTCTCCTCTCTAAAACACGACTATCATTATATTTTTGAGAAACATATATATCCAGGATTGCCCGAAGTAAACCTCCATGATATCAGCAAATGCGAGCCTTTCTTGATAGGACAATTATTGATAACACCTATCAGAGGGATGCACAAAGACCTTCCAGTTTTGGGTTATCGTATTGAGGAACAGAGTAGGGGAGCCCTCGCCTACATTACTGATATGAATGCTCTCCATCCCGAAGAAAAGACAAAATTATGCAATCTAGAGCTGCTAGTCATCAATTCCCTCAGAAAGGCAAAACATTTCTCACATTTTTGTCTTGAAGAATCGCTCGCAGTCATTTCGGACTGCAAACCTCGCAAAGCATACCTAACACATTTAAGCCATGAAATGGGGCTGTACGAAGAAGTCGAATCATCGTTGCCGGCAAACGTTCATCTGGCTTACGATAATTTAAAAATAGAAATATAAGAAAATCATTTAACTACCTCTCTATTTTATCAACGTTTAATTTTTTTCACTATCCATTCACAACGGCTACATATTGTCTCCTTCAACGTGCCTTATCCTGCCGACTATGGCGGAGTGATTGATGTATATTATCGTCTGAAAGCATTATACAATATCGGAGTCGACATCCATCTCCACTCTTTTACATATAATCGTCCAGAAGCACCTGAACTTGAACGTTACTGTAGTAAAGTGACCTATTATCATCGTCGAACTGGGATATTGAGTGCTCTCACCCAAAGACCTTATATCGTCGAGTCACGCGACTGCAAGGAACTAGTGTCAGACTTAATGAAAGATGACGATCCTATTCTCCTTGAAGGGCTTCACTGCTGTGCGGTACTGGAAGCCATCGACGGGCGACGCATAATGGTGAGAGCCCACAATGTGGAACATGAATACTATTCCAGACTTGCAGCCACTTCGACATCATTGTATCGCCGTCTTTATTTGAAAAGTGATGCTTACAAATTGGAACGATATGAACCTATTTTAAATAAAGCCGCCGCAATTTTTGCCGTCACTGAGTCCGATAAAACACATTTTCTTTCGATTGGCTGCAAGAACGTAATTCTGATGCCATCTTCACATGCTAACGACGAAGTTGTTTCTGTTCCTTCAGATTTGTCGCAAATGGCCGATAATTACGCTCTTTATCACGCCGACCTTTCAGTACCTGAAAATATGGATGCAGTCAATTATTTGATTGAGAATATTTTTTCCAAGAGTACACAAAGGTTTGTCGTTGCCGGGCGCAATCCCTCAAAATCATTGAGCGACAGACTGCTTTCGCTGTCAAATGTTACACTAAAGGCAAATCCTGACGACAAAACCATGCAGCGGCTTATTTCAAACTCTCAAGTTTTGATACTTGTTACCTTTATGCCGACAGGCTTGAAACTCAAGTTGCTGAATTCACTATATGCCGGTCGTCATTGTCTAGTGAACAGTGCAATGGTAGCCGGGACCAGTCTGGATAAAGTATGTACCGTTGCCAATACGCCAGAGGCTCAACTGCAAGCACTTGACCATCTGATGGTAACACCGTTCAATCAGCAGGATATTGACAACCGCCGTCGACTACTCGGCTCACTTTACAGCAACCAGTCGAATGCTAGACGACTGCTCGATGAGATGAAACTGTTAAATCTTTAACTCAAATCGGTCATTAGACCGACTATTCATCTCACGCCGACTTATTCCACCACTTGTCACGAGTTACACAATCATTACAAAGATTTTTGTTTTTTTTAAAAAAAGACTATTTTTGCAATTTCTATCAATATAGATTATTATATTAATAAATAACTTATAATTAAATCTTTACATTTATATTATGACGAAATTCGTTTACACTTTTGGAGGAAAAACTGCCGAAGGCAAGGCCGATATGAAGAACCTTCTCGGTGGGAAAGGTGCTAATTTGGCTGAAATGTGCCTGCTGGGTCTGCCTGTCCCTGCTGGGTTGACTATCACTACCGAATGCTGCACTGCTTATTACGAAAACAACTGCCAGCTTCCCGCAGGTCTTATGGATGAGGTATGGAATGCAATGAAAAATGTGGAGAACATTATGGGTATGCACTATGACGACCCCGAAAATCCATTGCTCGTCAGTTGCCGTTCAGGTGCCCGTAGCTCTATGCCCGGCATGATGGATACCGTTCTCAATATTGGCCTTTCATCCAAAACCATACCCGGTATGCTCAAAAAAACAGGCAATCCTCGCTTTGTGTACGACTCATATCGTCGACTAATTATGATGTATGCCGACGTGGTGATGGAGAAATCAGAAGGTATCGAACCTGCAGATGGCAAAGGCATCCGCAAACAGCTTGACGACATGCTCGATGCATACAAGGAAAGCCATAATTACAAGAGTGACACCGAACTTACTGCCGATGACCTGAAATATCTTGCCGACGAATTCAAGAAAAAAGTAAAGGAGGTGCTTGGTACTGAGTTTCCTGACGATGCACGTGCCCAGATGGAAGGCGGTATCAAGGCAGTCTTCAAGAGTTGGAATGGTAAAAAGGCTGTCAGCTACCGTAAAATTGAAGGTATTCCTGACGATTGGGGTACGGCTGTCAATGTGCAGGCTATGGTTTTTGGCAATATGGGCGACACCAGTGCTACCGGTGTTGCTTTCACCCGCAACCCTGCAACCGGAGATAACCTGTTTTACGGTGAATGGCTTGTCAATGCACAAGGCGAGGATGTAGTTGCCGGTATCCGTACACCAAGCCCCCTCAACGACGAGACAAAGAACGAGAAGAATAAAGAGATGAAGTCAATGCAGGAACTCATGCCTGAAACCTACAAGGAACTTTGTGATATCCGCACGACCCTTGAAGATGCGTATCACGACATGCTCGACATAGAGTTCACTATTCAAGACGGGACTCTCTATATGCTCCAATGCCGTGTTGGCAAACGTACCGGTGTTGCTGCTCTTACAATGGCATTCGACATGCTCAAAGAAGGTCGTATAGACGAAAGCGAAGTCGTGATGCGAATAAGTCCGGCACAACTCGACGAACTTCTGCACCCAATCCTGAACACCGAAGACGAGAAGAAACATACCGTTCTTGCCAAAGGTCTGCCTGCCGGTCCTGGAGGTGCAGTGGGTGTTATCGCACTTACAAGCGAAAAAGCAAAAGAATATCGTGCAGCCAAGATTAAAAATATTCTCGTTCGCGAAGAGACCAATCCCGAGGACGTTGAAGGTATGCGTGCTGCCGACGGTATTTTGACTGCACGTGGTGGTATGACAAGTCACGCAGCTCTCGTGGCTCGCGGATGGGGTAAATGCTGCATTGTGGGATGCGATGCTGTGAAAATTGACACAACTGCCGGTGTCGTCACCATTAATGGCAAGTCGTTCAAGGAAGGCGACCTCCTCAGCCTCAATGGTTCCAAAGGCTATGTATATGACGAGGATGTAAAGATGATCGATGCAACCGAGAATCCTCTCTTCCAGAAATTCATGGTTCTGGTCGATAAATTCCGCAAGATGGGTGTTCGCACCAATGCCGACAACCCCGCTGATGCACAACGTGCCATTGATTTTGGAGCTGAAGGTATAGGACTGTTCCGCATCGAGCACATGTTCTATGGTGAAAACAGCGAAAAGCCACTTGAGAAACTGCGCAACATGATTCTTGCCAATAGCAAAGAAGAGCGTATTGCTGCCCTCGACGAACTAGAACCTTATATCTGTGAAAGTGCTAAAGGAACCCTCAAAGTGATGGATGGCAAACCTCTGACTTTCCGTCTTATGGATCCTCCGTTGCACGAGTTTGCTCCACAAGGCGAAGAAAAGATGCGCGAAGCAGCCGACCGTCTTGGTATCAGCTATGAAGATGTCAAAGAACGCGTCGATAGCCTACATGAGGTCAACCCGATGATGGGTCTGCGTGGTGTCCGTTTGGGTATCATCTACCCTGAAATCACACGCGTTCAGTTCAGAGCTCTCTTCACAGCCACTGTAGAACTGATGAAAGAAGGATTTAACCCGATGCTTGAAATCATGGTACCACTTACCATAAACGCAGCCGAACTCAAGAACCAGAAAGCCATTGCCGATGCCGTCAAGAAAGAAGTGGAAGAAAAGTACGGTATTAAATTTGATTACAAGTTTGGTACCATGATTGAAATCCCGCGTGCCGCCCTCGTAGCCAACCAGATTGCTGAGGTCGCTGAGTTCTTCAGCTTCGGCACGAACGACTTGACACAGATGACTTTCGGCTTTAGCCGCGATGACGTCAATGCCATCGTCAAGGAATACGTCGACGAGAAGATTATCCCCGCCGACCCGTTCAACTCATTTGATCAGGAGTGCGTCGGCGAACTGGTGAAGATCGGTGTGGAGCGTGGACGTTCCACCCGTGCCAACCTAAAGTGCGGTGTCTGTGGTGAGCACGGTGGTGACCCCACGGCTGCCGAGTTCTTCTACAAGGCTGGTCTTAACTATGTCAGTTGCTCACCGTTCCGCGTCCCCGTTGCTCGTTTGGCAGCAGCACAAGCAGCAATCAAGGATGCACGCGAAGCATGATATGCGATGCCAACCTTTATTTTTTGCAACCCTAAATTTTAATGTTATGAATACCAAAATTGCAAATGATCTTGCTGCTCTTGGCATCACAGGTGTGAAGAGCATTCATTACAATCCATCTGACGAGGAATTGTTTAAGTTCGAGATGGATCCTGCCCTGACCGGTTACGACAAAGGACAACTTACCGAACTTGATGCCGTCAATGTAATGACGGGTATCTACACCGGTCGTTCACCCAAAGACAAATACATTGTCATGGACGCCAATTCTAAAGATACGGTGTGGTGGACCAGTCCTGAGTACCCCAACGACAATCATCCCATGAATGAGGAAGTATGGAGTAAGATGAAGAATCTTGCCACCAAACAACTTTGCAACAAAGACCTCTTTGTTGTCGATGCATTCTGTGGTGCTAACAAAGACACCCGTATGAATGTCCGTTTCATTATGGAAGTCGCTTGGCAAGCTCATTTTGTACGCAATATGTTCATCAAGCCGACCGATGTGGAATTGAAGGATTTCGTACCCAATTTTACAGTTTATGCTGCAAGTAAAGCAAAGGTTGACAATTACAAGGAACTTGGTCTTAACAGTGACACATGCGTAGCATTCAATGTTAGCAGCCGCGAGCAGGTCATCCTCAATACCTGGTACGGTGGCGAGATGAAGAAAGGTATGTTCAGCATGATGAACTATTATCTGCCTCTGCAAGGCATCGCCTCGATGCACTGTTCCGCCAATACTGATATGAAAGGCGAACATACCGCCATCTTCTTCGGACTCAGCGGCACAGGCAAAACCACCCTCAGCACCGATCCAAAGCGTCTGCTTATCGGCGACGACGAGCACGGCTGGGATGACGAAGGCGTCTTCAATTTCGAGGGTGGCTGCTACGCCAAGGTTATCAACCTCGACAAGGAGAGCGAGCCTGACATCTACAATGCAATTCGCCGTAATGCACTTCTCGAAAATGTCACCGTTGATTCAAACGGCAAAATAGATTTTGCAGACAAGAGTGTTACCGAAAATACACGTGTCAGTTATCCTATTGACCATATTGAGAAAATCGTATTGCCGGTTCATGGGAAAAGCGCCGGTCCCGCAGCCGAAAACGTCATCTTCCTCAGTGCCGATGCTTTCGGAGTCCTGCCGCCGGTCAGCATACTTACCCCTGATCAGTGCAAATACTATTTTCTCAGCGGTTTCACTGCAAAATTAGCTGGTACCGAACGCGGTATCACCGAGCCTACACCTACATTCAGCGCATGCTTTGGGCAGGCTTTCCTTGAGTTGCATCCTACCAAGTATGCCGAAGAGTTGGTGAAACGCATGGAAATTAGTGGAGCAAAGGCATATCTAGTCAATACCGGTTGGAATGGAACGGGCAAACGTATCAGCATAAAGGACACGCGAGGCATAATCGATGCCATCCTTGACGGTGCTATCCTCAATGCTCCTACAAAAAAGATACCTTATTTCGATTTCGAAGTTCCGACCGCTTTACCAGGTGTTGATCCTAAAATTCTCGACCCACGTGACACCTATACCGTTGCCGATCAGTGGGATGAAAAAGCCCGCGACTTGGCCTCGCGCTTCATCAAGAACTTCGAGAAGTTCACCTACAACGCCGCAGGCAAAGCCCTCGTCGCAGCAGGTCCTAAACTCTAAATTAAATCCCTAAAAATGATTTAAAAAAATGGCGCATTCATAACGAATGCGTCATTTTTTTGACGTAATGGACAAAATTAATGGTCGAACAAATTACACAAATCATGAGCATGATTCCGAAAAATCATGCTCATGATTTTTACGCAAGTTGTGATCGAGGTTTATTTCACCTCCTCGTAGTCGGCGTCTTCAACGGTGTCGTTATTCGAGCCATCGTTGGACTGCTGACCAGCATTGGGGGTGCCTTGGAAACCTTGGCCGGGGTTCTGGGGGCCGGCCTGCTGCTGGGCCTGATACATCTCTTGGCTTGCAGCTTGCCATGCTTGATTGATTTTCTCCATAGCTTGATCTATACCTGCGATGTTGCGGGCGCTGTGAGCGGCCTTAAGCTCGTTGAGGGCGGACTCGATGGCGTTCTTCTTGTCGGTGGGAATCTTGTCGCCGTAGTCCTTTAGGTTTTTCTCGCTTTGGAAAATCATGCCGTCGGCATTGTTTATCTTCTCCACCTCTTCCTTGGCCTTCTTGTCGGCGTCGGCGTGGGCCTCGGCTTCGGCCTTCATGCGCTTGATTTCGTCTTCGCTCAAGCCGCTGCTGGCCTCGATGCGGATGTTCTGGCTCTTGCCGGTGGCCTTGTCGAGGGCGCTGACGTTTGCTCCATAAAGTCGCAGGCCTGCGGAGCAGGCAGGAGGATGACGTTCCACGCTACATTTGATTTGATTCAGCGGTGCCCGGTTCCCCTGCGGGGTTGGCGTCGATGAGCTTGGTCATTACGCCGCCGAGGGTCTCGATGCCGAGGCTCAAGGGGCAAAAGTTCACTGGACTTTCGCTCATCGAGCAGCAGCACATCATTCACTTCGTCGGTGAACACACCGCCCTGGATGGCGGCCTTTAGGTTTTACTCCCCTTTTACTCAAATTCTAATCAAACACCATGTACCTCTACTGTGCCACTTATGATGCCTGCTTGTTCCTTCGGCGATGGTTCGGTGACCTTACGGCGATGTCTCGCTGAAAAAACATTTTGCCAATCCAAATAAATGTTGTATTTTTGCAAATCGAAATCTAAATATAGAAAGGGCATTCAAAATGAGTGAAGATCAGAAAATAATTGAGCAAGAACGCAAAGGAGTGGTAGAGTTGCTCCTGAAAAAGAACGGCTTGACACGCAAGCAGCTCGTCGAAGAGCTTGTGGGTATCTGGACGGCCAGTTGGGTCGGCACACTCACTGAGGAGGAGAAAAAACAGTTCCCGCACTTGGCTTTCTGACCCCATGACACAAAAGGCCACCACCTTCAACCCGAACCACATCTTCGTGGACACCAACGTCCTCATCGGTGGATACAGCGGCGACCCGCGTTTCCAGCGCGACCACGACTGTCTGCATTACCTCTATTCGCTCACCGGCAAGCGCCTTTATATCTCGTCGCTTGGCGTGGCGCAGCTTATTTCTGTCTATCAGAAGAAAAAGAGCAACGAGGAAATCATCCACGTGGTTCGCGAATTGCAGCACCGCTTCAACGTCATTGATTTCACCAACCGCGACATTGACTCCGCCCTCGTTGAGACGGGTGTCGACATTGAGGACAACGTGCAGTATGTGCTGGCCCGGAAGCAGAAGTGCATCATCATCATCACAAACAACTTCAAGGACTACCGCCTTTTGCAGAACATCCGCGCCGTAAGACCCGAGCGTGTCCGTGCAATCCCGCAGTAATTTCGACACATTTTAAACGAATAATAACATTATGACATAAAACGTAGAAATACATAATTGAGCTTGAAGTGCTTGTTCTCACGAGTAAAGACTGGTAATCATTACGGAACGGGAATAAGAATACGGAAGGTTCACGCCATGGCGTGGAATATTCGTACCTTATTTGTTCCAAGGCTTTTTACCAGTCGCCTACTCGTAAATAAGGATTTAATCAGTAATACGAAGGTTTCGCGCCTTTTTCATATCCTTACCCCGACATCGGCTTCCGGCTCTACGGCTAGAAGCCGATAGTTTATTAACACACAAAATATTCAATAATATGAACAAACAAAAAATACAACAAGTCATCGACAATGTGATTGACAGCACTTTTAAGTCCATTGAAGCACTTTTTAAAAACAAAAATGGATTTGCACGAAACACAAGGTTGTGCATTCCGTCGTACCATCATGGCTTCAACGAAAACAAAATCCGCTTGAGTGAACAAGAACTTAGATTTCTGTTCGTTGAAGAATTCAACAAAAACGCAGATGTAAAGGAATTGGATTTGCGTTATTCTGTAGAAACGCCAACTGTAGGCTGGTATAATAATACAGGAGAACGCAAACGTTCTGGCAATTTCGATATGACTATCTGGCAGAATGAGAAAATTGTAGCCATCATTGAGTTTAAGGCAAAGAACCGTTATTACGAAACCGATCTTAAAAAGCTGACGAATCTTGAAGAGGGCGATGTTCTTCGTTATCTCGTTAATATTTTGGAAGCATCCACTCCTAAAACAAGCAGAAACCTTCGAAAGAAGTTCAATGTTGAGAATCAAAAAGGCGAGCATATTGTATATCTGAAATTCTACTCATTAAACAAATCTAGCCACAACGAAACATTTCCTGAAACCTATAAATATTAATCCTTATGAAAAATATAGCTTTAATCGTTTTGACAGTCTCGCTGATGGCAACCATCAGCGCCAATGCCCAAATTGGCATCACCCGCAATGGTCAATTGAACAGTACACTATTTGAAAGTGACGTGGATATATTCGTAGATGGTATTAATCATGCCAGTTCCGGATTTTGGACAGCCGATTACTTAATATGCCCCACTTTTGCAAATCAGATACTTCCTAAATATTTACCAAAAACAAAAACAGTCAAAATAAATGCACGCCGAATAGGCTTTGACCTTTTCAATGAGACAATGGCTATCAGTGATGTCAGTGAATATCAAATTGCCATTGAATATGACAGCACGGGCAAAATTACAAGTATTCGCAGCTTTACCCCATCTTTTTTTTCAAGTGAATATAAACTTAAACCAAATTTAGAAAAAACATTTTCTTATGATGAAACAGGACGACTTACCGCTATCAATAACAATCATCCTGACGAAAGATTCTATCTTGACACCAGACTCTTTTATGATGGGAAAGGTCATCTTTCTAAAATAAAATTTAAAACGGGTCAATGGAGTTTCTGGGATGTTATTGAGTATCATATTACATGGGGTGAAAAAGGCAATATTCCTCGTATTATCAAAATGTATTATAACGGGAATTCTGCCTGTGACTATATCTATACTGTTTCGGAAAATGGAAAAAAGATTACGCTCAAATATAAATACTTTGGATACAGTTGGGCAATAAAAACGAGAAGTCTCATTTCCGTGACAAGAGATGCAAAAGGGCATATTGTTGAAGAATATACCACAGATAACCCTAATTCTGATTATAGAAAAAAACGTATAAAAACAAAATATGATACTTTAGGTAACCTTGTAGAACAGTTGTTTTACGAGCAGAGAGACATTGGCAATGGATACACCAGTGGGTTTAAATACGAATATGAGTATGAGTTCTACGAATAGATTCGATGCAGCGGATTTGCATTTCGCTCGACTTGAGAGGAGTGTAGAATAATAACTCACCCAGAGCCTACCAAGGAACCCAAAAATAAATGAGCGCCAACTTTGGCGCTCATTTTTCTATTTATATTGTTTGTTTGGTGCTACGACCCTACTATTTGTGCGGAGTATAAGATAAACATTCTCCGCATTTCTTGCGGAGAATATGCTATTAAATCTGCGAGGCAAACTCCTGGATGGTCAGTATGGCGACCTTCTGCCTGGCTATTTGTTTGAGGCCGTCGAAGTGGATGCCTCCATATAACGATAGGGGGTACGCATGTGCTCGGCGCCCCATTGGTTGATGGTGTCCTCGTTGATGGTGCCATTGTCCCACAGAGCGTCTATTTCCTTCTGAGCCTTGGCTGCAAAGAAAAAAGCATCCCTGGGTGTTTCGTCTTCTTTACCTTTATTTGTCTTCATAATGACCGTAAGCAGTTAGAACGAGGACAACGACTTCGGTATCGTGGATTTCATATACAAGGCGGTGTTTCTGTGTAATATGGCGACTCCACTGATTGGAACGATCACCACGTAGCTGCTCCGGATGGCCTGTACCAGTGCGCGGATGCTCTCGCAGTTCAGCTTCCAACTTCAACAACTTTTTAAAGGCATTCGGCTCGGACCTCTGCAATCTGGCAGCATCAAGGACGGCTTGTTTCTGATACTTGATTTTGTACGCCATCAGCCGACACGTTTAATCAGGTCTTCAATAGTCTCACCATCTTGCAGCTCATACGAGGGGCCTTCTTTGGCTGCATCCACGCGGGCAAAGAACTCCTCTTTGGTCATAAGAGACGGATCTTTCTCTTTGGCCAATTTCTTAGCGTAACGAGTCAGACGGCGCATAAGTGCATCGTCATCGGCGATGTAGCCGATACTTTGCCACAGCTCTGTGTTCATCGTGTTTTGTTGTGCCAATGTCATCATATATAATCCTCCATTTTTACTTGTATAACGCAGATTGTTTAGCATTATTGCCTTGGTAACAAAAAAGAGTGCGTCTGTGATGGACGCACTCTCTTTTCTTCGCAGGCAGGCTTCCTGCGTACCCTTACTTCACCTCTTCGTAGTCGTTTTTTCAAACGTTGACTACTCTTCGGTTACTTCACCTCTTCGTAGTCGACGTCGGTGACGTTGTCGTCGCCGTTGCCGTTGCCGGACTGCTGGTTGGTACCTGCACCGGGATTACCGCCCATGTTGTTGGGGTCGAAGCCGGCGCCGGGGTTTGCTCCATTACCAGTCGCAGACTGCTGGGCTTTGTACATGTCCTCGCTGGCGGCCTGCCAGGCGGCGTTGATCTTGGCCATGGCCTGGTCGATCTGCTGGACGTTGCGGGCGCTGTGGGCGGCCTTCAGCTCGGTGAGGGCAGCCTCGATGGCGCTCTTCTTCTCGGCGGGGATCTTGTCGCCGTAGTCCTTCAGGTTCTTCTCGCTCTGGAAAATCATGCTATCGGCAGCGTTGATTTTCTCGATTTCTTCCTTAGCTTTCTTGTCATCGGCTGCGTGAGCCTCGGCTTCGGCCTTCATACGTTTGATTTCGTCGTCAGAAAGTCCCGAAGATGCTTCGATGCGGATGTTCTGGCTCTTGCCGGTGGCCTTGTCGAGGGCACTGACATTCAAGATGCCGTTGGCGTCGATGTCGAAGGTGACCTCGATTTGCGGCACTCCACGCGGTGCCGGCGGGATTCCTGCCAGGTGGAAGCGGCCGATGGTCTTGTTATCATTAGCCATTGGGCGCTCGCCCTGCAGCACGTGAATCTCCACTTCCGGCTGATTGTCGGCAGCCGTCGAGAAGACCTGCGATTTCTTGGTGGGGATGGTGGTGTTGGCGTCGATCAGACGAGTCATCACGCCGCCGAGGGTCTCGATACCGAGCGAAAGTGGCGTAACATCAAGCAGAAGGACATCCTTCACTTCGCCGGTGAGTACACCGCCCTGGATGGCGGCGCCGATGGCAACCACCTCGTCGGGATTCACGCCCTTGCTAGGCACTTTTCCGAAGAACTCTTCTACCTTCTTTTGTACGGCAGGGATACGTGTCGAACCGCCCACGAGAATCACTTCGTTGATATCGCTGTTGCTGAGACCTGCATCCTTCATCGCTTGACGGCAAGGTTCTATGGTAGCCTGAATAAGATCGTCGCAGAGTTGTTCGAATTTGGCGCGGGTCAATTTTCTGACAAGGTGTTGAGGAACACCGTCAGCAACGGTAATATAAGGCAGATTGATTTCCGTTTCCTGACTGCTGGAAAGTTCGATTTTAGCTTTCTCGGCAGCCTCTTTCAGACGCTGCATAGCCATAGGATCTTTGCGCAGGTCGATATTCTTTTCGTTCTTGAATTCGTCGGCCAGCCAGTTAATAACCTTTAGGTCGAAGTCGTCACCGCCCAGGTGCGTGTTACCGTTGGTACTCTTTACCTCGAATACACCGTCGCCGAGGTTGAGGATGGAGATATCGAATGTGCCGCCGCCAAGGTCGAATACGGCCACGTTCATATCTTGATTTTTCTTATCAAGACCGTAGGCGAGAGCTGCAGCTGTAGGTTCGTTGACGATACGACGCACTTTGAGTCCGGCAATCTCACCAGCCTCTTTTGTGGCCTGACGCTGACTGTCATTGAAGTAAGCTGGAACCGTGATGACAGCTTCGGTCACTTCGCTGCCGAGGAAATCCTCAGCGGTTTTTTTCATCTTTTGAAGGACGATAGCACTTATCTCCTGAGGAGTGTATAAGCGTCCGTTGATATCAACACGCGGAGTATTGTTGTCGCCACGAACTACTTTGTAGGGTACTGCGGCGATTTCTTTCTGGACTCGGTCGTATGTCTCGCCCATGAAACGTTTAATAGAATAGACTGTGTTGTGAGGATTGGTGATGGCCTGACGTTTTGCAGGGTCACCAACCTTGCGGTCACCATTCTCAAGGAAACCAACCACCGAGGGGGTGGTACGATTGCCTTCACTGTTTGTAATAACCACAGGTTCATTGCCTTCCATGACACTGACACAACTGTTGGTTGTTCCTAAATCGATTCCAATGATTTTTCCCATAATTTTATTTTTTTATTTTTTATATTCGTTTTTTTTGATGTTTAGACTAACTAATGGATTTCTTGATTTATTAACCGGTATCCACTCCCGGTGAATTAGCACACGAAAATCATTATGTATTGCTACAAAAATAATGCCAAAAAACGCAATAGTCCAAAATATGACATTTTGTCATGCTTTTATTCGGTGCTTTTGTGTACATTTGCAAAAAGAATAAAAGAAATCTCCAATGAGAAAAACTAGAATTATTATCCTGATAATTACAATAATGAGTGTAATAGTTCCGATGTGGTGTGTGATGTATCATCCATAGATTTTAAAGAATCATTAAAGATTGTCTTATGAAAAAAACAATATTGTCTCTGTTCCTTTTGATCGCTTTTGGGAGCAAAGCTCAACAGGCTGAAGAAATTGACACTGTTGTTCCGCAGACATACGAATATGTTGTCCGAAACGGGAAGCCACTGCTTTTAGATGTATATTCGGCACCAGTACCACGATCCGATTCGGCCTGTGTTGTATATCTGTTTGGTGGGGGCTTTGTGAACGGTTCTCGTACCGACAAAGGAGTGCGTGTTTACTGCCAACGGCTTGCCCAACTGGGCTTTTCCGTAATTGCCATTGACTATCGATTACATCTTCGCGAGGTCGATTTTGATACTGTGACACTATTTGGAACACGACAAATCTTTAACGATGCAATAAACATTACTGCTTCCGACTGTGCCCAAGCTATAGCATTTATCTGCAAAAATGCGGCAGAGTGGGGGATAGCCAAAGACCGCATAGTGTTGTGCGGCGGTAGTGCCGGTGCTATAGGTGTTCTCCAACTAGATTATTGCAGGGCAAACTCGCTGGCGGCTGCCTCGGAGTTGCCTGCGGGATGGAGACCAGCCGCAGTGGTGGCTTACGCTGGTGCAGTTTACCCAGATAAGGGCAAACCAAAATACAAAACACCTCCGGCTCCAACATTCTTCCTTCATGGCACAGTTGACAAAATCGTAAACTACAAGAAATTTCCTCCTCTTCTTCGTACAGCCAACTATGGTGCAAAAAGACTTCAGAAAGTTTTTGCCAAAAATAAATATCCTTATTGGATTTTCCGTTATGAAGGTATAGGTCACGAAGTTGCTTCTATTTATATCTATACTATTTCGGAATTCTGTGCATTCGTTGATGCAACCCTTAAAGGACGCCAAATGTTCTATGATGCCACAGTCCGCGATTCGAAAATAGTTCCCACAAAGTGGTCGAAAATGGGTGTAATCAGACTCTACAAAGGTAACTAGAAAACCGTATTTTAAGACTTTTTTTATGTCTGAACAAATAATCGACATTTTTTGTGTAAATTTGCATTTTTAAAATATATTGTAAAATGAACGTTAGTGTCTCTAAAACAAAAGGTCTGATGCGCGTTGCTGCAGTAGATATCCTGTTGATTGGATTGATGATTATCGTACCGACTGTATCTCACGCTTTGTCGTTCCCGTTATACAAGCTTAATCCGATGTTGCTATGTCTACTTGCCGGAATGCTCATAGTACGCGACCATCGCAATGCATTCTTGCTCGCTTTGTTACTTCCATTGGTGCCTATGATCGTTACTGGAATGCCCGCCCCGGCAAAGTCTGTATGCATGATTGGAGAACTGCTTGCCATTGTGGGTACTTATCAGCTGTTTGAGAAAAAAATGCCTGTTTTTCTGGCGATGATGTCGGCCATATTGACAGGTAAGGTGTTTTACTATCTTCTCAAAGCAGTACTTATCTCACCAGTAGCACTTGTAGGCACAGAATGGTGGATGCAATTAGCCGTGGTGACAGTGTGGTGTGGACTTTTCTCATTCATCAGTGTAAGGAGAAGGCGTTGAAAAACATTGCTATTATATTGGCCGGCGGAACGGGTAGCCGTATGGGTGGAAGTATGCCTAAACAGTTCCTTGAAATAGAAGGAAAGACTGTTATTGAGCATCCTGTCGATATGTTTGACAGTCATCCAAAAATCGACGAGGTGGCTGTTGTAATGCATCCAGATTGGAGGCAAAAGATGGAATCTTTGGTAGAACGCTCACACTGGACCAAAGTGACAAAAATCATTGATGGTGGTAGCGAACGCTATCTGTCAAGCCTCAATGCTATCATGTCATACGTAGATTGTCCGGATGACACAAATCTAATATTTCATGATGCTGCCCGTCCATACGTGACTACCGACATTATAGACCGAGTTCTAACAACCTTGTCTCAATATGAGGCCGTTGGGGTGGGTATACCTTCCACCGATACAGTATGGGAAGTGCGTAATGAACTATCAAACACTCATATAAGCGAACTGTCACGATTCATTGCCCGCATTCCGGAACGTCGCATAATGTGGCTTGCACAAACTCCACAGGCTTTCCGATTGCCATTGATTCGCGATGCATACCAACGAGCATTACAAGATAACCGTTTCAGCACAACCGACGATTGCGGGGTGGTGCGTCGATATATGCCGGAAGTGAAGATTGCCGTAGTCGAAGGTAGTCCACAAAACAGCAAGATAACATATCCTAAAGACCTCGGTCTTTAATGAAAACAATAATGATAACGAACATAAAAGATTATAATAAAAACATCACCTCTGTTTTTTTATGAAAAAAGTCATTACATACGGAACCTACGACCTGCTACATCAGGGACATATAAATCTTCTGCGTCGAGCAAAGGAATTAGGCGACTACTTGATAGTAGGCGTGACAAGTGACAGTTACGATCGGGGGCGCGGGAAATTGAATGTACGTAATAATGTACTTGAGCGCGTAGAAGCCGTGAAAGCCACAGGGTTTGCTGATGAGGTGATAATAGAAGATTATTTGGGCCAGAAAATAGATGACATACTCCGTTACGATATAGACATATTTGCCATTGGAAGCGACTGGGAAGGTAAGTTTGATTATCTGAATGAATATTGTCAGGTGATCTATCTGCCACGCACAGAAGGTATAAGCAGCACCATGTTACGAGATCGTAGCCAAGAGGTTTATCGGATGGGAATAATCGGTTGCGGACGTATTGCCAAACGTTTTGTTCCGGAAGTCGCAGTGGTGAGTGGAGTAGAGGTAACGGCAGTTCTTAACATTGACACTCATGAAGCAGACTTGTTCGCCAATCAGTTCGGAATTAAAGCATTCACAGATTATTATTCTTTTATTGACAATGTGGATATGGTTTACGTCGCCTCTCCACACTTGACTCATTATGAATATGTCAAGCAGTCTCTACTGGCAGGAAAACATGTTTTGTGCGAAATTCCATTCATGCTTACCAAAGCTCATGCAGAAGAGGTCTATCGCATTGCAGCAGAAAAAGGCGTAGTGCTTATGGAAGCCAGCAAGACAGCATTCTGTCCTGCTTTTGGCCATATCGTTACGCTCGTAAAAAGCGGTATAGTCGGTGATGTGGTGGATGTCAAAGCTTCACTGAGTAAGATGGTTGAGCCTCCGACACGAGAACTTGACGCTGCACAAGCAGGTGGAGCCATGACGGAACATGCACCGCTTACGGTAATGGCCATCGTGAAACTTCTAGGCATTGACTGGAGCGATGTGAGTTTCCATACAAAACGAGAAAATGGCGTAGATGTTTACACAAAAGGAGACATTAACTATCCTCACGCTACGTCATCCTTTACATTGGGTATTGGAGTCAAGACGGAAGGTAACTTGGTAATCAGTGGAACAAAGGGTTACATCTATGCTCCTGCCCCTTGGTGGCTTACTAGTTTCTTTGAAGTCAGATATGAAGACCAGACCAAAAACAAGAAGTACTTCTATAGCTATGATGGTGAAGGGCTTCGTTATGAAATACAGGAATTTCTGTCCATGATAGTAAACGACCGTCGCAGCTGCTACAAGCTTAGTCAAAAGGAAAGTGTAGCGATTGCAGAGATTATAGGAAAGTTTCGAAATGGTGAAAATGTTATAGAAATATGAAATATGCAGTTGTAACAGGTGGTACGTCTGGTATGGGACTTGGCGTTGCCAGAATGCTTCTTGATAAAGGTTACAAGGTGTATGTAACGTATATGGGACCAGATTTTGAAGAACAGATTGAGAACTTCGAAGCACACAAGATAGATCAAACAAAAAGAGAAGAGGTTTATAGTTTTATCAATTACGTGAAAAGCCAGACCAACCATTTAGATTGTCTTGTATGTAATGCAGGGGTGAGCATCCGTAGAGGTTTTACTGAAATGAAGGATTGCGAGTGGGATGCCATGATGGAAGTGGCGGTGAACTCGCACTATATTATGTGCAGGGAGTTTTACCCTATTATACCTCCGGGTTCCCGAATCCTTTTCACTGGTTCCCAGATGGCTGTACATCCTCACGCAACAGTATTGGCATACGGAGTAACAAAATCGGCAGTACATGCGCTATGTAAAAACCTGGTCAAAGAGTTTGAAGGAACGGGAACAACGGTGAATGCTATTGTGCCAGGCTTTGTGGAGACTCCTTGGCAGAAAGAAAAACCAGAAGAGATAAAACAAAATATTTATAGGAAAACAGCAATACACCGCTTCGCTACGGTTGATGAAATTGTAGACGCTTTCTGTTTTTGCATCGACAATCCGTTTGTCAATGGTAGCCTTATTGAAGTCAATGGCGGATATTGCTATAAATAATATAGGATTTAACTTTGAAGAACTTCGACAACTCCATATTGCTAAATATTAGGCTCCAACTAGCCTATCACGACTTGCTGCAAAGCAAAGTGCCATTCATCACACGTCGCTTCATTGAACGTTTTCGTGAAGCGCAACTCGATGCCGCACGCCGACTGAAAGGGAAGAAGAAGTTAGAAGTTGTTTTTTTTGCCTCTAATCCTGGCATGTGGAAAGCCGACAGCCTTTTCCGAGCCATGCAGCAGAATCCACACTATCACCCCGTTGTAGCCATAGGCCCTTATTCAACATACAAAGGTTTCAGCCAAGTCGAAGTGAATAAAGCACTTGACCGCACCGTGGATTTCATTAAAGCCAAAGGTTACGAGTATATTCTGCCGTACGACAACAAGAGCCACCACTGGCTTGACATCAAACCGATTCTTAACCCTGATATTGTATTTTTCGACTCACCATACAAGGACCATCCGCCAATATACCACATCTACCACTTCCGCGACTGCCTTACCTGCTATGTGCCTTATGCTTTTCTGATTTTTAGCTTTCTATACAATACCAACTATAATCTCTTATTCCACAACCTAGTGGGTTGTTTCTTCCATGAAAGCCGTTTGCATTTGCAACTCTCCGCCGAACACTCGCGCAACAATGCTGTAAACGGCATCGTTACAGGTTATCCGGCAACTGAGGTATTCATCGATTCGAACTATTCACCAAAGGATTTGTGGAAACCACAGTCTGGGAAAAAGAAACGCGTCATTTGGGCTCCACACCAGTCGATAGAGGAAGAAGGAACCCTGTCGATGTCTACATTTATTACTAACTGCGACATAATGTTGCAATTGGCTGACAAATTTGCCGATACTATCCAGATTGCTTTTAAGCCTCATCAACTTCTAAAATTCAAACTGCAAAAGATGTGGGGCGAGGAACGTGTGGAAGAATACTACAAGCAATGGAACGCCAGACCTAACACTCAATTGGAAGAGTCGTCTTATGTCGATCTATTTTTGACGTCAGATGCTATGATTCACGATTCCGGTTCATTCACTACGGAATACCTTTTCACCCGCAAGCCGGTTCTCTTCACCGTTCGCAATGAAAGAGTCAGAAGCAATTTCTCTCCATTTGGAGAAAAAATGTTCGATGCACACTACCACGCTCACAATCCCGACGACATAGAACGTTTCCTGACCGATGTCGTACTCGGCGGCAATGACCCAATGGCTGCAATACGACAGGAAGTTTTCAATGACTATCTGCAACCTATTGACGGTATGATGCCGTCGCAACGCATTATTTTTGAATTAGAAAAACTTATTGCAAACAGTTAGAAAATGATTTCTATTATTATCTGCACATATAATCGATGTGAATACATATATACCACTCTCGCAAAAGTGGCCTCCAACAATTATGCTGCCGAAAAATACGAGATAATCCTTGTCAACAACAACAGCACAGACAACACCGCCTCAGAATGCGAACGTTTTGCAAACGATTTTCCCAATGCTCCATATCATTATTTTGTCGAGACAAACCAAGGACTCTCGTATGCACGCAACCGTGGCATACAAGAGGCTCAAGGCGATATGCTTGTATTTCTTGATGACGACGCTTTCGTTGGAGACAATTATCTGGAGACTCTCGACAAATATATTTCCTCTATTCCCGATATGGCTGCTTTTGGCGGACGTATTGAACCATTGTTTGAAAACGGTGAGACTCCGCGCTGGTTGGGTAAATGGTCTTATTCTTGGGTGTCGGCTATCGATATGGGTGATAATGTACGACTCTTCGAAGGCAACGCTTATCCAATAGGAGCCAATATGGGTATCCGCAAAGTATGCTTCGAAAGAGTAGGCTTGTTCAATACTCAGCTCGGTCGTACCGGTAAGAATATGATGGGCGGCGAAGAAAAAGACCTATTCAATCGCATAAAAGATGACGGTTCAAAAATATACTATCTACCTGATATCAAGGTTCAACATGTAATCCCTCCACAACGCACCACTGACCAATATATCGAACGGTTAGCAGAAGGTATAGGCATGAGCGAGCGCCTGCGTACAAAACAGCTCTCGAACAGTGCCTATATCAAACGCTTAGGCTCCGAGGCCGTGAAATGGGGCGGCACACTGATGCTTGCAACGGGATATGTGTTGAGAGGTGAAGCAGAAAAGGGGAGAGTCTTGGTCCTTTTCCGACGCAAGGTTACCAAGGGACTTGTAAAAGGAGAGTAGTTATATGTTATTGTTATTAGTAAATAGTGAAAAGCAACCTGAAAGAATATGACTATATAATCGTCGGTTCCGGACTCTACGGTTCCGTATTTGCCCATGAAGCAAAAGCCCAAGGCAAACATTGCCTCGTATTGGAAAAACGGGACCATATCGGCGGCAACTGTCATACCCGTCAGATTGACGGAATCAATGTGCATTGGTACGGTCCTCATATCTTTCACACATGCGACGAAGGAGTTTGGAACTACATGAACCGTTTCTGCAAGTTCAATAACTTCGTAAACAGTCCTATCGCAAACTTCAAAGGCCAACTTTACAATCTTCCTTTCAACATGAATACTTTCTGTAAACTATGGCCCGATGTGAAAACACCTGAACAGGCACGCCAGCGTATTGCTTCACAACAAGAGGAGCTTGCATCAATAGTCCAACCTTCTAATCTTTATGAACAAGGGATAAAACTGGTAGGACGTGATTTGTTTGAAATACTGGTAAAAGGATACAGTGAGAAACAATGGGGGATGCCGGCCGAAAAAATCCCCGCCTTTATACTGAAACGACTGCCTCTGCGTTATACTTTCGACAACAACTACTACAACGACCTATATCAAGGTATTCCTATTGGTGGATATGACTCTATATTTCATAAGCTACTCGAAGGTATCGAAGTGCGACTCAATACAGACTTTCTTAATGCTCCTGACTACTGGCGGTCACAGACAGAAAGAATCCTCTTTACCGGACCCATTGATGCTTATTTCGGATACAGACTTGGACATTTGAAATACCGTTCGCTATGCTTTGAACACAAAATCATAGACGCTATTGATAATTACCAAGGTAATGCTGTCATCAATTATACCGATGACGAAACTCCATATACTCGAACAATCGAACATAAACATTTTGAATTCGGACATCAGCCTGATACTGTGATTTCATACGAATATCCTCAGACATGGACTCCTGACAAAGAACCTTATTATCCAATTAACACTCCTGACAACGACTCCCTCGCAGAACAATACAAAGCACTCGCAGCATCTCTATCCGATGTCTCGTTTGGCGGCCGATTGGGACAATACATTTATTGCGATATGGATAAAACTGTCAGAGCTGCACTTAGCCACCCCTGGCTTACCCCAATAAACAACCAGTAAATACTAATCACATATATAATATAATGAAATCTCTTGACAAACTTATAGTTATAGGCGACAGAGTCCTTATACAGCAAGGAACTGCTGCTATGAAAACTAAAAGCGGCCTTTTTTTGCCTGCAGGCTACCAGGAAAAAGAAGAGGTACAATCCGGCTATATTATCAAATGCGGTCCCGGATATGCTCTTCCAAATATGGATGTCGACGAGTCATGGAACCCCAAAGACAAAGAGCCTAAATACATGCCTCTACAAGTGCAACCCGGCGATTTGGCCATATTCATGCAAAAAGGTGCCATCGAAATAAAATACGAAGGCGAAAAATATTTCATTGTACCTCAAAGTGCAATCCTGCTTGTTGAACGTGACGATTTTTAATTACAACCATCAAATTCTTTTTTATAATTATGACCTCCAACGAGATAAGAACCCAATTTCTGAAATACTTTGAAAGTAAAGAACATCATGTAGTCCCTTCAGCTCCCATGGTGGTAAAAAACGACCCTACGCTTATGTTCACCAACGCTGGCATGAATCAATTCAAAGACATTTTTCTTGGCAATAGTGATGCTCCATACCCTCGTGTCTGTGATTCGCAGAAATGCCTGAGAGTAAGCGGCAAACATAACGACCTCGAAGAGGTGGGACACGATACCTATCACCACACTATGTTTGAAATGCTCGGCAACTGGAGTTTTGGAGATTACTTCAAGCGTGAAGCAATAACTTTTGGTTGGGAATTTCTTACAGAAGTGATGAAGATAGACAAGAATAACCTGTATGTAACTGTTTTCGGAGGAGATGAAAAAGAACATCTCGATATGGATTACGAAGCCTATGACTTTTGGAAAAAACATATTGACGAAGACAGAATACTGAAAGGCTCTAAAAAAGACAACTTCTGGGAGATGGGAGAACAAGGACCTTGCGGTCCTTGTAGCGAGATTCATATCGATTTACGCGACGAAGCCGAAAAAGCACTCGTTCCCGGTGCAGAACTGGTCAACAAAGACAACCCTCTCGTCATCGAGATTTGGAACCTCGTCTTCATGCAATACAACCGTTTGGCAAACGGCACCCTGGAACCATTGAAAGCCAAACATATAGATACAGGCATGGGCTTTGAACGCCTCTGTATGGTGATGCAGGGTAAAAAGTCGAACTACGACACCGACGTCTTCCAACCGCTCATACAAGAGATTGCCAAAAAAGCTTCACTCAAATACGGTGAAAACGAAAAATGCGACATAGCCATGCGTGTCTGTGCAGACCACTTAAGAGCAGTATCATTCAGCATCGCCGACGGACAACTGCCATCTAACGCCAAAGCAGGTTATGTGATTCGCAGAATATTGCGACGCGCTGTTCGCTACGGATATACATTCCTTAATTTCAAGGAACCCTTTATGCATACGCTTGTTTCCACACTCGTTAACCAGATGGGTGAACAATTCCCTGAACTCAAAAGTCAACAAAGCCTCATACAACACATAATACTCGAAGAAGAACAATCATTCCTTCGTACTTTGGCTGGAGGCATCAGAAGATTCAACGACTACGTCAGCAACTCGTCTACCAAACAGATTGACGGCACTTTTGCATTTGAACTCTTCGACACTTACGGCTTTCCTATCGACCTCACTCAACTTATGGCTGCCGAACAGGGTTGGAGTGTCGATATGGATGGCTTTGCAAAAGGTCTTGCTGAACAGAAAGACCGTAGCCGTGCTGCTGCAAAAACCGAAAACGAAGACTGGATAATAGTCAATCCGGAACAATCAAACTCCGCTACAGAACAAGAATTTGTTGGATATGACGTATTGGAATGCGAAGTACATATTACTCGCTATCGTCATGTGAAAACCAAAGACCGCGGATTCTACCAATTAGTATTCGACCGCACTCCATTCTATGGTGAAAGTGGTGGACAAGTGGGCGATACAGGAATGCTGAAATCTTTAAATGAGACGATTAATATCATTAATACCAAGAAAGAAAACGGCCTTATCGTACACATTGTCGACCAGTTGCCACAAGACCCCAAAGAACCCTTTAATGCCTCTGTAGATGCTCACCGTCGTCTAGCAATACAATGCAACCACTCAGCCACACACCTCATGCACAAAGCTTTACGTAATGTACTGGGTACACATGTTGAACAGAAAGGTTCGAGCGTCGACGACCAACGTCTACGTTTCGACTTCTCTCATTTCACAAAACTCTCTAAAGAGGAAATCCGCGAAGTAGAGCGCTTGGTTAATATTGATATCCGCAAAGCAATACCTCTCGATGAACACAGAGCTATGCCCATTGACGAAGCACAAAAACTGGGTGCAATGGCTCTTTTCGGTGAAAAATATGGCGATTACGTCCGTGTAGTACGTTTTGAAGACAGCGTCGAATTCTGTGGAGGTACCCATGTCGCCAACACCGGTCACATCGGTCTCTTCAGAATTGTCAGCGAAGGTGCAGTGGCTGCAGGAATGCGGCGTATTGAAGCCGTCACAGGGAAAACAGCAGAACGCTATATAGATGCAATGCAAGACCAGCTGGAATCAGCTCGGACTATGCTTAAAAATCCCAAAGATCTTGCCTCGTCCATCCAAAAACTCCTCGACGATAATAGCGCATTGCATGACCAAATTAACCTATTTCAAAAGGAACGCGTCACATCAATATGCAATAATATAGCCGACGAACTGAAGAATACCAATATCATTGCCAAACGGATTGACTGCGACCTTATGCAGTTAAAAGATGGCGTCATGCACTTGCGACAGCAATATCCGGATATGGCTCTTCTTCTCGCCAGCGTTGTAAATGACAAACCTCAACTTCTGATCTGTCTTGGACAAAATCTTGTAGATGCAGGCGTTAATGCAGGCAATATCATACGTCAGGCAGGTAAAGAAATACAAGGTGGAGGAGGCGGACAACCGGCCTATGCTACCGCAGGAGGCAAAAACCCATCCGGAATAGAAAATGCACTTCATGTTGCAAAATCACTAATCAACAATCACTAATCACTTATAATGAATACGCTTGTCGGCAAAAAACGTCGTTATCATATTGAATCGGAAATATCCAATCAAACGGAAGGGACAATATACAGAGCCTTCTCACGTCGCAAGTCGGGAAACAAAATAATACGACGCTATTATGCTATTGTCAAATGTTTTGACGACATCATTACTGTTGACTATGCTGTACAACAAACTTTGATTATGGCTTCACATCCTTTACGTGTCGAAGAGGACTTTATTGATGGCGACAATCGCTATATAGTGATTGCCAAAGGAAAACAACAAAAAAATCGAACCACATGGATGGAACCGTTTCTCAACAAAGGCTATCTTATGATGTTTCTTGCTGCACTAATCCTGATTCTTGTTATCATTAAACACTTTCAATGAAAACCTGTATATTAGTCCATCCTTAAAAATCGCACATCCCACACTTTCTTTCAATAATTCCAAGTCGGCAGGGTGA